>Ga0256779_1000039_pt1 | contig 38340 bp, 30 predicted proteins | sample MC6MC0930MT_FD_186048 | JGI IMG/M metagenome (GOLD analysis project Ga0256779, IMG submission 186048) | Metatranscriptome of enriched soil aggregate microbial communities from Iowa State University, Ames, United States - MC6-MC0930-MT... | ecosystem: Environmental > Terrestrial > Soil >...
TATTATGATTTTGCGCCGTTAGTTTTTTCGTTTGTAATAATATGGACAAACCTGGATGATCTATATTTAATTTTAATGATTTAATCGCTTGTACTTCTTTAGATAGTGATGCTAAATATTGTTTTGCTTGATCTGTTTTTTCTAATTGTAAGAGACCATGTAAAACTTGAATATGGTTCGTGAAATCATGACGTAACGATGACACTGAAGTAATTAATGTTTTGATTTCTGCTTGATAAGTGTCTTCTGTAGCACCAACTTCCTTTGCTACCTCTTTTTGGTACCATCTTTGTAAAAATAAAAAAGAACCAGCAACAATTAAAATAAATACACCATTGAAAATAAAAATAAATAGGTTATCTTCAATCACTTTTCCCTTAATGCCATTCAATGTATCTGCGCCTATATCAATGCCTAGATAACCAATTATTTTACCTGTATCATCTTTGATTGGTGCGCCAACCGATAAATAAGAGCCATGGACAGAATCATGGATGACCTCTGTGACATAGGTTTCACCGTTATAGGCTTTTTCAACTTCCTTGGCAGGAACAGTACAAACCTCACCTATATCAAAGCCCTTTTTTAGTTCACTTGGCAGGCCCATAACCATTGCTTTTGATACTTTCGGATTATCTACCTTTAATGTATAAACAAATAATGCTCCTAGCTTTATCCTTGCATCATTTAAGTAACTTCTTACTTCCCAATAATAATCGTTCTTCTGCGGATTATTCAAAAATTGCTGATAAGCAACTGTATCGATGGAAGAAGCTATGGTATTGGCTGCCTCTAGACTTTGATTTGCAATCGATTCTTCAACTGTCTTTTTAATTTTTACATAGGATGTCATGATGTTTAAACTTGTAAACAAACATAATAAAATCGTTGATAGAATTAATATTAGCTTTATTTTTCTATTTTTCATATAACACGGGACTTCCTCATCTATTAATATTCTAGAATATTAATCAACTCTATTTTTTTGCTTGTAAACCAAACAGTGCTTGTTTATCCTACATAAATTAAAACATAAAATCAATATTACTTTATCAATCCTTAAAATTACACGCCGTAAACACTAGTTTAATAATCCTTTACAAGAAAGTAAACTAAAAAGGTGAATCATCGCATTTTATGTCTCATTTCCTATACTTAGGGAAAATTCATAAAACTTCTAAAGCGAAGGTCACACAAAAAGATCAGGTATCTATCATACCTGATCTTTTTGTGATTTGTTATCAGAAGTTCGTGTCCGATCCTGTGGTTTTAGGAAGGATGGTCGTCGACTATAGCCCTTTGGCGATAAACGTAGCAAAGACTTCCTAATATTACCCTTTTCGAAATCTGCACTAAAATTAACATATGGCATACCTAGGACACGCATATTTGCCGCGTATATAATAATGAAAAATACGGAAATAAAGAAGCCGAATAAACCAAAAAAGGCAGATGCTAAAATGACAATTAGCCGGAAAATGCTCATCGCTGTCACAAAGGATTGATTGACCAGTGTAAATGCAGCAATACTTGAAATCGCAATGACGACAATCATCGAAGGGCTCGTCACGCCAGCTTTAATCGCAGCATCTCCAATAATTAATCCTCCAACAACACTGATAGAGCCACTAATTGCACTAGGTAGACGTAAATTGGCTTCGCGGAACATTTCAAACATAAATAGCATCATCATTATTTCAAGTATCGTCGGGAATGGTAATCCCGTTCTTGACTCGACCACCGTCGCAAGAAGAAGATAAGGGAGCTGCTCTTGGTGAAAAGTCGTCACAGCAAGCCAAAAACCTGGCAATAGCATACTAATTAGTATCCCTACTATTCGAAGAACTCGTTCCATTGAACTGACAATGATAGGATATTCATTATCCTCAGCTGTTTTAAAGAGCAGCATAATATTCGCAGGTATAATCATGGCATAAGAAACACCATCGATCATTATTAGTATTCTTCCCCTCATTAATGCTTGAAGGGCAAAATCCGGTCTTCCTGTATAATCATGTCTGGGGAGGACTTTAGCAGTTTGTTCGATTGCCTCCATTAGCAAGTCTCCATTGACAACAATATCTGTATCAATCTTTTGTAATTGTAATCGGATTTGTTCTAACATATTCAAGTTCACAATGTCTTCCATATATAACACAGCTACCGTTGTTTTAGAGCGTTTGCCAATTTCTAAAGTTTCTACACTAAATGAATTTGTCGGTAAACGTTTTCGTAATAAAGCTATATTAATAAATACATCTTCGATAAAATCATCTCTAGGCCCTTTAACAACTAATTCAAGCGTTGTTTCCCCCGGCTCACGATTAGGTCTTTTCGAAATATCACTAGAATAAATCAAGTGATCTTCTTCAAAATATAATAAAACATGGCCTTTATAGACTCTTGTAATGATATCCTCTTTCTTTGTCACCTTTTGTAAATACGGGATGTGAAGATGCTGTTCGATTTGTTCTTCTAACATTTCACCTGAACCACTATTAAATAAGTCTTGGACCCGTTGGACAACAACTGTCTGAAGGATTTGATCGTCTACCATTGCATCACAGGTTATCAAATGCACTGTATTTTGCTGAAATTTATACTGTTGGAATATCACATCAGCAGAGCGTTGAAATAGTGATTTCAACATTTTCAAATTCATCATTTGTTCCATTGAAATACTTCTCATCTCCTACTGAGCCTACTCAAGATTAGTACATTTCTGAAAACAGCAACATTCAATAAATATACTTAGGCATATTTTTCCCATGGACTTAAAAAATATTCAAGAAAACAAATGTTGTGACAACCTATTCACAATGTTCTTAGCCGATCATTTTTTGTAGATTAGCCATCTCAATTGCAGACATCGCTGCATCATAGCCTTTATTACCCGATTTTGTACCTGCACGTTCAATTGCTTGTTCAATATTTTCAGTTGTAACAATACCGAAAATAACGGGTACATTCGTTGTTAAAGATACATTTGCAATACCTTTTGCCGACTCATTACATACATAGTCATAATGTGTTGTAGAACCGCGAATAACAGTTCCTAAACCAATAATGGCATCATATTTTTTTGTTTCTGCCAATTGTTTCGCAATAAAAGGCACCTCAAAAGCTCCAGGAACCCATGCAATATCAATCGATGCGTCTTCTACACCGTGACGTTTCAAACCATCCATTGCACCATCTAATAATTTGCTTGTAATAAACTCATTGAATCGACCTACAACTACTGCTATTTTTAAATCCGTTCCAATTAATTGTGCTTCAAATGTTTGACCCATTTTGAATGTCTCCTTTGTAAATCGTTATTTGTTTGTTGTTAATAATTGACTGCGATAAGCTACTAATGCTTCAATGGAAATTATTTTTAAGCCATGATGTGCTGCATACTTTGTCAATTCTTCAAAGCGCATCATGTGACCATCGTCGCCCATAATTTCACAAATTACACCAGCAGGAATACTATGACAAAGCTTGGCTAAATCAATTGTCGCCTCTGTATGCCCTCTTCGCTCTAAGACACCGTTTTCCTTTGCTATTAGTGGAAAAACGTGTCCTGGTCGACGAAAATCAGTATTTTTTGCTTGAGGCTCCATCATCTTTTGTATCGTGAAAGCCCGTTCAAAGGCACTAATCCCTGTAGTTGTGTCCACATGGTCGATACTTGCGGTAAATGCTGTTTGGTGATTATCCGTATTATGCTGAACCATTGGATGCAGCTCTAGCTTTTGTGCCAGCTCCTGCGAAATCGGCGTACAAATTAGACCTCTACCATAAGTCGCCATAAAGTTAATTGTTTCTGGTGTGATGAATTCTGCAAGTGCTAGAAGATCCCCCTCATTTTCTCGATCATCATCATCCACCACGATGATCATTTTCCCTTGTTTTAAATCCTCAATGGCATCCTCAATTGCATGTAGCACTATTGTCATCTCCTCATAATGTGATCTTAAAAACCGTGTTGTGCTAGATAATCTCTCGTAATAGCGGGCTTGACTTGTCCATTTTTCAATTGGTGCAAAATATATTTGCCCACTAAATCCGTCTCAATATTGACAATAGCTCCAATCTTCTTCATGCCCAAAATCGTTTCCTTGTAAGTATGAGGAATCAGTGAAATGGTGACATGATTCGTTTCAACTTGAAACAGTGTTAAGCTTGTGCCATCAATCGTTATAGAACCCTTTGGAATACAGAAGCTTGTTAGTTCCTCCGGTAACTCGATATCAATATAGACTGCGTTGGCTACTGGACGCTTTCGCAAAATTTTCCCTACACCATCTACATGGCCAGCGACAAAATGACCACCAAATCGCCCGTTAGCAGGCATGGCACGCTCCAAATTAACCGGGTCACCTACGGTTAGCTGATGTAAATTTGTTGCTTTGATGGTTTCAGGCATGACATCCATCGTAAGCTCTTGTTCCGTAAATTTGGTCACCGTTAAACAAACACCATTGACCGCTATACTGTCCCCTAACCCCACATCTTCTGCAACCTTGGATGATTGAATCGTTATTTCCATACTGTTCTTATTGCTTTGCAAGGCTTTAATCGTACCAATATCCTCTACAATTCCTGTAAACATTTCTTCACCCACTTCCGCTGATTTGTGTAGTTTTTATCCATCACTTTTGGTTTTTTAACCGTTATGTTCTGTAATTTTTCCATCTTTTTTAACTTTCTATCCGTCTCCCTTCTTAAGCTAACAAAAAAAGAAAAACCCCTTTTATAAAGGGGTTTTGGGAGTATAAGATATCAACAAATAAGCCTAATTGGATATTGTTTTTTTCCATAGACTATCATCTCATTTGTTCTTCTCCCATCCAGACTATAACTGTCGGTTTTGGATTTGCACCAAATCAGCTTGCGCTCACGGACTTTGAATAACTTCATCACCGCCGATTGGGAATTTCACCCTACCCCGAAGAACATCTTCTATTCATTTGGATTGCTAAATCTGTGAGATCTACTAAGCATCTCCATCCTTCAGGTGGTGTATTTTGAACTTCATGTTAAACGAAGACAAAAAAACTTCCCAAAATACGAATGGGAAGTTAAGTGATAAATGCATAGTCAAATAAACCTTGTAAATTTATACAAATTTAAAAAGTTTGCATCTATACCCTTCTCCCATCCAGACTGTAACTGTCGGTTTTGGATTTGCACCAAATCAGCTTGCGCTCACGGACTTTGAATTGCTTCATCACCGCCGATCGGGAATTTCACCCTACCCCGAAGGATACTTTTATTTAGCTAGTCCTTACAATAACACTATTTAATTATATTATCTATACTTCTGCCTGTAATTTTTTTAAAAAGAGCCGTCTCTTGCGATAGAGGCGGCTCTTTAGTCCTTTAATAGCTTACCTTTTGAACATACTCATCATAATTTCCTGAAAAGGCTGTCACACCAGTTGGAGATAGTTCCAACATTTTATCTGCCATCTTATTAAGAAAATAGCGATCATGAGAAATACATAATAAGGTGCCTTCAAACTTCAATAGGGCCTCCTCCAATACTTCTTTGCTAAATAAATCAAGATGATTGGTCGGTTCGTCCATAATGAGCACATTTGCTTTTTGCAAAATAAGCTTTGCTAAGGCTACACGCGCTTTTTCCCCACCGCTAAGAGACGCTATCTTTTTAAAGACATCTTCTCCCATAAATAAAAAATTACCTAGTACTGTACGTACTCTTGCTTCTTCAATAGATGGAAAAGCACTCCAAACTTCATGTAATATCGTATTGTTTGGATGTAATGTCTCTTGTTCCTGATCATAGTAGCCTATTGTCACACCATTTCCCCATGTAATACCTCCGTTGTCCGGTGTAATTTCCTCTAACAATGCTTTAATCAAGGTTGATTTCCCAACACCATTCGGTCCTATTAATGCGACCCGATCGCCTCTGTATAAGGAAAACTGAATGTCTTGCAATAATGTTTTTCTGCTATCTTCTAGCTGAAAGGATATCTCTAAATCTGTTACTTTCAACACTTCTTTGTGCGATTTCTTGTCTGTGGCAAATGCCATCTGTGCATGTTTTAGATCCTTGTGCGGCTTTTCAAGACGATCTATTCGTTCAAGCTGCTTCCGTTTATTTTTGGCGCTTTTAGACGAAGTGGCCATGGCAATATTCCGCTGAATATAATCCTCCATTTTAGCTGTTTGTTGCTGCTGCATCGTATATTTTTTCTCTAGCAATACATGATTTTTAGCCTTACTTTCCACATACATAGAGTAGTTACCGCGGTACTTTGTGCCATGGGTACGTTCAATCTCATAAATCTCATTGACAAGAGTATCTAAAAAGTAACGATCATGGGAAATAACAAGAATGGCTCCTTGATAACCACGTAAATAACCTTCAAGCCAGTTTAAAGTCGCAAAATCTAAATGGTTAGTCGGTTCATCTAATAGCAACAAATCTGGCTGTTCTAATAAGATTTTAGCGAGCGCCAGTCTAGTTTTCTGTCCACCACTTAATTTTTGGACAAGTGTGTTTTTGGGGATACCACCAAAGCCCATACCATTTAAAATACTATTTATTTTCGCATCAATGTCATAGCCACCTTGTTGTGAAAACCAATCTAATTTGCCTGCATACCTCTTCATTACTTGTTCCAATTTTTCAGGGTCATTTATGCAAGAAGACTCACTCATCTGCATTTCCAACTCTCGAAGTTCCTTTTCAACCACTAGCAGTTGCTTAAATGCGCCTAGCATTTCAGTCCAAATCGTATGATCTGGCTGCAACCCACTGTCCTGTCGCAAATAGCCCATTTTGACTCCTTTCCCCATAAAAATCTCCCCTTCATCATAAGGAAGGTCCCCTGCAATTATCTTTAGTAGCGTTGATTTCCCTGCTCCATTTACACCTATAAGTCCTATCCGATCCCCATGCTCCATTTTCATCGTTATCTTTGAGAGAATCGGGTCTCCCAAGTAACTTTTACTAATTCCATTTAATTGAAGTATCATTTTTTTACTCTCCTTATTTAGTTTATCCACCATTAGCAAGCTGAACGCTCAAGAAATAAATGGACCTATAAGGTTACACATCACTTTTCACTCCTTTCAAACACAAAAAAGGTGCCGTAACAAAACGGCACCTACCAAATATCCCGATAAACAAGGGACATGTTAAATTTTACAATAAACACAAAAAAACGCCGTTTGGAACCGGCGTTTGGTTATCTATCCATCCTATTTCATTGGATGTCAATCATTGAGATAAAGAAGGCAAAAAGCAACCGGACCCTGTATCGATATGAAATTTGCTTAAAAAAGGGCAGACTCCACCCTTAGCCAGCAAATCTCCACAAAGATTATAAGATTTTACCTCTACTTCGGTTAAATCTTTCGCACAGACAGTTTCCATTACTTCGCCCTCCCTTCGACATTATAGTATCAACTAATCTACCACAAATTTTTCTAGAATACAAATGTCCTTCTATTATTCTGATCTTCTTCTCTAGATTTGAAGATCTTCGACACTGACAATTCACTCGTTAAATTTGAGGATATCATGGAACTTACCACTCTTAAAATCGTTCCTGTACAAGTGACTATTCAGTCCACCAGTTTGGAGGTCATTCACTTGCAATTTTTAAGAAACATAACGTATAAACAAGGTATTTTTTATGCCTTATTGATAGCTTGCTGCTTGATATCCATTATTTTCGTTCATCATAATGAACAGTTTTATGATCGCCCCATCGCTGAAGTGATTAAAGCCACAGTGTCAGAATCTGAACCTTTAACAGATATGTATGATAATGACGATTATTTGTATACACAGCATATTACCGCCGTCCTTAAAAATGGCCAGCATAAAGGACAAGCGATTCATTTGACCAATGAATATTCTGCATCTGGTGCATTTGATCAAGAATACCATGTCGGCAATGAAATCTTTGTCGGGATTGATACCCATTCAATGCAGTCCACTTTAACGGGCACCATTCTCGATTTGAAACGAGATCAAACAATTGTTATCATTGCTTGGATTTTTATCTTTGCTCTACTCATTATTGGAAAAAGACAAGGTTTATTTTCCATAATTAGTCTAGTGGTGAATGCCTTGATTTTATCATTCGCATTGGACCTTTATGTAAAACACGGGAGCCTAAATTTATTAATGATAAGTGGTGTTTGTGTCCTACTATTTACCATCATTTCGTTGTTACTCATAAGCGGTATGAATACAAAAACGTATGCAGCTATTGTGTCAACGCTTTTAGGCACAATGATAGCCCTCATTATTAGTGCTGCTGTGATGTGGTTAACTGGTGAAAACGGTCTACGCTATGAGGAAATGCAATTTTTAACACGACCGTACCGTACTGTTTTTATGGCTGGATTATTTATTGGCTCGCTTGGGGCTGTTATGGATGTTTCCATTACGATGGCTTCCTCTATTTTCGCCTTATACGAACAAGATTCCACTATTTCTTTACAAGCTTTAAAAGCATCTGGCCATGAAATCGGGAAAGACATTATGGGTACCATTACAAGTATTTTATTCTTTGCGTACATATGTGGTTCCATACCAATGATCATACTTTATTTGAAAAATTCCTCAACATTAGGACTTACGTTGTCCTTGAATCTTTCATTAGAGTTAGCTCGTGCCTTTGCAGGGGGGATTGGGGTGGTCCTAACAATACCTATTAGTCAATATACGGCTATTTTTTTCATTAATCGAAAGAGGGTGAAAGAATGAATGTCATCGTTGTATTAGCAGGCATTTTATGCTTATTAATGATATTAATTGGAGGTAAGCAAGGCTTACGCTCTTTTCTTTCATTATTTTTAAATTTTGGTGTGCTCTTTGTGACCATTTTTCTCATGACAAACCCTAAAAATAGCCCAATCATCCTTACATTTATTGCTTGTACTGTTATCAGTTGTATAAGCCTGTTTTTTATCAATAAAACAAATAGTAAAACCATAACAGCGTTTATTTCGACGATGGTGACAATTGTCGTTTTACTACTTTTTATTACAATCGTCACGAAAAAATCCATGATTCAGGGCTTTGGCGAAGAATCAACAGAAGAAATTAGTATCTTTTCCCTCTATATCGGTGTTAATTTTGTACAAATTAGTGCCTCTGTCATCATCATGAGTACAATTGGTGCCATTATGGATGTCGCCATTTCGATTGCATCTTCCATGCATGAAATTTTTCATCGTAATCCCTTGATTACTAGAAAAGATTTATTTGCAGCTGGTCTAAGCATCGGCAGGGATATTTTAGGGACCGACACAAATACACTATTTTTTGCATTCTTTGGAGGCTATTTAAGCCTACTCATATGGTTTAAGGACCTATCTTATTCGATTGGTGAAATCGTCAACTCTAAGGTTTTTAGTGCAGAGATGATAACTATTTTTTGTGCAGGTATTGGCATAGCTCTCATCATTCCTATTGCTTCCTCCGTCAATGCTTATTATTTAGTAAGAAAACGAGAACAAACAGAGCATCTCTCCTCATAAATACCTGTCCTATCACTTATGTATGACAGATGCTTTGGTATTGTCATTACGCAAACCTCTTTGCAAGTATCGGGTGCCATTGACATAGCGGTAATAGTTACATAGTTCTCCGCAAAACAACACCAATTACCAGAAGCTTCGTTCCGGCTATTGTAAGTGCTGGTGATTTTCTTTTTGAAAAAAATACAATAAAACAGCAAAAAAAGAGATGCCTCACCATACTTTTGAGGCATCTTTTTCTGTTGCATTATTTCCATTGCAAACGGTGCATTATCTGATAATATTTACCATAAGATGTTTACGTAAAGCTTAAAATTTTTGTTGTATAATTCCCCGAAGTTTGTAACAATCAGGCGCCCATTCCTTGTAACATTTTTAAGCATAAAACGTCAATACAACTAGATAAAAAAGGAGTAACTTTGCAATGAAGTATATTATCTTTGATTTTGATGGAACACTAGCAGATTCAACAGCTGTGTTTGCATCAGCATGGAATACACTAGCACAAAAATACAAATTTAAAGGCATTGAATTGAAGGAGATTGATACATTAAAAAAATTATCGATCTCTGAACGCAGTAAATTATTTGATTTTCCGATGTATAAATTGCCGATGATTTTACCGCAATTCTATAAACTGTATCGCCAATCATTAAACGATGTGCATCTTTTCGAAGGCATGAAAGAAGTATTGCTGGAGATTGATAGAAGAGGTTATAAAATTTTGATTATCTCGTCAAATTCAAAGGACAATATTTTAGAATTTCTTAAAATGAATGGCATTCACTGTGTAGCAGATGTCCTTTGCTCTAACCGTATTTTTGGCAAGGATAAAGTCATGAGAAAGTTTTTACAGGAATCGAATGTTTCATCATCTGACGTGTTATATATTGGTGATGAACAGAGGGATATTATAGCCTGTAAGAAAGCAGGTATACCCATTATTTGGGTAGAGTGGGGCTATGATGCCATAGAAGTTATACAAAAAGAAGAACCTGAGTATAAGGTAGCGACACCAGAGGAAATTTTAGAGATTATTTAACTGCAGGATAATAGCCTAGTTCATGGCTATTATCCTTTTTATGTTCTTTAAACGTTGATTTCGCTAATATGCATTAGCTTTTCAGCTGTACTATTTACCCCTTTATAAGCATCGCTTAATTCATGCATACTCGTCGCAAATTGTTGGGTAAAAGCAGCAATTTGATTAGCAGAAGCATTGACCTGATCAATTGATTGTTTAATGCTTTCTAATTGTCTTGTAATACTATCAGCACTTTCTGTACTACTTTGGGACATTTTTTGGATTTCAGAAGCAACAACAGCGAAACCACGTCCGTGCTCACCCGAACGCGCAGCTTCAATTGACGCATTCAAGCCAAGAATTTTGGATTTCGTGGCTAACTCTTTTACTAAATTCACAATCACATCAATTTGTGCAATATCGTCTGCCATTGATTCGGAGAAATTCGATAATTCCCCCAAGCGATTGGAAACATCTATACTCGCTGTGGCTAACCCTTCATTTGTGGCAGTCATTTCTTCAACAGCACTCGAAAGTTCTGTCGCTAATAGGCGCATATTATCCATTTTTTCATTGGATATGATGGCACTTAATACACCTATGATATGGCCCCCGTCAAAAATAGGCTGCGCGGAGGCGATATACGCCATACCAAACCCCTCTGCTCCTCGTTCCTCTTTAACAAATCGCCCTGTACTCAACGCGATTTCTGTTGCCGTTCTTCGATATTTATGTACCGGTTCCCCAACACCTACTTTTAAGTCAACATGCTTCCCAGGTTTATAAGCAAGAACTTTTTCGGTATCTGCCACTATGACACAAGCATCTTCAGGGTATGTTGCTTGGTATAAATCCATTGCCTCTATTACGGCCGCCAATTTTGGGTGCATTTTGTCTGTCCCCCTCCCCAAATATTTTGTAATATATTCTAATTTAACTATATCATGACACTAAAAAAAGACACCAACGTCCTATGGTGTCTTTACACTTCATTAGCCCTTTGTCAATATTTCTACATATTTTTCAGCTGTTCGAACTTCGATAGTCAAAAAATTCTTTCCATAGGTAGTTTGAATTAAAAATGGCACATCACTTGTGTTCTGAAACCTAAAATCTAAACTTCCATAAGAGACCGTCGCATCCCTTCCCTTTGGTACATACCCAATATCCAAGGAATGGTGGTGACGTTCTACATATTTAACTGGTACTTGATCCACTGCATTAAACAAAGTTGAAGAAGTTTGACAAATACCCCCGCCAATCCCCATAACAACTTTCTTATTAATAATTTCGGGTGCAGGCTGATAGCCATTAGCTTCATCTCGAGGTCCTACAATCGTATTAAACGAAAAATGGTCCCCACTGCCAACAATGACATTATCAATGGCCTTGGCAGAAAGCTCAATATTTTTATTTCTTCCCACATCAGCACTATTAAAATAAGTCGTATAGGATGCCACAACGACCTCATCTAAATAAGGAATATCCTCAAATGAATAACCACTTTGAGTAATATAAAGTGGCACTTCTACTTGACCACCAGTCGTTGAGGCTTCTAAAATTCTCTCCACTAGTTCACTTTCTTTTAAAATCATTTGTGGTCTTCCCTTAATGATTTTTCCTTCTTCATCCAATCGATCGAGCATCATCCGTTGGTCATAGCCTTCTGTTGCTTCCGTCCCTCTTGCTAATTCCTTTGCGATTTGCTCGATATGCTGTTGATAGGCTGGCAGATTAGTCTCATAGCCACTATCCTTTGGTGAAATAGTTTCAATAATCTTCTTGGTCGTAGGATCTACAATCTCTACTATAGCCGGCTCGTTTTGTGGGGCTTGCTCATAGTTAACGGGCTTTTGAAGTTCTTCGATTTGCTGCTTTAATTGTTGATTTTCTTGCTCTAGTCTTTGGTCATAGGTCGAATTGTTTTGACAACCTACTAGTCCAATCATACAGAAAATACAAAACGCTGCCATCCACTTCTTTTTCAACAATAAACACCTACCTCTATGGTCATACTACAGAGACATCTTATTCGCATATTGTTAATAGTGTGTGGTTTTTGTAGATATTTATTTGTCCGAAATAATGAAACTTCATTCACGTCTACTTGAAATAAAAACAAACAAGGGAAGACCACATTTGATAAGTTTATTATGTAACGCTGGGATAGCTTGGGTACTAATACATTTTAGAAGTAATTGACCGCTATCCCAAAATTCTGTCAGAACGTACTTTTCCCATTATTGTTCTTTTACCACCTCAATTTGGTTCAAATAGCGCATCCTTCCATAGATTACTAGTGGTTATTTTGTTTGAAATCCTTGAGCCACACAGACATCGGATGATGAAATCAAATCGTTTTAACTTTTATTGGCAAATTACCCCTGTATCTATACCAGTTGGCCCATTAAATCCTGGGATTGTATCCACTACCATATTGGTTGCTATATCTATGACAGACACCGTATTGTCAGTTTGATTTGTGACATATGCAAAAGTTCCATTCGGCAAGATGGTTACTTGGTCAGGAGAAGATCCTACAGGGATTGTAGCTATCACCGTATTTGTCGCTGTACTGATGACAGATACAGTATTACTACCTTTATTGACAATGTACAAAAGTGTTCCATCGGGTGTTATGGCTGTTCCTACTGGGCCTGTTCCCACAAAGATTGTATCAACTACTGTATTTGTTGCAACATTAATGACAGATACATTATTGCTATTTTCATTTGTAACGTAAGCAAATTGTCCACTTGGTGTGAAAACAATTGACCTTGGGCGAATTCCAACAGGGATGGTAGCAACCACAGTATTGGTAGCTGTATTTATAACAGATACACTACCTGAATTTTCATTTGCCACGTAAGCAAACGCACTATTCGGTGTAAAAGCAATACCTTGAGGCTGGAGCCCGACTGGAATAGTAGCAGTTACGGTATTTGTCGCTGTATCTATGACAGATACAGAGTTAGCTGCAGGTCCATGATTTGAGACATAAGCAAAGGCTCCATTTGGTGAAATCGCTATACCAAGAGGCTCATCTCCTACGGGAATTGTAGTGACTACCATATTTGTTTCAGTATTAAAAACTGTGACATTATCGGAGAAGAGCGCTGGAACATAACCAAATGCACCATTTGGTGTAATCGCTACTTCTAGTGGGGCTGTTCCTACTGGAATGGTAGCGACTATCGTATTGGTTGCTGTATCAATCACTGATACTCTATTATCAGGGGTCGCTAACTGTCCAGCGTCTGTCACATATACGAGATAGTTACAACTTGGTGGTACAGGTAAAAAAGGAGGCTTACAACGACAAGGACAACAAAAACCACAACAATGACAATGACAACCTGGATTTGACTTAAACTTTATCCTAAAAAATTTTTGTTCTTTTCCCACACTGAACATCCTTCCTGACATATATGGCTACTATATGCCCACAGAAATCGGTTTCTTGTGCATTCACCTAATCTAACTAGTTCCGAAAAGTGCAGATTGGTTTTTTAAATTAGTTTCCAAGCATCATTAGATTCCTTGTCCACGAAATTTTTATGCGTGTGGGAAGAAAGCAGTATGCTGAATTGGATATGATAAAAGAGGAAGAACCATTGACTCAGTTTTGAATATCCACCACAATTACATTTATACACCAAAATGATACTGAAAAATGGTAATGATAGGACTATTAACATACGAAAAAATGATAATAGTTTAGTACAATGAAAGAAAATTATGGAACTTTTCTGAACTAAAGGAGGAAGTTAAGATGCCTCAAACATTATTATCTTCTAAAATAACAATGCCAGACCATTCACCCACCCTAATAGAACGAACACAATTATTCGATTTATTCGATCAACATATACATGTCAAACTAACCATTTTACGTGCTCCAGCAGGTTATGGAAAGACCAGTACCCTTAGTAGTTGGCTTAAATATAAGAAAGAGGCTACTGCATGGGTTTCACTAGATGCTGCTGATAATGACCCTATACGTTATTGGACATATGTTTTACACGCCATTGCTAGGGCGTCTCAAAGTCAAATAGATCAGATTCTTGCACCGCTCCTTAACTCACAGGACCCTGCAACACTTGAATTTTTTATCTATTCTTTATTAGAAGAAATGAATGCAATGGAACAGCCAATAGCGATTGTACTAGATGATTATCATGTAATAGAAAATCCAGTGATTCATCAACTCATGACACAATTCGTAGAATATTTACCTTGTCACGGACATATTTATGTATCTACTCGTTCCGTCCCTTCACTACCAGTAGCTAAATGGCGCGTTAAGCAATGGACACATGAAATTCATTCTGGACATTTACGTTTTACTTTACAAGAGGTGAAGCGGTTTTTTTCCAGCAAGCATTTAGCTACATTAAACCACCAACAATTACAAACTATTTTGGACAAAACAGAAGGTTGGGCAGCTGGGTTATTGTTAACAAGCTTGGCCAATGAACATGAAATAGATGCATTTGAAGAGACGGCACAGCCCTTTATTTCTGAATTTCTATGGCAAGAAATTATTCATAAACTACCATCTGAAACACAGGAATTCTTGCTGCGTACTTCCCTATTACATGAGCTGGATCCTGCTATTTGTGACCAATTGACAAAGCAAAAGAATAGTCTTGAACAATTGGAAAATTTAGAAGCAAAGGGTCTTTTTACGATTCGACTGCGATCCAAACAGCCCATTTTCCGTTACCATCATTTATTAGCTGAAGCTTTACAAATGGAATTAACTAGACAATTTTCGAAACAAGAAATTCATAATCTTGTTCTAGAAACGTCCCAATTCATTTATAACCAAGGGGATTATATCTCTGCCATTGAACTAGCACTTGAACATGGACAATATGATCAAGCGGCTCCATGGATAACTGATCACCTTGTTCAACTTTATTTATCAGGTCAGACGGCAACGTTTATGCGATGGTTGCATCAGCTTCGTCGTGCCCAATATACTGTCTCTTACGAAATGCTAATTATTGGCTTTCTGACATCGATTTCAACCATGGCAGTTGAAACTGCTTCATCCCTTATGCAAGAACTTGAAATGCGACAACTGACAGAACAGTGGATGGAGCAAGAGGAACATGCAGCCATGACCTATATCTATGAAAGTGCAAAAGCTTTAGCAATCGTGGCCTCTGGTGGAGATTTACAGTTAGTTGAAGAAATTATGCGAAAACAACTCGCAAAAGGACCAATGCCTTCACGATGGGATTTAGTTCCTATTCCCTATAATATTTTTGAATATAAACTTTTACGGACAAGCATTGGTTCAAAGGGAAAACTTCAAACATTAGAACAAGGGACAATCATTAGTGAGCTATTTCGAGAAACATCTTTACAAACGGCCAATGTTACTGCATTTACCTATGGGGTTTCTGCTGAATCTTTATATGAACGCAATCTATTAATCTTTACCCATAAAGAGCTTGAAATGGCGCTCAAGCTAGGTCATCAATTACAAGATCCCGGATTATTAATCCCAATGTATCTTCTGAAAGCAAAAATCTATATACAGCAAAATCAGATGGGTTCAGCCCTTGCCATGTTGACACAGCTTTTAGAAGATGTGACTGAAAAGCATTGGCGAACATCTATACACATTATGCAAGCCTACTGTCATATTATGGCTGGCGATAGTCAGCAGGCTGACTTAATCTTACAGTCTACCAAAACAACACAACCCTTTTGGCTCTTGGTGCACGCCCGTTTATTATTACTGAAGGAAATGCCTAACGAAGCCTTAACGAGCCTGATTCAAGTAAAAATGAAGGCGCAACAGGAAGAACAGATTGCCACAATTATTGAAGCCTCAATACTTGAAGCAATTTGTCAGTACCGTTTAGGTCAGCAAGAACTTGCCTTAGAAACTTTACACGAAGCATTCGAACTAGCAGCACCCTTCTATTATGTTCGAACATTTTTAGATGAAAAAGATTTAGAACCGTTATTAAAAATTTATTTCGAACAACTTCCTCAAAGGTGGGAAACCTTACCGACCGTTTATTTTAACTATCTGAAAGAAGGTACATCATTCAATGTAAGAGCTCCAGAAATGCTGACACAACGAGAAAAAGATATTTATGATTTGCTAGTAGATGGTAAAACAAATCGTGAAATAGCTAAGTTGTTGCATTTATCAGAAGGAACTGTTCGTGTTTATTTATCCACAATTTACAGTAAGCTAGGAGTCAACTCACGCGCTAAAGCCATTGCCCTAAAAATTCAGTAGAAAGCTAGTAAAAGGCATCCAGTGTATGACACATTATTTGACACCATCCGCATATGAGTGGCTTAGCAAACAAACGGATTGATGGTTCTAAAGGAAAAGAACTGCCCCCTTCAGTCATTACTGAGTTTGGGCAGTTCTTTTTTTATTTTTGTATAAACATTTGTGTCCAGTAGTTGCCATCCGCTACATACCCTATACCGATATGTGTGTAGTTTTTGTTGAGAATATTGGCACGGTGTCCGTCACTGTTCATCCAAGCCGTAACGACTTCCTGTGCTGAGCGTTGACCCATGGCAATATTTTCACCAGCTGATTGATAAGAAATACCAAAGTTTTTCATCATTGTAAATGGCGTACCATACGTTGGGCTTGTATGGTCAAAGTATTTTTTATCATGCATATCTTGAGACTTGTAGTTGGCTACTCTTGATAACTCCCAATCTTCTTGTAATGCCGCAAGACCTGCTTTAGCACGTTCTGCATTTACAAGTTTAACAACTTCTTGTTCAACACTTGCTTGTTCCTTTACAGGGACATTTATTTTTTGTCCAGGATTAATTTGATTTGGATTTGCAAGCTGTGGATTTGCATCAATTAATTCTTGTACACCCGTTTCTGTTTTTAATGCGATTTTCCAAAGCGTGTCACCAGATGAGACTGTATAGGATTCAGCCGCCATTGCCCCTACTGGTACTAATAATGAAGCTGCAATAACTGAAGCAAGTGCTGCATTTTTTATTTTTTTCAACATGTCAATCATCCTTCCTGTTTGCTCTACTATTATCGTAAATAGTTTCGGCGCTATATTCATCACAAAATATTTGGAAGGATTTTTACAATTGTATGACAGGCAAACAATATGAATGGACGATCCCCAATTTACCGCCGTTTTACGTGATCCACCTTGTCATAAAGTTGCAATACGATTGTAATTAACATAAATTACTAACTTAATGAATCATTAATATTACTTATAAATTCCTATCTTACTAATATTTTTTGCTTCATTCGATAAATTAATAGTATATAGAGACCGTCATAAAAGAGGGTCGCCATCGAAATAATCGTAATCAACGGTGTACGGAAGTATAGATAAAAACCAACTGCAGCAAACAGAGTGCCAATCATCTTACAGACAGCAATTCCCATAGATTGACCATCCAGATTCCCTCTTCGTAACAATAGACCGATAAATAATACTGACATCATGAGATTTTGGAAAAAGGCTGCGTACTTCCCTTCAAAATCCTGAAATTGATGAACAATTCCTAAAATCATTAACATGCTGAAAATTAATGTGATCAAAAAGGAGGCATACAATAGTTTTTTAGAAAGGACTTTTCGAAATTCTGGTGGCGCAAAGCGTAAAAATTGCATCAGTATAAAGATATCTAATACCAGCCAAATAAACGTAATGATTCGTTGAAGGTCATTTGGCGGATAAAGAAAAGTAAAGATAAACTCCCAGGCGATATTCGCACAAATAGCAACCATAGGCATGGCATATTTTTTATCCTTCCATCCTTTATAAATAATTAATATATATGTAATGATCCAAAAAAGACCCATGCCTAATTGGCAAATCAATAAAATATCTAGTTGAGCCAACTTTTACGCTCTCCCTCCATATAGGATTCCCCATACTATATGTGAGGAAATCTACTCATTATGTCTAAAAGTTTGCTAGTAGGGTAAGAGAAAAGAGTAACAAATATTCAAGGAAAAGGAACCTATACATTCAGCATGGAATCCTATATAGTAAAGCGGGGTGATTGAATGAAATCAAAAATATATGTAGATAATGATCAATTTATCGCTGGCACTACCTTAAAGGATACAATGGAATTAGAGCACAATAATATGGCGTTGCATGTTTGCGATAATATCCATGATGTCATTGACAATCGGCAACATTTAGCAACAACATTGAACTGCGGCTTGCAAGATTTCATTTGCACGGAACAAACACATAGTGCCAACTTCCATCGTGTTACAATAGCCGATAGAGGCCGTGGTGCCGAGCAAATGGATACGGCAGTGAAAAATACTGATGCACTGTATACAGTTGAGCCTAATTTATTACTATGCAGTTTTACAGCAGATTGCGTCCCTGTGATATTTTATAATGCTACAAACGGCTTAGTGGGCGTCATTCATTCAGGTTGGCAAGGAACTATCAAAGAAATTACACCCAAACTGTTTCAACACCTCTTGGAGGTAGAACAATGCCGACCAGAGGATTTTCACATTCAAATTGGCATGGCATTAAGCCAACAAAAGTTTGAAGTGGACGCAGATGTCTACGAAAAGTTCCATAGCCTTGGTTATGCAGATGAATTCATGTACTTTAATGCTGAAACGAATAAATACCATATTGATAATCAAAAAACTGTGAAAAAACAATGTGAACTTGCTGGTATCCCATCTGAGCAGATTCAAATTGATGCCACTTGTACATTCCTTAGCCCTGATGGCTTCTCCTACCGGCAGGACAAACAGGCAGGCAGGCATTTAAGCTTTATTATGCGGAAATCATAAACAAATGAAAGGACAATCCATTTCCACTTCATAGGGATTGTCCTTTTTATTTTAAAGTACCTGTACTAATTATCGACGTCTCAACATGTACTTCTGTTTTTAATTTGCCTATGACTTCCCTCGTTTGTTTGGTCGTCCACGTTCCATGATAGTACATTCTAAATTTTTCACTTAGCCCACTAGGGTCGACCTGCATATTTTTTAGTTTATCTAGAAATTTTGTGATATCCACCTCTAGCTGCTTATTAATATCTTTCTCTAAGTGGCTAATGCTTTCAACCGTATTCAGTTCATACTCTCTTTCCCCTTTATATTCACTTAAAGTTCCTTTTATCTTAAGGTTAATGATTAACTTTGGCGATTTAATACTCTTATTACTTTGCATTTTGATAGAACTCTCAATTAAATCAATCATCAATTTTTCTTCCCCATGTCCCTCATGTAAATCTAAATGGAGAGGCGCTAGACTTTTTCTTCCTAGTAAAGCTTGGACAATCAGTGCTTCCTCAGGCTTAATCACTTCATGCATTTGATTTCCTTTAAAAACAGCAACACCATTAATTTCAATCTTATCATCACGCTTTTCTATATAAGGAATGATTGTATCCGTCACAGGATTCGTTATCGTATACATAAAATCATGAATATTCGTATTCGGATTAAAAGCCGTATTTATGCTTGGCTCCAATAAATCATTAATATAAATATTAATATTTGGTTTATCCGGATAATCTCCCTTTAAAATTGCTTCTGCATTGTCTTTTGCAACAGCAATCAGCACTTTATTGCCCACCTCAGCATTTCTATACAAATGCTGTATGACCTTTCGTACTTCCCCTTTTCGTGCAAAATCTTCATTAACAAGCACTACACGTAATTGGTTAAAGACAATTTTTTTATCCGAAAGTTTTTCCATTTCTACTATACCGTTCGAAACAAGGTCTGTAGCCACTGAGAAAACTTGTGTTTTTTGTTGTGCCTCCAGTGCATACTGAGGTATGGCTACCGTTAATTTCATTTGGTTTTCATCAATATAATCAAAAGCCATTATCCCAACCATACCAATATCCTCTAATGGTACCTTCAGCTCTTTTCTTGAACATCCAACCAATAACACTAAGAGTAAAAGGGAGATGCCTAGTAGTTTTCTATTCATTGCTGCACCTTCTTTTTTCGGACTACGTATATCATGCTTAAGAAGATTGGCCAAATAATGAGCATATAACCAATATAATTACTTGCTGTAAAAAGTTTATCTTGGAACTCACGAGAAAATGGCATTCTGATAATCAAAAAAATGATCGCTGCAATCACATATAATTCATATTTGTTTTTCTTTTTAAAAAGGGAATCTACACCTAATTTGGCACACCATACATAGGCGGTGACCGTGGATAATATTAAAAATACCCATAATGTTATACCGATAATATCGATTCGTTCCACAAAGGTAAACTCGCCTGCTTTAAATAGATTCAATACGGAAAACTCTACATTTTTCAACTGCCATTCAGAATAATAGATGACACTTACAACTGTCGTAAAAAAACATAGAAAAATACTAATCCAAATGCCAATTAATGAATGACGAAAGGCTTTTTTTTGATCAATTATATATGGAAAGTAAAACACAATTAATTCATAGCCAAGGATTGACAGATACCCTTCTTTAAACGCATTAAAAAATTCTTTCCCACTAAAATTTAATAAAGGAAGTAAATGACTTACCTCCCCCTTTTCAATAGCCCAACGTGTAAAGTAGAACATACCTATCGTAATAAAAAAACTCATCATGCAAAATCTGGCAATGGATTTGATGCCCCCACTAACAATATAAATCAGTAAAAGTAAGAAGCAAAGAACAGGCAATGTGATGGTTTGCTCTGGTAACGCTGTACTTTGTATAAGGTGCATATAATTACTAATAATACCTGCACTAAAGATAATAAATTGAATAACAAATAAAGAGTTGAAGACTTTCCCTAAGACTTTTCCCAAAAGAATTTCATTGATACGAAATAAATGTTCATTCGGGTATTTAGAGCAAAGCCAAACTATAGGCCAAAGAGTTAAAGTAGCGACAATACCGAATAATATAGGCATAAACCACTCGGTATAACCCATAGCACTTAATTTTTGCGGCAATGAAAGTATTCCGGTCCCAAGCATAATACTCTGGGCCAAAAATATGACATGATAGCGATTTAACATCTTTAAGTTAGCTGAGCCCAAGTCTTTTACCTCATTTCTCCTCTGTCGTTTTTTCCTGAGTTCTCGAAATACCCGACTTTTTCGTTAAATAGTTTATAGGAAATCTGATTACATTATCTAACAAATCTGTTGGTTTTCTCGGTATGCCTGGCGTCATATAATGTGTCCCTAATGATTTTAGACTTAGCAAATGATGAATTAACCATGCAAAGGCTAGCATTTGCCCAAATAGACCAAATAACCCTGCAGATAAAATGAAAATATAACGCACAAATCGACTGGTATTACTCATTAAGAAAATCGGTGGTAGGAAAGATAATAGTGCAGAAGTGGCCACCAACACAATGAGAATATTACTAAGCAACCCTGCCTGCACAGCCGCAGTCCCAATAACAATACCTCCTACGATACCAATCGTTTGTCCGACTTTGGCAGGCATTCGAGAACCCGCTTCCCGTAATACCTCAACAATAAGCTCGATAAATAACACTTCAATGAGAGGTGGAAAAGGCACCTTACTTCTCGATTCTTGAAGATTTAACAATAGCTCATATGGTAATATTTCTGGATGAAAAGTTAAAGCTGATATATACATGGGTGTAATCATGATGGTTAAGAAAAAACCAAAAAAGCGTAGCATCCTTAGTAATGAGGCTGTTGTCCATCGGTTATAATAATCCTCAATCGACACGAACATTTCAAAAAAAGAGGTAGGACAGACAATCGCTAATTGGCTATTATCCATAAACATGACAATCCTGCCGTCAATGAGGTAGCGACAAATACTATCGGGACGTACCGTCATATAATATTGAGGAAATGGTGATAACGGATTATCCTCAATTAATTGCTTCAACACTGAAATATCCGTAAATAGTGGGAATTCCACTTGATCGATACGATTTCTGAGATCGTCTAAGTTTTTGTGGTTCACAATATTATCCATATACATAATGGAAATTTTAATATTAGCTTCAGAACCAACAATACGATTTTCATTTTTCAGCTGAGCACTTTGAATTCGTCTTCTCACTAGAGAAATGTTGGTTTCCAATGATTCTGTAAATGCATCCTGAGGCCCTATAACGGTTGATTCCGTTTCAGTATTTGTAATGGCTCTTGTGGGAGCACTATACGTATCCATACTTAAAAGTGCATTGGTTTCATGAAAAAATAGCAGCGTTTGCCCAGTATTTAACCTTTTAATGACTCCCTGTACATCCTTAGGGTCCACATATTGGGCCATTTGATGAATTTGTTTTATATTATTGGTTAACGGAATAGAAACCATTGTTTGTAAGGTCATTTTTTCTATAAGCGAGGAAAAATAAATAAGGGTAACATCCCCTTCTTCTGTTGCAATCATATTTAGTTTGACATCATCTACATCGTTGATTTCCTTCTTTAATTTAGCAACAATCTGTTCCGGCATCTCATGCATTCCGTTCAGCCCCTTTTATTCCGATGAATACCAGTCCACATGTAGGTTTTTTAGTAGTTTGGCACTTTTGTGAATGATTATGTAAAAAATGTGCTAGCAAAAATAGGCATAAAAAAGGATGCCCCTCTTTTGAGAGAAGCATCCTTTTTTGTTATTCGCCTTGATCCGTACTGTATCGATTTTTACCAATACCAAATGCATAATAACTGATGGTTACTACTACTAAAAAAACAATCCCTACAATTAATGATATACGAGTATCGTCATTAATCCACATGCCTACTAGCACCATGATTAAAAAGATTATCGTTAAATAATTCGTAATCGGCGCAAATGGCATTTTGAAAGGGTGATTCGCTAATTGTTCACCTTTTACTTTTCTAAAGTTCATTTGACTAATTAATATAATAAACCACGGAATCATTCCTGGTAAAACACTCGCACTATACACATAGACAAATAAATTCTTTGGTGCAATATAGCTTAAGATAACTCCAATCACTAAGCCAATCAACACGCCAGCTGTACCAAATAAAGGTACGCCATTTTTAGAAAGCTTGGCGAAAAATTTTGGTGCTTGCCCATTCATCGCCAGTGTATATAACATACGGCCCGCACTATATATACCACTGTTACAGCCTGACATAGCAGCTGTAATGACAACAAAATTAATAATACCTGCTGCAGCGGTAATACCAACCTTGGCAAATGTCGCAACAAAAGGACTACCAATTGTGCCTAACTCATCCCAAGGGTACACCGTGACAATCACAAAAATAGCACCGATATAGAAAATTAAAATGCGCCAAATAATACTTTGAATGGCATTCGTAATCGTTTTTTGCGGATCTTTTGCTTCTCCTGCTGTAATCCCAATAAGCTCTACCCCTTGGTAAGCCGCAACAACTAAGGATAATGCAAAGAAGAAGCCTGTCCAGCCGCCTGTAAAGAAGCCACCATGACTCCATAAATTTGATAAACCAATCGCGATACCATCATTACCAAATCCAAAGAAGATCAGTCCAACCCCTGCAATAATCATCAAAATAATCGTTACGATTTTAATCATAGCAAACCAAAATTCAAATTCTCCAAACGATTTAACCGAGATAAAGTTTGCTACGCCTAATATCACCATCGCAATTAAACCAGGTATCCATGCTGGTAAATCTGGATACCAATATTGCATATACGTGCCCACTGCTATAATTTCCGACATTCCAACAATTACCCATTGAAACCAGTTGCTCCATGCCGTTAGATAGCCTGCTAAAGGGTGTATATATTTATAGCCAAATGTTGCAAAAGAGCCTGTACTTGGCTCCATATAAAGCATCTCACCCATTGCCCTCATAATGAAAAATATAAAAATACCTGCAATCCCATAGGCAAGGAGTACAGAAGGACCGGTCCATTGAATAGCACTTGCTGAACCCATAAATAGGCCCACACCAATTGTCCCGCCAAGTGCGATCATTTGGATATGACGTGCTTCTAATCCTCGTTTTAATTCTTTATTGGCCACTCTGTAACGCCTCTTTTCCTGTTGTTCTTTCTACGATGTTTTTACTTTAAAATAATAATCAATTTTTCTAAAAAAGACAAATGTATTTTTAGGAAAAACAAAAAATAATGATTTTTTGATAGATTCTCCACCTTTCGGCATGTTGTATTGTGCTCTCATCACCTTTAGTTCAAAAATTTCTAAATATTACAATTGACCAAATTATCAAAAAAGTATAACATTTTTATATATTTCTAAGAAAAAGAGGAATGTTTGTGAGTAAAATATTATTTAGAAGAAAGAAAATTGAAGATTTATTACAAAACAAAGGGACTATTCAACTAAAGAAAACTTTAGGAGCCTTTGATCTTATATTATTAGGTGTCGGTGCCATTGTCGGCACTGGTATTTTCATCTTGCCAGGTACAGTGGCAGCAACACATGCAGGACCTGGGATTGTTTTTTCCTTTATCATCGCAGCAATTGTCTGTGCTTTCGCAGGCATGTGTTATTCCGAATTTGCATCAAGCGTACCCGTAACTGGGAGTGCCTATACGTATGGCTATATTGTCTTTGGAGAGGTTATCGCATGGTTAGTAGGATGGGCTTTGCTTTTGGAATATGGGCTGGCCGTTGCCGCAGTTGCGACAGGGTGGTCATCTTATTTAAACTCACTCCTTGCTGGCTTTCATATTGTTCTACCTTCAGCTATTTCAGGAGCATTTAACCCTGCTTCTGGCACATATATCAATGTACCAGCGATCTTTATTATTTTTGCTACAGCATTTTTATTAACGCTAGGTATTAAAGAATCCACAAGATTCAATTCATGGATGGTTTTCTTAAAGGTTGCTGTAATATTACTATTCATTGGCGTAGGGGTATTTTATGTAAAGCCTACTAATTGGGAACCCTTCTTACCATTTGGCATAAACGGTGTCTTCAGTGGTGCGGCACTTGTGTTTTTTGCTTATTTAGGATTTGATGCTGTATCTTCAGCTGCTGAGGAAGTAAAGAATCCACAACGTAATATGCCCATCGGCATCATTGGTTCATTACTTATTTGTACGGTGCTTTATGTTGCTGTTTCAATGGTATTAACGGGTATCGTTCCCTATCAGGATTTAAATGTAAGTGACCCAGTAAGCTATGTTATGCAGCTTGTCCATCAAGATTGGATTGCAGGAATTATCTCTCTTGGTGCAGTTGTAGGAATGATGACGGTTATATTAGTTATGTCTTATGGAGGAACACGTCTACTGTTTGCCTTAGGACGTGACGGTTTACTTCCAAAAAGCATGGCTGAACTAAGCCCCAAATTTAAAACACCAGTGAAAAACACATGGATGTTTGCATTACTAGTAGCCTTTTGTGCAGGCTTTGTGCCACTTTCTAAGCTTGCCGAATTAGTAAATATGGGTACCTTAGTGGCATTTACGATCGTATCCATCGGTGTTGTGTTTTTGCGTAAACATAAAAATATACCATCTGGGGGCTTTAAAGTTCCATTTTTCCCAGTACTACCGATTTTATCATTCTTATTATGTCTATTTTTAATTTCACAGCTTTCCGTCCTTACATGGATTGCATGTGGGATTTGGTTCATCATCGGCTTCATTGTGTATATGGTCTATGGTCAAAAGCATAGTAAAATGAATAAATGATAAGTACAAGGTGTCTCTTATAGCCGTAGAGACACCTTTTTGCTTAAACATGATAAATTGATCTTTCACTTATTTTCGCATTATTTGTCACTTCCTCCATTGACCTAGATGTTTATCGCACCTTTGTTTAGCTAAACTTCTTCTTAAAAACTCAAACATAAAAACCTCTATTCCACATTCGGCAAATGGAATAGAGGTTACTTCGTTATTGTAGTAATGTTTGTTCCTGTAATTTTGCAGTGAAATATTTTCGAGCTTCAGCAGTTAGAATTTGCACCAATGCCACTTCTTCCTGACGAGCAAATTCAACAAACATCCCACTTAAATTTTCATAGACATATTTGATTTTAAAGCCACTATCTAAATAATGATCCACTTTTTGGATTTCCTCTGTACTTTGTTGGAATTCAGACATGCCATCACCTCACCTTCTTTTGAAAATGTCTTGATGTAGTCTCGCTTATTCGGCACCCTTCATTTCTAACAGAGGATCTGGTTGCTCCACAAGTTCTTTTTCCTCTTGGTCTGACTGTGGTGCAGGTACTTGTTGGCCAAATATTTCATCCAAATTATGCCCTACAGTAATGCCTAAATACTTCGCATCACTTGGATCTTCTAGCTCCGCTTGTGGATACTTTTTAAACCACCAATACTTTGCTAATACATAATAAACAATAGCTCCTACAAAGAACCCTACTAAAGAAGAGTAGGTTGAAAAAATATTGGCGGTAGCACCACCGATTACCCAGGCCACTAACCCAGCGATATTAAAACCCTTATAATATTTAAATTGCCCGTTTAATTCATAGAGTTCTTTGACATGTACGCGACGTTTACGAATGAGGTAATAATCAGCAAATAAAATGCCCACAATCGCCGTTAATATTCCACCAATAATTAATAGAACATTGACCATCACATCAAAAAGGCTCCATGGCTGTGCAAGAATACCAATGATGCCCGCGATGACAACCCCTACCCAAAACGGTACTTTTGGTCCACCAATATTGGAGAAAATAGTAGCTGCTGGTACAACATTGGCAGAAGTATTTGTTGACCATTGTGCTAACACAATCATGAGCAATAGGATACCTAAAATAAAACCACTTGCACTTTGCTGTAAAGCATTGATTGGATCAGCCGACGCTACAGCCATATAACAAATGGCACCAATAGTTACAATAAACGTGTTGGTAATAGGCATGACAATTAATGAACCCACGAGCTGTGTTTTATTCCGTTTGAACCAGTTCCGTTCATTTTTTGGTGCCTTAAAAAATCGAGATAATGATGGCATATCAGCAGCCAACGTTGACCAAAAGCCCATATTTGCCATGACCACCACCATAAATGCTGTAAAGGCAGCAAGCCCTGTTGTTGGAGTTTCCACCCACGTCCAAATATTTTTCCCTTGGGTTGTTGCCGTATCAGCGAGTGTGTAATACATCCAACAAGAAATCAAAATAATGACAGGCGCTGCTAAATCAGCGAAGCGCTCAATAGACTTAATGCCGAGTGATGTATTAAATAACTGAAGTGCCGCAAATACAAGGAAACAAATAAACCAATTATCAAAATCAAACAATAAATTTAAAATGCCGTTAATCGCTAACGCACCAAAATACGTATTAAGACCAAACCAACATGCAGCTGTTATGCCTCGCACTAGGGAAGGAATATGGGTGCCAAATGTGCCAAATGGTGCACGCATATAAACAGGGAAAGATAATCCATGTTCAATACCTATATCACCAATTAACGTCATAAAAACACCGATTAAACAAGAGCCTACCAACGTAGCTAAAATAACCATTGGTAAGGATAAATTGATAATTGCAGAACCACCAATTGCAAAAGCCGCTAAAACAATCGCCATTCCTATCCAAATCACCGCAAAACCAAATGTTCCAATATTTCTTTGTTGATGTGTCACTGGAAGTAAATCTGGGGATTTTAAATAATTCCCTTCACGTTCCATAATGTTTCTCTCCTTTTTCTCTAATTTCCGTGACAACTTACTTGAAGTTTTTCCTTCCTTCACCGCAACTGATGAAAGAAGGTGGAATTTCGATTTTATTCTTTTTTATCTTCATTCAGCTGGTGTTCGAAAGGCTAAAGCTCACCAATATAGATGTCTACTACTGAATAAAGATGATAGGTCTTTATTTTGAGAGACTACTAATGAGCGATTGGCGTTCATTCCATGTCATTGGTGGAACGGTTGATTTACGTTCAACCATCGCAATGGCGCCATCTACTGGACAAACAATAGAGCATAGATTACAGCCTACACAGTCTTCTTCACGAACTTTTAACATTGGACGACCATCCTCTGTATAGAGGTCAATACATTGATGTGATGTATCTTCGCAAGCGATATGACACTTGTTACAATTAATACAAGTATCATTATTAATTTCTGCGACAATTTTATAATTTAAGTCTAAATCACCCCAGTTTGAATATCTTGAAACGGAGCGACCCACTAAATCCATAACTGAAGCCAGACCCTTGTCGTCTAAATAATTGTTCAGCCCATCAATCATATCTTCCACAATACTAAAGCCATGGTGCATCGCTGCCGTACAAACTTGCACGCCCGTTGCACCCATTAAAATAAATTCTGCCGCATCCTGCCAATTAGAAATTCCCCCAATGCCCGAAATCGGCACATTGACTAATGGATTACGGGCACATTCTGCAACCATGTTGAGCGCAATCGGCTTAACAGCTGGACCACAATAACCACCATGTGCTCCTTTACCAGCAACATGAGGGACTGTGTTCCAAGTATTTAAATCTACACCGGCTAAACTATTAATCGTATTAATCATACTTACTGCATCTGCTCCACCTTTTGTAGCCGCTTCTGCCGTAACTGTAATATCTGTAATGTTTGGTGTTAGTTTCACAATTACAGGTGTACGTGCCGCTTCCTTTACCCAGTACGTTTGCTTTTCCACCAATTCAGGGACTTGACCAGAGGCAGAACCCATGCCTCGTTCTGCCATCCCATGTGGACAACCAAAATTAAGCTCAAGTCCATCAACCCCCACATCTTCTACGCGTTTCACAATTTCATGCCACTTTTCTTGCTTTGGCTCCACCATTAAAGAGGCAATAATCGCGTGATTAGGAAATTTCTTTTTTGTCTCATAAATTTCTTGTAAATTTACTTCTAACGGTCGATCCGTAATCAATTCAATATTGTTGAAGCCTGCTACACGCTGGCCATTATAGCTAACAGCCGCAAAACGGGAGGATACATTTAAAATTGGCTCCCCTAATGTTTTCCACACTGCACCACCCCAACCTGCTTCAAATGCGCGTTGTACTTGATAACCTGAATTCGTTGGCGGTGCAGATGCTAACCAAAATGGATTCGGCGATTGGATGCCCGCTAAGTTAATGCGTAAGTCTGCCATGTAAGTTCCCCCTTTATGCAATCTCACTTGGTTTTCTTAAACGTTCATGAATCTTGTATGCTGCATCTTTTCCTTGCTGTACAGCGGTCACCACCATCGCTTCACCCTGCCCATTGCCAAAGACAACATCTCCACAGGCAAATACTTTGTCATTGGACGTTTGCATTGTCGTCTCATCTATATCGACGACCCCATTTGTATGCGCTAAACCGAAGGCTTCAATTAATGAAACAAAACGAGTTTGCCCAATAGCTTTAATGACAGCATCTACTTCAATGATAAAATTAGAGTCCTTCACTTCCTCTGGTCTTTGACGACCATCAGGTCCTGCCTCACCAAGCTTCATTTTCACACATTCAATGCCTGTCACATGGCCTGCTTCATTGCCAATAATTTTCTTTGGTGCTGTCAACCATTTAAATTCCACACCATCCTGCTTGGCAAATTCATATTCAAATTTATAGGCTGTCATTTCTTTTTGCGTTCTTCGATAAAGAATTTGAACATTGTCTGCACCTAAACGCACTGCACTTGTAGCACCATCGATGGCTGTATTTCCAGCACCAATAACAGCTACATGTTTCCCTATGATGTCATTTGTAAGCGGTCCCATTTTTGTTTTTCTTACAAATTCAATAGCATCATGGACACCATCTAAATCTTCACCTTCGATGCCCAGATTTGGCACAGCGCCCATACCGACAGCTAAAATAACACTGTCATATTGCGCCAAGATTTCTTCCGCAGCAATATCAACACCAACTGTGGTATTTGTTTGAATATCCACACCAAGCTGTTCAATTTGCTCCACTTCCCAATCCACAACATCGTTTGGTAATCGGAATGCTACAATACCATAACTACCTAAGCCACCAGCCTTCGCTTCAGCTTCATAGATAGTTACTTGATAGCCAAAACGACTGAGCTCACGTGCCGCCGATAAACCAGCAGGACCCGCACCAATGATGGCTACTTTCTGTCCATTACTTTGTCCTGGTTTAAATAGCTGAGCATTCGTTTCCATTGCCCAATCCGTGGCAAAACGCTGTAACTCACCAATTTTAATTGGCTTTGTTGAAGAATTTAAGACACACGCCCCTTCGCATAGTTCCTCCGTTGGACAAACCCTTGCACAGCTTGCACCAATAGGATTTGCTTCTAATATAGTCGTAGCAGAACCCTTCATATTACCGGATGCAATTTTTTTTATGAAATTAGGGATTTGAATACTAGTCGGACAAGCTTTAATACATGGTGCATCATAGCAATAGAGACAACGATTGGCTTCCTCAATAGCCTCATTCTTTGTCATCTTGTTTTTTAATTCCACAAAATTACGTCTAAGCTGCATGGTCATCGCATTTTCTTGAATCGGAACCATTCCACATCCCCCTCATGTGTTCATTTTTTCCGTACACCAATTACTAGACCGATTGTTTTGTTCTCCAGCCAAAACAATCGGTCCTATACTGAAGGAAGCTAGATATTTAAGGCTTCCGCAGCTACTGATTTTAATGGACGTTTAATATATTGTCCGCTCCCCAGTACACCTACAAATTCTTTATTTTTAATGACATATTCCCCTCGTACTAGCACGCTTACTGGCTCACCAGTCACTTCCCATCCCTCATATGGGTTATAGTCGACGTTCATATGGTGTGTTTTAGCCGAAATTTGGCGTTTCGCCTCTGGATCAAAAATAACGATATCTGCATCAGAGCCGATGGCGATTGTTCCCTTTTGCGGGAATAAACCAAATATTTTTGCAGCGCTTGTTGAAATCATATCGACAAATTCATGTATAGAAATTCTACCTTTTGCGACCCCTTCAGAATATAAAATACTGAAGCGATCTTCTATAAATGGCCCACCATTTGGAATTTTCGAGAAATCATTTAAGCCTAGCTGCTTTTTGCCCTTAAAGCTAAAGGAACATTGGTCAGAGCCAATTGTCTGAAGCTGTTTCGCCTTTAAGGCATTCCATAAATGTTCTTGATGATATTTGGGGCGAAGAGGTGGTGACCAAACATACTTGGCTCCTTCAAAGCCTGGCTGAGCAAGAGCTGATTGATCAAGTGTTAAATAGGGTGGACACGTTTCACCATAGACGTCATAGCCTTTTTCACGAGCAGCAATAATTTCATCCACCGCTTCTTTACATGTTACATGCACAACATACAGCTTTGCTCCAGCTATATGAGCTAATTCGATAGCACGTTTTGTTGCCTCGCCCTCTAATTCGGCTGGACGAGTTAAAGCATGATAAATCGGTTCCTTATGCCCTGCACGTCTAGCTTCCTCGACTAGTTCATCAATTACAGAACCATTTTCACAATGGGCCATCACCAATGCTCCAAGATCTTTGGCAATTTTAAAGGCTTTAAAAAGTGTTCGATCTGTTGCTTGGAACTCTTTAGCATAAGCCATAAAGACTTTGACAGAGGTAATTCCCTCTTGCTCCAAAATTTGAGGTAATTCGGCTTCGGTTTCAGGTGTTAACTCGCCAATCATCAAATGGAATCCATAGTCAATTGCTGATTTTCCTTTCGCCTTGTCATGCCATTTTTCTACGGCTGCTGATAATTTTTTCTCACCAGCTGTTAAGCAAAAATCTAAAATAGTGGTTGTCCCACCAAAAGCCGCTGCAATCGTTCCTGATTTCCAATCATCATCTGTCACTGTATTATTGAATGGCATATCTAAATGCGTATGAGGATCAATCCCTCCTGGCAACACGTACTTACCAGTCGCATCAATGATTTCAACGCCATCCTCATTTAAATTTTGACCGATTTGCACAATTTTTCCGCCATCAATTAAAATATCTGCCTCAAATACATCAGCAGCAGTTGCTACTCGTCCACCTTTAATGATTTTTTTCAATGTGCCCCTCACCCTTCGTCACAAAATTAGAAAATGCTTAATTTTTAATGCAATGTATAGGTTTCGCCCATACTAAACTTTGTTTGTAACGTTAGAACCGTTTCTAGTAAAATATCAGCTCCCTTTGCACAATCCTCAAAGGTTGTTTCCTCTTCCTCACAATGACTTTTCCCCTGAATACTTGGGACGAAAATCATTGCAGATGGAACCATACTCGCTATATATTGGGCATCATGTCCTGCTCCACTAAACATGCGATGTGCCATATAACCGAAGCTCTGACAGGCTCTTTCTACTTCATTACAAATGGCTGCATCAAAATATACTGTCTCCCTACCCCATAGCTTTACTGGCTGAATAGTGCATCCTCCTGCCGTTTCTGGAAGCGCATTAAGAATATCCTCAACCTGTTGCATGACCTCAGGATTTTGATGACGCGAATCAATCGTAAATATCACCTTATTCGGGATGACTGTGTGAATATTTGGCGAAACATTCATACGGCCAAATGTAAAAACAAGTTGTTCGTCAATCTTTCCTAATTGCTCATGTAACTCTGTCATGATTGTTGAGGCAACAATCATAGGGTCTTTACGCATTGACATTGGTGTCGTACCAGCATGATTCGATTGCCCAGTAAAGGAAATTTCATAGCAAACCATACCGAGTACACCTTCTACAACCCCAATTTCCCGTTGTTTTGCCTCTAAAACAGGCCCTTGCTCAATATGCAATTCAATATAAGCAAGTGCTTCCTTCAGACGATTGCCTTGCTCTCCCTCATAACCACTTGTTTGTAATGCTTCATGGAAACGAACGCCATTTTTATCTGTGGATTGCAGCATCTTTTCTTTGTCAAATTTCGAGGTGATAACCCCTGAACTCATCATTGCTGGGTCAAAACGAGCTCCTTCTTCATTCGTGAAATTGACAATCATAAGCGGAATTTCCACTTCAATTTCATTTTCCTTAATCGTTCGAATTGCCTCGATAGCTGTTAGGACACCTAACACACCATCAAATCTCCCACCTTTTTCAACCGAATCTAAATGGGAGCCCATAACGATTGGTGGCACATCCTTTTTCCCAGCAAGCGTAGCATAAATATTTCCCATATCATCCACTTGAATGTCCATACCTAACGCTTCGCAACATTCACAAAAATAGTTTCTTGCTAAAACATCCTCATCCGAAAGAGACAAACGTGTGACACCACCATTGTCAGTGGCCCCAAATTGACTAAATTGTTCAATTAACTCTTGCAATCGTCTACTATTACATTTATACATATGCAAGTCCTCTCTTTCACAGTAGTTATTAAACATTCTAAAATAGATAAAATTTGAGAGATATGGATAGAAAACTAAAAAAATATGTGCAACTGCACATCATATATGGTAAGTTATGTTCATAATTAAGGGGGGGAAATATGGGGACGATTCGTAAAATCGTAGAGGGAGTTCAATTCCCAATGCTCACATTAGTCGCTGGACATAGTGGTACGTATCGAAGAGTAACTGGTATTAATGTTGTTGAAAGCAGTGATTTAATCATGTTTTGTAGGCCCAATGAATTAGTCGTCACAACAGGTATTAATTTAGATGCAGATGCAGATGAAGATTCATTAGTACAACTTGTGAAACAAGCCTACTCAAAAAAAGTAGCTGGTTTTATCATTAATACAGGGCCATTCATTCCTGATATTCCAGAAGCCGTCATCTCATTTGCAGATCAGCATGATTTCCCTATTTTCCAAATGCCATGGAGTTATCGTATTGCTGATCTACTAAAAACGACCTTTCAGTTTATTGCCAACCACCACCAAGAGCTTTCCATCGAAGAAAAGGTTCTTTTGAATTTATTATTTCATTACAAACAAAACGCTAACTCGATTAAAGATCAATTAGCACAGCTAGGATTTCCACAAGGGAGAGAATTAGCTATCATTACTTGCACAACTGTTGGTACACGGGCCTCTATTGACCGATATGAGGTCATGGTACAGTTCGCTTTTCAAAATCGCTACCAACGCTTCTTAAAATTAAAACACAAAAACCACCTCATCTTTTTAATTGATAAAGCACAGATCAATACACCAAATATACCCTTCTCAAAAATCGTTGAAGAAATCTATGAAAAAATCACACTAAAAAATGGTTACTTGGATATTATTATTGGAAAAGGTAACTTTCACAAAGAGCTTGAAAATGTACGCAAAAGCTATGATGAGTCATTAACGGTCATTCATTTGGCTCAGCTCCACAACAACCGTTACTTATACAAATATAAGGAAATAGGTGCCTATAAAATTATCATGGCTGTGCAAAACCAACCACTCATGAAATCCTTCAGCCAAGATATTCTCGGTCACCTCTATCACTACGATGACTTGCACAACACAAATTATGTACCATTTTTACGCATCTTTCTTGAGGAAAACGGTAGTACAAGTAGAATCAGTGAGCGTCAGTTTATTCATCGCAACACGGTTCTCTATAAAATTAAAAAAATTGAAATGCTTTTAGACATGGACTTGAGTAATCCATTTACAAAGACAAACTTATATATCGCCTTTTTAATAGAGGATGTTTTAACACATCAATAATAGCAAAATAACTATTTAATTATCTGAATTTTCTATCATAAAAATATTCCTTCTAAAATACTTGAGGCATACATATAAAGTACAAATGGGGTCGACTTTGCATTTTTGTTGTCCACATCTGACTTAAAACATATGCATGCTCAATAACTACCTGTTAAGAAGGAGTGAAGTGTAGTGACCAACGTAACAAGACCAAATTGGCAAGTCAAAGATGAACAATTTGTATGGCACTCCATGAAGCCATACAATCCAAAAGCAACAATGATTGTCCAATCTTCTAAGGGCGCATGGATTACCGATACTGAGGGAAAACGCTATTTAGATGCTATGGCAGGCTTATGGTGTGTGAATGTTGGCTATGGTCGAGAGGAAATAGCTAAGGTTGCCTATGATCAATTGCTCGAAAATACGTATACACCCTTATCTGTTGGACATATCCCAGCTATTCAATTAAGCGAAAAGATTAGTGAGTTATTAGGAGATGATTATGTCGTCTTTTTCTCGAATAGTGGCTCTGAGGCAAATGAAGCTGCTTTTAAAATCGCTAGACAATATCATCAACAACAAGGCCATGTCAATCGAACGAAAATTATTTCACGTTATCGTACTTATCATGGCAGCTCAATGGGAGCCTTAGCCGCAACTGGACAGGCCCAACGAAAATACAAATATGAGCCATTGGCACCTGGTTTTATCCATGTCACACCACCCGATGCGTATCGTGCCAATGAAGACCATATTAAAAGCAAGGATCCATGTGCATTACCATCTGTGCAAGCAATTGATCATGTTATGACATGGGAAATGTCCGATTCAATTGCTGCTGTGATCATGGAGCCTATCATCACAGGTGGCGGTGTGATCATGCCACATGAAAATTACTTGCAAGGGGTAAAAACAGTTTGTGAAAAACATGGTGCTTTGCTAATTGTTGATGAAGTGATTTGTGGCTTTGGGCGCACTGGCAAAGCTTTCGGCTTCCAAAACTACGGCATCCAGCCTGATATCGTTACAATGGCAAAAGGCTTAACAAGTGCTTATATGCCACTGTCTGCTACAGCTGTTCGCCGTGAAATATACGAGGCTTTTTCGGGGAATGAGGATTACGATTTCTTCCGTCATGTTAACACATTTGGTGGCTCGCCAGCCGCTTGTGCCGTGGCATTAAAAAATATTGAAATTATGGAAGAGGAAAATTTATTTAGCTATTCGGCTGCACTAGGTGCTACGCTCCTTAAGACCTTACAAGAGCAATTAAAGGAACACCCACATGTTGGGGATATTCGTGGGAAAGGGCTTTTAATTGGAATAGAGCTTGTACAAGATAAAAATAGCAAAACTCCACTAGATGTCACACTTGTTAATAAAGTCATTGCGCAATGTAAGGAACAGGGGTTAATCATTGGCAAGAATGGCGTAACTGTTGCAGGCTTTAATAATGTTTTGACGCTATCTCCTCCACTAGTCATCTCCTCAGAGGAGAAAGATTTCATTGTTGAAAAATTCACTCAAGCCTTACATTCTATAAAATTATAGGAGGAAAGCTCAATGGTAACGAATACGGACATTCAAGAATTAGGCCATTTTATCAATGGACAAACAGTTTTAGGTAAAAGCGGACATTTTTCTGATGTATACAATCCAAGCACTGGTTCCGTCATTGCGCGGGTTCCCCTAGCAACGAAAGAAGAGGTACAAGAAGCCATCAATGCTGCCAAAGAAGCCTTTCCTGCCTGGCGCGCATTATCTGTTGGGAAACGAGCAGAAATTATGCTCAAGTTTCGTCAATTAATGACAGAAAATATGGATGAGCTCATCGACATGATCTGTACGGAAAGTGGCAAAACCGTGGAAGATGCGAAGGGTGAGATTACACGTGGTTTAGAATCTGTGGATTTAGCCATCAATGCTCCTCACTTACTAAAAGGTGAATATTCCGTTAACGTTGGTGGTCAAATTAATGCTTATTCTACAAAAGCTCCATTAGGCGTAGTGGCAGCCATTTCACCATTTAATTTCCCTGTCATGGTACCACTAGCCATTACAAGCATGGCTGTTGCAGTAGGTAATTGCGTAATTTTAAAACCTTCTGAGCGAGTTCCTTGCTCAACACTATATTTATCAGAACTGTGGAAAAAAGCAGGTTTACCAGATGGTGTCTGGACAGTCATTAATGGTGATAAAGATGTGGTAAATGAACTTTTATCGCATCCAGCAATTGAAGCCATTTCCTTTGTAGGGTCCACTCCAGTTGCCGAAGCTATTTACACAACAGCTTCTAAATACGGGAAACGTGTTACCGCGCTAGGTGGCGGAAAAAATAATATGGTGGTCATGCCAGATGCCGATTTAGAGCATGTCGCGAATGCCTTTTTAGGTGCAGCTTATGGTGCGGCATCTCAACGTTGCATGGCACTTTCTACCATTATCCCTGTAGGTGAAGATACAGCGAATAAATTAGTGACGATCCTCGCTGATAAAATTGCCAAATTAAAAGTGGGACCCTATACAGATTCCGATGTTGATTTTGGTCCAGTTATTACTCAACAATCAAAAGAAGCAATTATTGGTTTTATCGATCGTAGCTTAGCGGAAGGAGCTACAATTGTTTGTGATGGACGAAATCCTGCTATTGCCAAACAATCTAAAGGCTTTTATCTAGGCCCTACCTTACTCGACCATGTCAAACCAGGTATGGAGATTTATGAACAAGAGGTTTTTGGGCCAGCACGTAATGTTGTCCGTGTGCAATCCTTGGATGAAGCGATTGCCCTCATAAATGGACATGAATTAGGCAATGGCGTGACAATTTTTACGAACGATGGTGCAGCTGCTCGCAAATTTACCACAGAAATTGAAGTAGGAATGGTTGGTGTCAATGTACCTATTCCAATACCAGTAGGCTATCATAATTTTGGTGGCTGGAAACGCTCAAGATTTGGTGAAGGACATATGTTTGGTCCGGATCAAGTACGCTTTTTTACAAAAACCAAGACCATTTCAGAAAAATGGCTGACACAAGGTCATGACGCTACTTCGTCCTTTGCCTTTCCAAGCAACCAAGACTAATAACAATTCGCGTAGTCTTTAAAAGGACTACGCGATTTCTGCCCCCTATTGAAAAAAACTGACGAACCATATTTTGATCTGACCCAAAAAAGTTAGACATATTTAGTTAAGCAACTTCTAAGATCTGAGTTCGGTACTCCACCGGGCTTAGGTCTTTTAATTTTGCCTTCATTCGTTTGTGATTGTAATAGTGAA
>Ga0256779_1000041_pt1 | contig 35429 bp, 33 predicted proteins | sample MC6MC0930MT_FD_186048 | JGI IMG/M metagenome (GOLD analysis project Ga0256779, IMG submission 186048) | Metatranscriptome of enriched soil aggregate microbial communities from Iowa State University, Ames, United States - MC6-MC0930-MT... | ecosystem: Environmental > Terrestrial > Soil >...
CGCCCATCCGGCGCGCCTGCCGCAGCGACGAGGCGGAATAGCGTGCGCTGACCAGCGCCATCGGCACCCGCGCCTGCCGCGCGGCGGCCAGCAGATTGGGCCAGATCTCGCGTTCCATCAGGAGGCCGCAGCGCGGCCGATGCGCCGCCAGGAACCGGCGGGTCGCGCCGGGAAAATCGTAGGGCAACCAGACCTGCCGCAGATGCCCCTGCGCGATGGCGTCCTTGAACAGGCGCTCGCCCTCCGCGCGGCCGGTCGCCGTCGTATGCGTGAGAAGTACCGGCAGGCCACGCGCCAGCAGCGCGTTCAAGAGCGGCAGCGCGGCGCGGGTCTCGCCCAGGCTGACGGCATGGACCCAGACCGGGTTGTCCGGCAACACAGTGGCCGTATCTGGACGGCCGAAGCGTTCGGGCGAGAAGATTTCCCAGCGGCCCCCGGCGCGCTTGGCGCGGCGGGCCATCCATAGCCAGATCAGCGGCGCGAGAGCCCGAAGCCCAAGCGTGTAGACGCCGCGGTTCATGTCACTGCGCGGCGAGCGCCTGCTCGACCGACGCCATGACGGCCTCGCGCGACGGCGAGGCGCCGCGGTCACCCAGGCTGGCGGTGTAGTTGGAACCGACCAGGGGGGTACGCACGGGCGTCGACGCCCGGTAGATGCCGATCGTCGGCCGCCCCAGCGCAGCGGATAGGTGCGTCAGACCGCTATCCAGTCCCACCATCAGGCGGGCGCCGGCGAGCAGCTTGGCCACGGCGGACAGATCCATGCGGGGCATGACCTCGGCGCCCTCCATGCCGGCCACCAGCAGCTGGGCGCGCTCGGCTTCCTGTTCGTTGCCGGCCAGCAGCTTCAGCGTGCAACCGGCCTCGCGCAGACGGCGGAACACCACACGCCAGTCTTCCTCGGGCCACAGTTTGTCGTCTCGGCTGGCCGACGGCATGATCACCGCATAGCCGCGGTCGGTGTCCAGGTGGTGAAGCCGGGGCAGCTCGGCGGCGTCCAGACCGCCGCTGCCCACCTCCACGACCGGCTCGGGCGCCTGGGTCGCCTGACGCGCGAAAGCCTGCAGCCCAAAATCGGGCAGGCCGGCATGTTGATAGCCGAACGTCAGACCGGCCAGCTTGCGCTGGCGGATCACTGCGGGCTGCCAGAACTCGACGCGATGACGCACGTTGTAGAACAGCGAAGCCAGGGGCTCGCGCGCCGACCGCCAGTCCAGCCCATGCTTGACGCCCTGCGTCTGGCGCACCAGCCACGCCGATTTCAGCAGGGCCTGCATGTCCAGGACGACGTCGTAGCGCACGCCTCGCAGCCGTTCACGCAGCGCGCGGCGCTCGGCCCGCACCTGGGCGGACCACCACGACTTGCGCCAGCGCCGGTGCGCGACCTTGATTATGTCGTTGACGGCGGGATGCCACGACGGGATCTCGGCAAACGCTTCCTCGACGACCCAGTCAATCTGCGCGTCCGGCACGTGCCGGGCGATATCAGATATAGCGGGCAACATGTGCACCAGATCGCCGAGGGACGATGTGCGAACGATGAGAATGCGTGTAGGCATCAAGGCAAAGAAGGTTCAGTCAGAACCGCGAATGTACAACACAACGTCTTTCCTATAACGGCTAGCGGCCAGGTTGGTGTGCGACATGCTATGGCAACCCTTCTGCTCTGTGCTGCGGCCTGCCAGTCACAGCTTCACAATCAAGGAGCGGCCACTTGCTTAACCTCAATTGGCATACAATTCCCACGTCAAAAAAAGACTCGAATGAACATCGAGCCACCAAAGTCCGGGGATTTCCCGAACTCTTCAGTCTCCTGATTTCCTACTCATAATTGCTGACACTGGCGATCGCCCAGGGTGCCATCATCCGCACCCGCTTGATCCGCAAGTGCCCGCTGTAGCACATCGACACGATAGACGCCCATATGAATGACAGGTCCCCCTCTTATAACGACTCCGAAGACAGCCGTTTTCTGCAAAATCTTCTGATTTCCCACTGGGTTGCAATAATCGGCGGAGCATTGGCTGGCCTTGTTATCGGCGTTGCGATTGCGATGGCTCAGCCGAAAGTCTGGCCCGCGATGGCGCTAGCGAAAATCGGCCAGATCGGCGGCGCACGCGCCGTAATCGAGCCCGCAGCCGTGCTCGCCCGCACCCAGTTTCCCTCGTTCATCCAGGATGCCCTGCGCGCAGCAGGCATGTCCCTCGATGTATCGGGCAACACCGAAGCAAAATTAGCCAAGAAAACATTCATTACGCAGGTGCAAAAGGGCCCGGACCTTTTCCAAATGCAGGTCAATGGCTATACCCCCGAAGAGGCCAAGCAATTCCTGACCGGCGCTCTGACCGTGTTGCAACGGGAACACAAAGTCTTGCTGGATCTCGCCATCAAGGAAAGGCAGGATCGGCTCGATAGTTTGAAAACCGCTATCGAGGCCAATCAGAAGGAACACCAGGAGATTCTCAGCAGCATTAAATCCAATGCGGAGCTGGCGAATCAGCTGCCCGATACGATCTCGGTTTCCTATCTCTTGCGAGCCAATGAAGTGGAGCGCGCCCGTTTCCTGGAACAACAAACCATCCTGCAGGACCAGCTCCAAGAGGCCAAAACATATAACACCCGCCTGGAAGCGCCGATTTACGTGACCGAATCGCCCCAAGGCACCAGCAAGATCATCGCCGCCTTCGTCGGAGCCCTGCTGGGATTCGCGTTCATGGTGGCTCTCTTCGCCTTGCGGAAGTGGTTGTCGCCCAATCGCGCTTGACGCTCCGTCCCCGTCCGACGCTTTGCCAAAATGCCCGTAATCGCGCCCTCATCCCCTGCGAAGTCCAGATTCATCCTGCTCTGCGCAGTTTTGTTCTACGGATTCTCCATTTCCGTATCGCATGCGCTTTACCTCAGCGCTGAACAGGCATATTGGGGGTTTTTCCAGCCGTCGCTCGACGTCTCGAAAATCGTCGCGATGGTAATCATGCTGACGGTTACGACGTTGGCAATGCCCATCCGTTTCAACCGCGCGTCCTCAATCATCCTATTGCTGCTGTTCCTTCTTGTCTTCGTCCCGGCGGTCGTCATAAACCTGGAAAATTACGAAGATAGCCTGGAACGATATGGGTTCCTGATGGGCGCTCTGGCCTTGGGCATGACGCTGCTTTTCGCGTCTGTTCGCGCGTTCGGCTCAGAGCCATCCGCCACGCCTGTCTTTGTCCCCAGCAAAAGAGTTGCTTCGTTCTTCTTCCTTGCCTGGCTCGGTTGCTGCGCGGTGCTACTGGCGATCTACCACGACAGCATGAGCCTCCAGAGCCTCGGGGACGTTTACGGCCAAAGGGCAAGAGGTGCCGCGACGTCTCTCGCGGTTGGTTATGTGCAGGTCTATTTCGCCTTCCTCATCAACCCTTTCCTGTTCGCCTACGGTCTGGCGAACCGACGCTGGCTGGCTGTGGCCGTGGCCATGGGCGGATTCCTGATCGCCTATATGATCACCGCCGAGAGAACCATCTTCCTGCTGCCTTTCGCGATGTTTCTAATCTACAAGGTGGTACGCCTTAGATTTTTGACGATTCAGCACGTGACGGTGTTGGTTCTAGGATTCTCGACGCTCACGCTCTTGATCAGCTTTCTATGGCGGTCCGTGGGAGCCATGGAAAAACTAGGCTTCTACTTCCTGACGCGACTGCTCGCCTATCCCGGCGTTTTTGTGGCGCAGTATTACGATCTTTTTTCGCAGCTGGGCTATACGTATTGGTCCCATGTTTCAGGCGTGAATAGAGTAGTAGCCGCCCCCAACCTGCTCGACTACGACGCGAAATGGCCCATACTCGGACGCATGTTGGCCGAACGTTCGTTCAATGTGGAAAGCAACTCGAACGCCAGCCTGTTCGCCACGGATGGCGCGGCGGCCCTAGGGCCGGTTGGCATCGTCGTCATCAGCGTCTTGCTGGCATGCTGGCTGATCCTCCTGGACCGCGCCTCCCGCGATTGGAAACGGCAATTCGTGCTTCCGTTGCTGCTGCCTGTATCGTTGGCGTTGGTGAACGCGTCTTTCTTCACTGTGCTGCTGTCTTTCGGCGGCATTTTCTGGACCTTGTTTTTCTACGGCTCCAGAGTGTCCGCCGACCGCGTCGCACCGATCAGGCCGAAATAGGCTTGCCTATGGTCCGGCCGCATGCGGCCCAATACTGAAGAACGAAATGCAAGGCATACATGACGCAGAAACCGGCGACCAGGAACACCACTGAATAAAAAAGTGAATTCAGGAAGTACCACCCCGCCCAAATGCCTGCTGCCACCACGATGAGCCTGACCAGCTGGTATATCAGATCGAGCCGATACATCTTGGTCAGCAGCACGGTATAGCTCAACGGCGAAACCACCGTCTGGAAAAATATCAGGGCGCCCAGCACGGCAGATATTTCCCCCGCCTCTGCCCAAGCCTCTCCAAAAACGATAGGAAATAAATACGGAGACGCGACCATTGCAGCCACGGCAGGGACGGCGCCCAGGATCGCAAGCTTCTTGGCGCTCCTCAGGAACACCGAACGGCAATTACCCATCTTGTTGAACGCCGCAGACGCTTCCTGGCGATACACTTCCCCAATCGATGCCGCAATGAAGGCGCACGGCATGACCAACACCCGTTCAGGTAGGGAATACAGCCCGACGGCGTGCGAATCGTACAGAAGCGCCAGCAGGATGACCGGCGCCTGCCCTGATATGACGTTCGCCAGTTGGCCGATGACCATGAACCTTGGGAAATCCTTGTAGCGCTTGGCCGCCGCACACACACGCCTGAAACTCGCCGTGCGCCAGAAACGGCGGAATTCCTCCGTATATTCGTGCACCAACTTGACCATCATGCAAAGCGCGCCGAATGCATGGCCGAGGATCAGTCCGAATCCGCTCAAAGACAACGCGCCCAGACTCAATTGCCCCGAACAAAGCGTGACCGCCTGGATGACACGGGCCTGCGAAATGCCCTTATAGCGTTTTCGTCTCGTTCCCCAGGACGTCAGGATCTGGTTGGTGGTCGTCAGAAATATCCCGATCGTCAGCATCGGGAATATCACGAAGGAGGGAATGTGCCGGGAGATCAGGTCGGGAACGGCCACCACGACAATTCCAGACAGAACAATGAAACCAGCACTGAAAATGCAGGTCAACCCGAAGGCGAGCAGCAGCAGGTAATAGGCATACCGGTCAGAAGGCGCCAGCACAATCGTCAACTCGAACCGAAGCGAGGCGAAAACTGCGCCGATAGCCGCCAACGATGCATAGACGGCCAGATACCCGAACTGCTCAGGGGAAAAGAACCGCGATAACAGCGGGCTCAACAGGAGTGCGATGAATAGCGCAATCGAACTGCCGCTCAAGAGCGTCAGCACGTTCTTGGAAAAATCGCTTTTTATTAATTTCACAGTCTTTCTGCAAGTTTGAGTATCGAGCGCAGCCTCATGCCATAGGTTCTCTCGCTACTGCAGAATGCGGCGCGCCATCTCTGAATAATCCAGCAAACGCCGTGCAACTTCGAGCGAGCGGCCCGACATGGCTTCGAGCCGGCCCTTGTCCGCCTCGATTTCAAGAAAAACCTTCTGCAGATCGCTCTCGCTGCGGACGAGCCAGCCGTTCCCCTCAACGAATGGCTGGTGGCTCAGCACATCATCCACGATAACGGGGCGGCGGCAGCACAACGCGGCCTGCATGGACGCCGACTGGCTTCCCGGCTGCACATAAACATCGGCTGCGCACAGCAGTTCGTGCAATTCCTCGGACGTCTTCCATCCGAGGAAACTGACCCTGGAATCAGCCGAAATAAGCGGATTGATCTCCGCCGCCACGCTATCGGAGATTGCTCCGGCCACGACGAACTTCAGCTTGGAGCCGGACGTCTTGGCGAATGCCCGCAAACTTTCGCCCAGTTTTTTCTTGGCGTCGAACTTGCCGGACTGAAGAAAAATTACTTCATCGGCGGCGAACCCGAATTTCTCTCGCGTGCGCTTGCGAACCTCGGCGTATTCCACATCATTCAGGATAGTTCCACCCAACGGGAAAAACTCCAGTTTCTCTCTGGGAATGTCGTACTGGCGATGGCAGAAGTCGATGGATTCCAGCGAAATGCTGAGTACCTTCCGGATATAAGGCAGGCATGCCTGAATAATCCGCCTGTAGTACTGCCTGTGCAGCAAATGCTTGGATATGAAATTCGTCGCGCTGTTATTCGCGTCTTCATGGCTGTCGGCGTAGAAAACCACCTCAGGATGCCGACGGACATATCGGGATACTGTAAGCAGTTCCCAACCGCACAATCCATGAAACATAATGGCGTCCGGTTTGATCCGCTCTAGAATGGCGTCAATGCCAGGATGCACGCGCAATTTTCGCCGGACTGCCTCCGGAAATGGTCCGGAGTAGGGCAACCGTATTACGGTGGCGCCTTCTTTACCGACATAAGATCCGGGTTCGATATAACCCAAATCCATATTGTTTACGAACGTTTCAGTTGAAGCAACTACGGTGACTTCGTGGCCGGCCTGCACATGCTCGCGTATGAGCTCGTTCTCTTGATATCGATAGCCATCGATGTAAAAACAGGATACGCAAAAATGGACGATCTTCACAGCAAGCCTTTTTCCTTGAGGAGCGCGATGGGGTCCACGAACAATGGCGCCATCGCCGATATTTCTTCGTCGCTCAGCGACCACCACTGCAACTGCTCCAACGCCGCAATCACGTCATCGGAAAAACGGCGGCGAATCAACTTCGCCGGGTTACCACCCACGATGGAATAGGCGGGCACATCCTTCGTAACCACGCTGCCCATTCCGATTACCGCGCCATCCCCGATCGAAACGCCTTCCTTTATCAGCACACGTTCGCCGATCCAGACATCATTGCCGATACGCGTTTCCAGCGAACTGGAATACACGTGACGAGACAGTTTCGTCTTAACGCTGTCTTTATGCGAAAGAAAAACCGGACTCGTGGACACATATTCGATCGGGTGCCTGACCCCTCCCACGATCACGGCATTGGAGATCGAGCAGAACGCGCCGACCCGGGTATTCAGAAACGTGCAGTCATACCCGCAAAATGAATGGCGATCAAAACTGGAATTTACCAGGACACTGCCAGATTCTATTTTGGAGGTAGGGTGAACTGTGGAATTCTGAATGGCGGAACCACGCAGCTTCCGCAGCACTCGCGAATATATATAGGAGAGAGATCTCATTAGACTCTGGGCAAAACAGGATTTTTTAAAAACGGTTTTCAGAAAAGAAGGCGCAGTTCGCGCGGCGCCGATCGATTGCTCTCATCCCGGCAGCATCTTGCCCGATCGTTCTAATTGAAAGAACGCCTCAAAAACTATTCCACCATGTATTTTTTCGCAGCAAATTGCTAAACAGAATGGCACATAGGCCAGATATCACTGTTGCTGCAGCGCACTTTTGCAACCCGCAAAACCCGTCCCCCACGACTTATCCAGGTGGCAGAACGCAGGCGGCTATAGTATAGTCTCCGGCGTTGCTGTGCGCAGTTATAAAGCCCCGGATAGTCCCGAATGCCCAGCGCTTCGTCTACCAGCGATGTCGGGAGCAATGCCTTTCATTGCCCCCGTTCCTGCCTACTATTCGCCCTACAGTCGCCCCAATGAAGCACGTAGCCCACGTGGAAAGCTTTGACCGGCGCTATCACCACGCCCCAATCAGGGTGAACAGCCGGCTCGGTGCACCCCACGTGGCCATCCTGCTTCCCAAGCTGGAAGTCCTCGACGAAGCATGGGACTTGGCGCGAAGGTTGCGCGGCGGCCGAGCACAATCCGATTCCGCTGAACCAGCCGCCGGCTTTACGCGGCGGCTTGGCAAACCTCTTCCGCTCGGCGAGCATCTCGCCGAAGAGGTCATGAGCCTGCCCATGCACCCGTATCTGGACCAAGACGTCACACAGCAGATCATTCAGGCGGTCACTCAAGACATCGAACGCAACGCGCAGCGCTGATGCTTCGCCTGCGCCGCCACCACCCGTAGGCGGCGCAGACTTTTTGTATCGCCTTCCCTATCGCCAACCCCACGACAACATGAGCCAAAGCTACCGAATCTGCACCCGTACCATCATGGACACAAGCGACCCGAACATCACGTTCGACGAACGGGGCGAGTCCGACTACTGTGCGAATTTCGACACGCAAATCAAGCCTAATTGGCATACGGATGCGCGCGGCGAAGCTGAACTCATGCGAACCGCCGAGAAGATCAAGGCGGCAGGCAAAGGCAAGGACTTTGATTGCATCATCGGCTTGAGCGGCGGCCTGGACAGCTCGTATACGGCTTACATCGCGAAGGAAAAGATGGGCTTGCGCCCGCTGCTGTTCCATGTCGACGCAGGCTGGGATACCGACCAGGCCGTTGGCAACGTGGAAAAGCTGGTCGATGGGCTGGGCCTCGAGCTGTACACCGAGGTCATCAACTGGGAAGAAATGAAGGACCTGCAGGTCGCATTCCTGAAGTCGCAAATTCCCGACCAGGATCTGCCCCAGGACGTGGCGTTCTTCTCCGGCCTGTACAAGTTCGCGAACAAGCACAAACTCAAGTACGTGCTGACCGGCGGCAACTATTCGACCGAATGCTGCCGCGAGCCGGAAGAATGGGGCGGATATCCTGGCATCGACAAGCGCCTGATCCTGGACATCCACAAGAAATTCGGCAAGCGTCCGCTCAAGACGTTCCCGATCGTCGACATCCTGACGTACAAGCTCTACTACCGCTACGTGTTGGGGATGCAGGTGTTCAAGCCGCTGAACCTGGTGCCCTACATCAAGGCAGATGCCGAACAAGAGCTAGAATCGCGCTTCGGCTGGAAGAAATTCCAGCACAAGCACCACGAATCGCGGTTCACCCGTTTCTACGAAGACTATTGGATGCCCCGCAAATTCGGCTACGAAAAGCGCCGCGCCCACTTTTCCAGTCTGATCCTGACCGGCCAGATGACGCGCGACGAAGCGTTGGACCGTATCTCGCGTCCAGAGCTCGATGAGCACTTCTCCCGGCAGGAATTCCGGTACGTTGCGCACAAGCTGGACCTGACCGAAGACGAGTTGCAAGCCATTTTCGACGGCCCGAATCGGACCTTCCGCGACTATGCCAACAAGAAGGCGGTGATCGGTCTGGGCGCGACCGTCATGCAAAAGCTCGGCCTGGAAAAGAGGCTGTTCCGATGATTGCCATTATTGACTACGGGCTGGGCAACGTCCTGGCCTTCGCCAACATGTACCGCCGTATGGCGGTGCCCGTGTCCATCGCGCGCACCGCCGAAGAACTGGCGGATGCCACCAAATTGATCCTGCCCGGCGTGGGTGCGTTCGACTACGCGATGGAGTCGTTCCGCCGCTCGGGCATGTACGACGTCGCCGTCGAACGGGTCACCAAGGACAAGGTCCCTGTGCTGGGCATCTGCGTTGGCATGCAAATGCTGGCCGAAGGCAGCGAAGAAGGCTCGGCGCCCGGCTTGAATTGGGTGCCCGGCATGGTGCGCAAGCTCGACACCACCCATTTCACTCAGCGCACGCAATTGCCGCACATGGGCTGGAATGACGTGAATCCGAAGCAATCCTCGCCGCTGTTCGCCGGCCTGGAGACGGATGCACGCTTTTACTTCCTCCATTCCTACTATTTCGAATGCCAGGACCAGGCGGACATGCTGGCCACTGCAGAGTACGGCTCGCGGTTCGCATGCGCGGTCAATCACGAAAACGTGTACGGCGTGCAATTCCACCCCGAGAAGAGCCACGATTTCGGTGCGCGTCTCCTGAAGAACTTCGCGGATATCTAAAGTGCTTCGTCCCAGAATCATCCCCTGCCTGCTGGTCCGAGACAAAGGTCTGGTCAAGACCGTGAAGTTCTCGTCCGACAAATACGTCGGCGACCCCATCAATGCCGTCCGCATCTTCAACGAAAAGGAAGTGGACGAATTGATCGTGGTGGACATCGACGCGACCACTAAGGGCCTCGGCCCCGATCTGAAAATGATCGAGCGCCTTGCCGCTGAATGCCGCATGCCATTCTGCTACGGCGGAGGCGTCAAGACGGTCGAACAGGCTCAGGCCATCATCAGCCTGGGCGTGGAGAAGGTTGCCCTGAGCTCCGCGCTGGTCGACGATCCGTCTCTGGCAAGCCGCATCGCCGACAAGCTCGGCCGCCAAAGCGTCGTTTCGGTGCTGGACGTCAAGAAGAAGCGCTTCAGCTCCCGCTACGAAGTCTGGACGCACAACGCGACCCGGAATACGCACTTGAATCCGTTGGAGCTGGCCCCCTTGCTGCAACAGCATGGCGTGGGCGAGATCGTCATCAACTCCATCGATCACGACGGTGTCATGAAGGGCTACGATCTCGGCATCGTCGAACAGATCCGCGACGTGACGACCGTCCCGATGTCGGTTCTCGGCGGAGCTGGATCCGTTGCCGACATCGGCGAACTGATCAAGAAATTTGGAATCATCGGCGCTGGCGCCGGGAGCCTGTTCGTATTCAAAGGCTCGTACAAGGCCGTGCTGATCAATTACCCCACATTGGCCGATCGCGAAGCGCTGGTGCGCGCGGCGCATCTGCGCAGTGCCTGAGCCGCATTGCGCCGTTCCACAGACAGAGACTTGCGAATATGTTGAAACCAAACGCCAAACTGCTTATTACCGGCGGCACGGGATCCTTCGGCAATGCCGTCCTGAAGCGATTCCTGCAGACCGACATCGGCGAGATCCGGATTTTCAGCCGTGACGAGAAGAAGCAGGATGACATGCGCAAGCGCTATTCGCATCCGAAGCTGAAGTTTTATATCGGCGACGTCCGCAATAGCCAGAGCCTGCTGAATGCGACGCGAGGCGTGGACTATATCTTCCATGCCGCCGCGCTCAAGCAGGTGCCTTCCTGTGAATTCCACCCGATGGAAGCGGTCTACACCAACATTCTCGGTACGGAAAATGTGCTGGAAGCGGCCATCCGCAACAAGGTCAGCAAGGTGGTCTGCCTGAGTACCGACAAGGCCGTCTACCCCATCAATGCAATGGGCATCTCCAAAGCAATGATGGAAAAGGTGATGGTTGCGAAATCGCGGGATCTGGATGCCAGCGAAACGGTCATTTGCGGCACGCGTTACGGCAACGTGATGGCATCGCGCGGTTCCGTCATTCCACTGTTCATCGACCAGATCCGGGCCGGCACGCCCATGTCGATCACCGACCCTGACATGACTCGGTTCATGATGACGCTGTCGGACGCGGTGGATCTGGTCCTGTACGCATTCGAGCACGGCAACAATGGCGACCTGTTCGTGCAGAAGGCCCCTGCGGCCACGGTGCAGACCTTGGCGCAAACGCTGGCACGCATGATGGGCAAGCCCGAACACCCCATCAATGTCATCGGCACACGCCACGGCGAGAAGCTCTACGAAGTGCTGCTGAGCCGCGAGGAAATGGCCAACGCGGAAGACATGGGCGATTACTACCGCATCCCGCCCGACCTGCGCGACCTCAACTACGCGAAGTTCGTCGAGCAGGGCGAAGAGAAGATCTCCCGCAGCGAAGACTACAACTCACACAATACCCAGCGCCTGGACACCAAAGGCATGGAGCAACTCCTGCTCAAGCTGGCGTTCATGCAAGCTATTCAGCGTGGCGAGCACGTCACGCCCGAGGAGTAAGCATGAAGGTTCTCATCACCGGCAGCAACGGATTCGTTGCGCAAAATCTCATCGCCACGCTGGCAGAACGCAACGACGTCGAAATCCTGCGCTTCACGCGCGATGACGACGTTTCCCGGCTGGACGAGCTGACGGGCCAGGCGGATTTCATTTTCCACCTGGCAGGCGTGAACCGCCCCCAGGACCCCGCCGACTTCAAAAGCGGCAATACCGGCCTGACACGGCAACTGTGCGACAGCATTGCGCGCAGTGGCCGGCGCACGCCGGTCATCTATTCCTCCTCGACCCAGGCCGCCCAGGACAATCCTTACGGTCAGAGCAAGCGCGAGGCGGAAGATGCGCTGTCGGCGCTGGCCGAGCAGCACGGCTCGCCGGTCCATCTCTTCCGACTGCCGAACGTATTCGGCAAATGGGCGCGCCCGAACTACAACTCCGCCGTCGCCACGTTCTGCCACAACATCAACCGCGGCCTGCCGATCCAGATCAATGACCCGACTGCGGCGATCACGCTGGTTTACGTCGATGACGTGGTAGCCCGTTTCGTCGAACTGATGGATGGCGCGGTATCGGACGACCGGTACTGCACCATTGCGCCGCAGTACCGCATCACGGTGGGCGATCTGGCCGCGCAATTGGAGACGTTCCGCGACAGCAGAAAGACGCTGATCACCGCGGCCGTCGGCACCGGCCTGACCCGCGCGCTCTACGCCACGTATGTCAGCTACCTGGAGCCCGAGAAGTTCTCCTATGAGGTGCCCAAGTACGGCGACCCGCGAGGCGTGTTTGTCGAAATGCTCAAAACGCAGGACAGCGGGCAGTTCTCGTACTTCACCGCCCATCCCGGCGTGACGCGCGGCGGCCACTATCACCACTCGAAAACCGAGAAATTCCTGGTCATCAAGGGACGCGCGCGCTTTCGCTTCCGCCACATCCTGACCGGCGAATTCCACGAGCAGGATACGGCCGGCGACAAGCCGGAAATCGTGGAAACCGTGCCCGGCTGGACGCACGACATCACGAATATCGGCGACGACGAAATGGTCGTCATGCTCTGGGCCAACGAGATCTTCGACCGCGCCCGCCCCGACACTTACGCCCGCCCTCTCTGACATGAAAAAACTCAAAGTCGCCACCGTCGTTGGCACCCGGCCGGAAATCATCAGGCTGTCGCGCGTGCTCGCGAGCCTGGACCGTCATTGCGACCACGTCCTGGTCCACACCGGCCAGAACTACGATTACGAACTCAACGAGATCTTCTTCCAGGACCTGGGCATCCGCAAACCGGACCATTTCCTGAACGCCGCGGGCGCCACCGGCGCCGAAACCATCGGCAAGGTGATCATCGCCACGGACCAGGCCCTGGCCGAGATTCAGCCCGACGCGCTCTTGGTGCTGGGCGACACTAACAGCTGCATGGCGGTCCTGCCGGCCAAGCGCCGCAAGATCCCGACCTTCCACATGGAAGCGGGCAATCGCTGTTTCGACCAACGCGTGCCCGAAGAGATCAACCGCCGCATCGTCGACCACACCTCCGACATCAATCTGACATACAGCGACATTGCGCGCGAGTACCTGCTGCGCGAAGGCTTGCCGGCCGACCGGATCATCAAGACCGGCAGCCCCATGTTCGAAGTGCTGAACCACTACCGCGACGGCATCGAAGCCTCCGACGTGCTTGACCGGCTTGGCCTGACCCCGGGCCAGTTCTTCGTCGTCAGCGCCCACCGCGAAGAGAATGTCGATTCGGACCACAACTTCGCCAAGCTCGTAAAGTTGCTGAATACGGTGGCCGCCACCTACGATCTGCCCGTTATCGTCTCCACCCATCCGCGCACGCAAAAGCGTGTGGACGCGATGGGGGTCGAGTTCCACGCAAACGTACGCCTGCTGAAGCCGCTGGGCTTCAAGGATTACAACAAGCTGCAGGTGTCCTCGCGCGCCGTGCTTTCCGACAGCGGCACGATCACCGAAGAATCGTCGATCCTGAATTTTCCAGCCCTCAACATCCGCGAAGCGCACGAGCGTCCCGAAGGCATGGAGGAAGCGTCCGTGATGATGGTGGGCCTGGAAACCGACCGGGCGCTGCAGGCACTGGAGCTGTTGGCGCAACAGTCGCGCGGCGCAGACCGCGATTTCCGCCTGGTGGCGGACTACAGCATGCCGAACGTGTCCGAGAAGGTGGTGCGCATCATTCATAGCTACACCGACTACGTCAACCGCGTCGTATGGAAAAAGGCGAATTGAAGATCGCCCTCGTCACCCAGTACTTCTGGCCTGAGTCCTTTTCCATCAACGATCTCGTTGAAGCTCTGGTGGCCCAGGGCCATACCGTGGAGGTATTCACGGGCAAGCCGAACTATCCGGATGGAAAGATATTCCCCGGCTACCAGGCGGAAGGCGCGTCCGAAGAACTGTTCAACGGTACCGTTCCCGTGCACCGCGCGCCGCTGCGTCCGCGTGGCGCGGGCGGCGCGGCGAACCTCGCGCGCAACTACGTTTCGTTCGTCTGGAACGGTCTTCGTCACTTCCCCCGTCAAGCCAAGGGCAAGTCGTTCGATGTCGTTTTCGTCTTTTCGCTGTCGCCCATCACGGCCGCCATTCCCGCGATCTATCTGAAATGGCGGCTGCGCAAGCCCATGGTCATGTGGGTGCTGGATCTCTGGCCGGAAAGCCTGAGCGCCACGGGCTTCATCAAGAACAAATTCGTGCTGGGCGCAATCGGCCTGATGGTCCGCTGGATCTATTCGTGCGCTGGCCTGATCATGGTGCAATCGCGTGCATTCATCGAGGCCGTCTCGCGCTATGCCGACCCTGCCAAGCTGGTCTACTACCCTAACTGTTCGCGCGACACGCCCACGGCACTGCCGGTCGACACGCAAGTGCCCCAAGCGTTGCTGCGTGAACTGGAGTCGCATTTCTGCGTCGTCTTCGCCGGCAACCTCGGCACAGCCCAGGCCGTCGAAACCCTGGCCGCTGCAGCCGAACAGCTCAAGCATCTGCCGGACGTCCGCATCGTGCTGGTCGGCAGCGGCAGCATGTCGGCTTGGCTGGCCGAGCAGAAGCAGGCGCGGAACCTGGACAACGTGATTCTGGCCGGGCGTTATCCCTCCAGCGAAATGCCGCAGTTCCTGTCACGTGCTCAAGGGCTGATCGTTTCGCTCAAGCGCAGCGAGATCTATGCGCAGACCGTACCCGCCAAGATCCAGTCCTATTTGAGCGCCGGCCGTCCCATCCTCGCATCGATCGATGGTGAAGGCGCCCGCGTGGTTGAGGAAGCCGGCGCCGGCCTGGTCAGCCCGGCTGAAGATGTCGATGAGCTGGCCCGCAATATCGAACGGCTTCACGGCATGTCCTCCGAGGCGCGTACCGCCATGGGCGAGCGCGCCCGCGCCTATTTCCTTGAGCACTTCGAACTGAACAAGCAGGCGTCCCGCCTGGCCGAATTGCTGCAGCAACACATTGACAGAGGTGCGCAATGAACGGACCCGTCACTGTTGGCGTCCTCGGCGCGACATCTCCGGCAGGCCGGCAAGTGCTGGCCCAGCTGACCGCCAGCGGGCATCGCGTCGTGGCCTTTTCCCGAAACGAACAACCCGCTTCCGAACTGGACGGCGTGCGTTGGATATCGCTGTCGGACCCCCACCTGGACACAACCACCCAGGCTGCAGGTCCGATTACGCACTGGATCGCGCTGTGCCATATCTGGGTCGTCGGCGAACATTTTGAATTCATGCGCAGAATGGGCGCGCAGCGCGTGGCCTGCCTGTCGTCGACCAGCCGCTACACCAAGATCAGCTCCCAGAACCCGTATGAAGAATCGCTGGTGCAGCGCCTCTCCGACGGCGAAAGCGCGCTGGCGAAGTGGGCCGAAGGGGCAGGCATCGGCTGGACCGTGCTGCGCCCGACCCTGATCTACGGTCGCAGCACCGATCGCAATCTGTCGGAGATCGTCCGCATCATCCGCAAGCTGCATGTCTTTCCGGTCTTCGGCGCGGCAGGCGGACTACGCCAGCCTGTCTATGTGGACGACGTTGCGCGGGCAGCCGTGATTTCCGTGTTTGCGCCAGCGGCTGCCAACAAGGGCTACAACATCTCCGGCGCCGAAGTGCTGAGCTACCGGGAGATGGTGACACGCATATTCAAAGCGATGGGAAGAAGGCCCCGTCTTCTGACCGTCCCGATCTGGCTGTTCAACACCGCCCTGTTTTTCCTGCATAAGATTCCGCGGTACCGAAACTGGAATGCGGACATGGTGCAGCGGATGAATCGCGACATGGTTTTTGACCACGACGATGCGGCACGGGATTTCGGCTATAAACCTCAGCCGTTCATCCTGCGTGATATCGACGTGCGCTGACTTTCAGAACGCCCTGTTCCCCATTGGCCCATATTCGGCTATTTCTGCATTTAAAAAGATGGATGCCATATCGCTACCGTGGTGGTTGTTCGCAATATTCGCGGCGCTCGCCTGGCTGTTGACCGGCGCGCTGCGGCGCTACGCGCTTACCCATAATGTCATCGACGTGCCGAACGCACGCAGTTCGCATAAAAGCCCCACCCCCCGGGGCGGCGGCATCGCGTTTGTCATCAGCTTTCTTCTGGGACTGGCAACGCTAGCCCTGACCGGCAATGTCGCGCCCGTGGACGCGCTGGCGCTCGGCGGCGCGGGCGCCTGGATCGCGCTCATCGGGTTCCTGGACGACCACGGTCATATCCAGGCCCGCTGGAGACTGCTGGCCCACTTCGTCGGGGCGGCATGGGTACTCTACTGGATCGGTGGAGTGCCCGTCGTTTCGTTCTGGGGTCTGGAGATGCAGAGCGGTTGGCTGCTGTCGGTCCTGGGAGCCTTCTATCTGGTCTGGATGCTCAACCTGTACAACTTCATGGACGGGATTGACGGCATCGCGAGCATCGAAGCCCTTTGCGTCACGGTGGGCGGCTGCGTCCTGTATGCACTGGCCGGGCAACCGCTGGCAGGAGCGCCCAGCGCGCTGCTGGCCGCGACCGTGGCCGGCTTCCTACTCTGGAACTTCCCCCCGGCGAAGATTTTCATGGGTGACGGCGGCAGCGGCTTCCTTGGCCTGACGCTGGGCGCGTTGTCCCTCTTGGCCGGTTGGCATTCGCCCGCCATGTTGTGGGCCTGGCTTGTAATGCTGGGCGTATTCATCGTCGATGCCACCGTCACCCTGATACGCAGGCTTTGCCGTGGCGAAAAGGTTTATGAGGCGCATCGGACGCACGCATATCAATACGCGAGCCGAAAATACTCAAGCCATCGCCGCGTAACGCTGACGGTGCTTGCGATTAATCTGTTGTGGTTATTCCCTTGGGCGATGGCTATATCAACCGAACGTCTGGACGGCATGACAGGCCTGATCTGCGCATATGTCCCGTTGATTGCGGCATCAATCTGGCTCAAGGCGGGAACGCCGGAAAGCGTCGACTGAACATTTGGTAGCGCGGCAGGCAGCGCACCTGAGTAAAATTCGCTATGCGCGCAGATGACGCGGTAGATTCGGAGTAATTGGCGTAATGATGGAATCCAAAGGCATTTTGCTCATTGTCGGCAGCGGTGGACACGGCCGTGCCGTGGCCGAGGCCGCTGCGCTGACGGGCGAATGGACCGAAGTCATGTTCGCCGACGATTCGTATCCCGCCCAGCAACAATCCGGAAATTGGCGCATTGTCGGTTCGACTCAGCAATTGCCGGAGTTGGCCGCCAAGTGCCAGGCGGCGATTGTCGCCATCGGCAATCAATCCGTGCGGGAACGCCTGATCGGGACTCTCGCGGATCTCGGCGTTCCTCTTGCCACTATCGTCCACCCCCGCGCCTGGGTCAGCAATCTGGCCGAGGTCGACGGCGGTTGCGCCATCATGGCGGGCGCTGTGGTCGGCGCCTGCGCCCGTGTTGGGCGGGGCGCGATCGTCAACGCCAACGTTACCGTCGATCACGACGCCATTCTTGGTGACTTTGCCCATCTGGGCGTCGGTGTGCAACTTGCCGGAGGGGTTGTCGTCGAAAGCCGAGCCTGGCTGCAGGCAGGGTCCTGTGCCGGATACCGCGTCCGGGTTCCAGAGGGAGCCGTATTACCTCCGGGGTCCCGTTTGATTGCGGATTGATTACTACAACTACTAGACAATGATCATCCCCACCCGCTTCCGAACCGCCCTGGTTTTTTTATTTGACCTGGCGGCGATCATCATCGCCTGGCTGGGCTCGTTCCTCATCCGCCTCAATTTCGAATGGCCGACCGAATGGGAAGGCCCGATTGCGCGCGCACTGCTCGTGTTGCTGCCTGTGCAGCTCATCGCCTGCCGCTGGGCCGGCCTGTATCGCGGCATGTGGATTTTCGCCAGCCTGTCGGACCTCAAGCGCGTCTTGAACGTCGTGATCGCGTCCACCATCACGCTGCTGCTCTTTGCCTTTCTCAATCGCGGCCAGCCCGCGTTGCCGCGCTCCATCCTGGTGCTGTACCCCCTGCTGCTGTTGCTGATCATGGGCGGCGGCCGGGCCGCCTGGCGCATGTGGAAGGAGTATTGGCTCTACCGCGAAGGCGTTGGCCATGGCAAGCCTGTCGTCGTCGTCGGCGCGGGAACCGCCGGCGCAATGTTGGTGCGGGAACTGGGCAGGAGCTCTGACTGGCATGTCGTGGCGCTCGTGGACGATGACCCCGCCAAACGCGGCCTGGAAATTTCCGGCTGTCGCGTCGCGGGCGGAACCAACCGGCTCCCCGAGATCCTCTCCGATTACGGTGCGAAGCACGTGATCCTGGCCATTCCTTCGGCAAAGGCGTCCTCTATTCGCCGGGTTTCCGACATTGCGACGCGTGCCGGCGCCGCGCTGTTCACCGTGCCGGGATTGAGCGAATTGATGAGCGGACGCGTCGCGATCAACATGATGCGGCCCGTCAAGATCGAGGACCTGCTCGGCCGGGAATCGGTCAACATCGACAACATCAATATCAACGAGATGATCGCGGGCAAGCAGGTGTTGGTCACCGGTGCCGGTGGATCGATCGGCAGCGAACTGTGCCGCCAACTGGCACGATTTTCGCCGGCCGCGATCATCCTCTATGAGATCAGCGAATTCGCCCTTTACACCATTGAACAGTGGTTCAAGGACAACCAGCCATCCGTTCGCGTCATCCCGCTGGCGGGCGACGTGAAAGACGCCACGCGGGTGGAAGAAGTCTTCGCCCGCCATCGGCCGGATATCGTGTTCCACGCTGCCGCGTACAAGCACGTGCCGCTGATGGAGATCGACAACGCCTGGCAGGCTGTGCGCAATAACGTGCTCGGAACGCTGAATGTGGCGCAATGCGCGGAGCGTTTCCAGGCGCAGCGTTTCGTCCTTATTTCGACCGACAAGGCCGTCAATCCAACCAACGTCATGGGCGCAACGAAGCGCATGGCGGAAATGGTGTGCGAAGTGCTGCACGGCCGTAGCAGCAAAACCCGATTCCAGATCGTGCGCTTTGGCAACGTGCTGGGCAGCACGGGCAGTGTGATCCCCAGGTTCCAGGCCCAGATCTCGCGCGGCGGCCCTGTATCAGTCACGCATCCCGACATCACGCGCTATTTCATGTCCATTCCCGAGGCAGCCCAACTCGTGCTGCAGGCGGCAGTGATGGGCCGTGGCGGCGAGATTTTCGTGCTGGACATGGGCGAGCCCGTCAAGATCGCCGACCTGGCACGAAACATGATCCGCCTTTCGGGATTCACCGAAGAGGAAATCCGCATCGAGTTCACGGGCCTGCGCCCAGGCGAAAAACTCTATGAGGAATTGCTGGCGGACTGCGAAGAGACGTTGGAAACCCCACACCCGAAATTGCGCATCGCCCGCTCTCGCCCGGTGCCCGAAGGCTTCCAGGCTTCCGCCATCGGTTGGGTTGCCTGCATCGAGCCCGTCCCGGATGATGAGGTGCGCGCGGAACTCAAGCGCTGGATGCCCGAATACGAGCCGTCAAAACAGTAAGAGCGCAGTTCCAGGCGCCTCTGAAATCCCGACAGGGTTTCGACGGCAACGGCGCACTCAAAGCCCAGTCCGTCGCGTGGTAGCATCACCCACCCGACGGCGCCATCGCCCCTCGCATTAACGTCGCAATTGATCGACGGCGCGACGAGGGCAACGGTTGTGGCCGTTTGGAGACGACTCAGCAATAATAGGCCACACTACTATTAAAACCAGCCCACCGATTGCGTTGGAGAGGAAGAGCGCCTTGCCGGCGGTCGCATGATCCGTCGTTCTTCGTTCCCGGTGGCTTACTTTGCGGTCACACACCAGTGATACCGATGAAAGATCTATCCTACCTACAGATGCCGCTGCGCATCGATTCGGCATTGTTGAAGCGCGTGCTGGGCGTTGAATGCGAGGGCGCCAGCTTCGACGGCATCTCTGATGTGCACGGGCACAACGGAAATGCCTTGCTGACATTCCTCAGTGATCCCGAGTTCGTCGATACCGTCAATGCCAACCCCTGTGTTGCCGGCGTCTTCTGCCGTGAGCCGACGCGCGCGTTGTTGCGCGATGGTATCCAGCCGCTCGTGGTCGACGATCCAAAGTTCCATTTCTTTACGCTCATGGACTCGCTGGCGCGCGAGTATTGCGCGCAGTTTCCCAATACTATCGGCCGCGATTGCGTCATTGCGCCGAATGCATCGATCGCATCACACTCGGTTTGGATTGGCGACCGGGTGACGATCGAACCGGGCGTATTTATCGCCGCTGGCACTGTCCTCGCCGACGATGTAATCGTGCGCGCAAATGCGTCTATCGGTGTCGACGGTTTCCAGCATCAGCGCACCAGTCGAGGCATGGTCAGTCCGCTGCATTGCGGGTTGCTGTTTGTGGGCGCACGTGCAGAGATCGGCTATTCAGCCAACATCTCGCGCGGCTTCAGCTACCGGCATACAGTGATTGGCGCCGACGTAAAGACGGATGCATTCGTTTATATCGGGCACGGCACCGAGATAGGCGACCGCACCCTGGTATGTGCGCACGCCTGCGTGATGGGGCATGTCGCCGTTGGCGCCGACGCCTGGATCGGGCCGAACTCCACCGTTACCAGTCGCGCGCGGCTTGGCAATAAAAGCGCGGTTTCGCTCGGCTCGGTGGTGACGAAAGATATTCCCGACGGCGAGCGCTACAGCGGTAACTTTGCCATTCCGCATGATCGATTCATTGCCAATCTGAAATCGCGATTGAACTGAATCTTGGCGATTGGTTGTGTGAGCCAACGATCGGTGCACGGGTAGTGGTCCGGACCACTACTGTGCGGCCCTCGCGGCCGCACACGCCTGCGTCGCCACCACCGGATCGCGTGATGGCTTGAGTATTTGTTGACTCCGCGCCTCATCGGGATGCGTAACATCCACCTTTCTGACGACCTCGCCCACCGGGACAAAATCGGCCGCAGCGTCGATGCCGTAACGAACCAGAAGCGTCAGAGGAATGGCGCGCGGCGAGGTCGGCTCGATCAACAGCCACGATTTCGCCAGAACATCGCATGCTTCAGCATCCAGCGCCTTCGACACAAATTGGGCGCTTCCGGGATACCCACCGATCAACCACGGCTGCCCCACGTTATGCGCACCTCCGGCGTACAACAGTCCGGGAGAACGGCCCGTGAGATCAATCATTGGTGTGCCAGCATGAAATCCCGCGCGGGTCCCCACTTGCCTGAATTGCTCAAGGTAGCGATGGTCTGCATTAGACAACAGCAGCGATGAGCCTTCGCCTCGCCCCAATACCGTCGGATGATCGTTGTCGCGCAGGGGCTTGAGCTGCCGATATGGAGAGCTCATTGCCAGTTGAAGCAGAATGGCCGTAACGATCAACCCGATGACCGCCATCGGCAGCATACTGTCCGAAGATTCCTCCCTCGGTTTGATCAACCCCCACATGCCCGCCCCTGCCAACAGCCAAAAATAGGCGGCGTTCCCACTAGCAACCCAATAGTTATTGTTGGTGCCAAAAGTGTAGGCAAATGGCAGCAAGGCACAAGCCACAATCATTGCCAATTTTTCGGGCTGCAGAATACGCCATTGCCGGGTTACTCCGCACGCTGCGAACACAACGAGGCCTGCCAAAGGGGCCGCCAGCATGAGCATGCCGTGGAACATGCCGAAATCTGGAGCGGGCAAGCCCCCAAATGCGAGCGCTATTGCGTATCCAAGGCCCGCCAATACCGCCAATGCTGCCACCGCCTGAACGAACCATATCTTCGTCATCAAAAGGAGCGCGGCAACTGCGGCGACTGCTCCTCCCACCAGAATGGCGATTTTCAACCCATCGGGCATGAAAATAGGATCGATACGAAGCATCTGGGCGAACTCGTGTCCCCCACCCAACGCATGTCCCAACTCCAGGCCAGAAAGAATTCGATTGATGAAGCCTCGAATCGACCCATCGATAAGCCAGGCGCCTACGACCAACAATGCCGCAGCGCCGAACAGACTGACTGCAATCCCCCGCACGCTCAGCTTACGGGCGCACAGCAAATAAAGGGCGCAAAGCAAGGCCAAAGCAAGCGCACTAGTTGGCTTCGCCATGAATGCCAACCAGCCTCCGAGCGCGACGATTAACCAGGGGCCAAAATTGAAACGCGCGCGATCGCCATCGATTTTGACCAGTCCGATTAGCGTAACGAGCAGCGCTTGAAACGTAAGGCTGTTGTAGTTTGGGGATGGCAGCCAAAGCTGGAAAAAAACCAGGCTGGAACCCGCGAATGCGGCACTCGCGACAAGACGCGAGGTTTTGGTAGCAGTTTCGCCTATCGCCCGCGCTAAAAATACACTCGCCGCGATCCAGGCCAAGCCGAATGTCAACAGTACGTTGGCCTGCCTTAACAGCGCAATATTTCCACCCAGCAACCACTCTAAGGGGTGATACACAAACCCGAACTGCGTAATCGACGAGGAATATGCGTACGGACTATTCGACCAAACCAGATAAAGGCCTTCGTCCGTAAAATCGAAGCCTCGTCCACAAGCCCACAATACCCATCCCAGCATTCCCGCTGTAGCCGTGCATACTCCCAATTGCATGAGACGGGAAACTACTATCGGCGGTTTCGCAAATTGTCGTGGCGGCCGACCACGCAAGACTTCGTTAGTTTGCATAATGCTTGGCGACCCATCCCCGATGGGAAGTCCCATCAACTATGTCCTGCACCCATTTTTGATTATCAAGATACCACCGCACCGTTTTATTCAGACCCGTTTCAAACGTTTCCTCGGGGCGCCAGTTCAATTCATTGGCGATTTTTGAGGCGTCAATGGCATAGCGGCGATCATGACCAGGCCTATCCTGCACAAAGGTAACCTGCTCTTTGTATGACATGCCATCATCGCGGGGCCGTAACGTATCCAACAACGAGCAGATTTCGTTCACGACCATCAGGTTCGGACGCTCATTCCAGCCGCCAATATTGTAGGTTTCACCCACGCGCCCAGCCTCGAGCACCCGGCGTAGCCCGCTGCAGTGGTCCGTCACATACAGCCAATCGCGAATCTGCATGCCATCGCCATATATGGGCAAAGGCTTCCCGGCCAAAGCATTGGCGATCACCAAGGGAATCAGCTTCTCCGGCAATTGAAGAGGCCCGTAATTATTGGAGCAATTCGTCGTCAGTAGCGGCAAACCATACGTATGGTGATATGCCCGCACGAGATGATCGCTGGAAGCCTTCGTTGCCGAATAAGGGCTATTAGGCTCATACCGGTGAGTTTCGGTAAAGGCATCATCACCGGCCGACAGGGAGCCGTAGACCTCATCTGTCGAAACATGCAGGAAACGGAACGCAGCGCGCTCGCTCGGGTCCATTTCTGCCCAGTATGCCCGCACTTCCTCCAGCAATCGGAATGTACCAACGATATTGGTCTGGATGAACGTTTCCGGCGCATGGATCGAGCGATCCACATGAGATTCGGCCGCAAGATTTATTACCGCTCGAGGCCGATGCCGCTTCAGTAAATCTCTGACCAGAGCCGCGTCACATATATCGCCAACGACCAATTCATGCCGCGCATCCCCATCCAGCACTTGGAGGCTCTGCCGATGACCCGCATAGGTGAGCTTATCCAGATTAATTACTGGTTCATCGCTCTGACCCAGCCAATCGAGTACGAAATTGGCTCCGATGAAACCGGCACCTCCGGTAACGAGGATAGTCATAGAAATTGCACGTGAAAATCGCGCCGGCAGCAGGTGTCGGAACGGGTAGCGGTTGGGGGCCGATTGTACCCTGCCCGTTGCCTACGGGCACTGGCAAGCCGCCTCTGAGAACGGCCTGAAATTGGTGTTTCGCCCCAATTGGGTTCACAATGGCTTCAAGCCTATGACTACGTCAGCAAGGAGACTGCCATGCGCATTGCAGATGCCCAATGGATTCCCTCCTCCCAGCATCAAACCTGGGATGCTCTGATGGATCCGGCAGTACTTCAACGATGTATACCCGGCTGCATCAACGTTTCGCGTCAGAGCCCAACGGAATACGCAATAAAGCTCCGAGCGAAGGTTGCAGGCATTGACACCGATTACGAGGGCGAGATTTTGCTCTCCGACATCAACGTTCCCCATAGTTGCACGCTCGCCTTCGAGGGCAAGGGACGCGCGGCGTGCCTGGCCATCGGTACGGCTCAAATCAACCTCAGCGCCAAGGACAACGGCACGCGGCTGGCCTACACCGTCGCCTGTATGGCTGGCGGCAAGCTGGCGGAATGCGGGGAGAGCCTGCTACTAAAGTCGGGCGATAAGATCATCCAGAAGTTTTTCGCCGGCTTCATTGACCATATGGCTGGCCAACCCAGGCTGGCGCCCCCGCCGCCGCCGCCCGAACCCGAACCCCGCGGGCTCTCGAATTCCCGCTGGTCCTGGATCATGGTAGTGCTGGTCATAGCGGTCTTCTGGAGCTATCACACGTTCTACAAGTAAAAACCCTGATGTGCCGGTGATATGCTCTGCGGCATGACGACGACGCCCGATTCACCGCCGCCTCCTCCCCCCGCCGCCCCCGTCCATTCCCGTCGCGATTTATTGATGGGAATGGCGGGGGTATCCGCAACCGTCGTCCTGGCGGCGCTGGACTCCACCATCATCAGCACGACCCTGCCGCGAGTGGCCGAGGCACTCAACGGCATGGCTCTGTACGCTTGGGTGGGTACAGGCTATCTGCTGGCTACCGCTGCGTCCATATTGGTTTTCGGACGGTTGGGTGACATGTTCGGGCGCAAGCCCCTCATGTTGTTGTCGGTGCTGATCGTCGCGCTGGGCTCCATTGCCTGCGGTCTGTCGCAAACGATGATGCAGCTTATCGTCTTCCGTTCGCTGCAGGGCATTGGCGGCGGCATGATGATCGCGACCGCATTCGCCGCCCCCGCCGACCTCTTTCCCGATGCCAAGCAGCGAGTGCGCTGGATGGCGCTCGTCTCCGCGGCCTTTGCCATGGCCAGCGGCATTGGCCCGGTGTTGGGAGGGGCCGCCACCCAGGCGTTGGGCTGGCGCGCGGCCTTTTTCATCTCGCCGATCGCCGCCGCGGGTGCGCTGTTCCTGCTGGCCCGCTATTTCCCCCGCATCCGGCCCGTGCACGACGGCAGCCGCAAGATCGACTGGCTGGGCGCGATCCTGCTGGTCGTTGCCGTGGGCGCGCCGCTGGCCGCGCTGGAGCTGGCCTTTGCCAGCGGCGACCACGCGCAGCCCCTGCTGGGCGCGGTGCTGGCCATCTTGGGCGTGGCCGCCATCGCTGCGCTGGTCCCCATCGAGCGCCGGGTTCGCTCCCCTATTTTTCCCCTGCGCGTGCTGTCGGCGCCGGAATCGCGCCTGCTGAATCTGGCGGCGATGATGGTGGGCGCGGTCATGTTCGTGCTGATCTTCTACAGCCCGTTGTTGTTGCAGCAGGTCTTGAACTACACGCCCAGCGAGGCCGGACTGCTGCTGACACCGCTGGTCGCCGCGATTTCGGTGGGCAGCATCATCAACGGCCGCCTCTTTCCCAAGCAGACCGAGCCACAGCGCCTGATGGTTTTCGGCGCCTTCCTGCTGGCCGCCGGGTCCCTGATGGTGCTGCTGATCTCCCCGGGCACCTCCACCTGGTGGATCCTTGCCGCCTTCTTTGTAAACGGTTGTGCGCTGGGTTTCCTTCTGCCCAACCTTACGCTCTTCATGCAGATGTTGAGCGAACGCCGCGACCTAGGTGTGGCCTCTGCACTCGTTCAGACCACTCGGGCTATCGGTAGCGCGCTGGGCACCGCTGTGGTCGGTATCATCATTTCGCATGGCACGGTGTTAAGCGGACTGAGGGCCGGCCTGATCTTGTGTATCGTCATGTCCCTCGCGTGTGCGTTGCTGGCCCATCGCGTCAAAATGAAGAATCTGGTCACGACGCGCAAGTAGTCGGTACCCGCAATGAATATGAACATGCGCCAACGTGATCTGCTCGATCTCTTGCTCCTTGCCGCCGTCTGGGGCGGATCGTTTCTATTCATGCGGATAGCGGTACCGGAATTCGGCCCCGTCGCACTGATTGAATTGCGGGTCGGACTGGCTGCCCTGTCGTTGCTGCCTGTCGCCTTGCTACGTGGCAAGCTTTCCATCATCGTCAAGCACTGGCGGGCCATTCTGGTGGTCGGTACGCTGAACGCCGCGCTTCCATTTCTGCTCTATGCCTACGCCGCGCAATCGCTAGGTGCCGGCTTTCTCTCCGTAGCGAATGCGGTTACCCCGGTTTGGGGTGCGGTGGTGGGTTGGCTGTGGTTGAAAGACCGCATTTCCGCGACGCGGGCAATCGGCTTGGCCGTAGGTTTCCTAGGCATTGTCGTGCTGGTATGGAACAAGCTGGACTTTGGCGCAGGAGGAACCGGCCTTGCCGTCCTAGCTGCCGTCTCTGCCCCCGTGTTCTATGGTATTGCCGCCAATTGGACCAAGCGCTTTCTGACGGGCGTGGATGCGCTGGCCAGCGCTACCGGCAGCATGATGGCGGCATCGCTGGTCCTGCTTCCGTTTGCGTGGGCGACGTGGCCCGAGGGTTCCGTCTCAGCGACGGCTTGGCAGGCCACCATCGCATTGGCGGTTATCTGCACCGGCGCGGCGTATATCGTGTTCTTTCGACTGATTGCGAATGTCGGCCCCACCGGCGCAGTCAGTGTCACATTTCTGGTGCCAATATTCGGCGTGCTGTGGGGCAGTTGGTTCCTGGACGAACCCATCACGCAGTCCATCGCCATCGGCGCGGCTGTCATCCTTGCGGGGACAGCACTCGCATTGGGTTTGATTCGCCCGCGCGCTCGCACCGCCTGAGCTCAAGTCAGCGCTGTAAAGCCGTATCCAATACCTGAACTATGCGCTCTTGCTGAGCGGCTGTCAGTCCGATCCAGAACGGTAGTCGCAGCAACCTTTCGGAGTAGGCATCCGTCACAGCCATGCTGCCCGCAACGCGTCCATAACGCCGTCCCGCGGGCGCGGAATGCAGCGGGACATAATGCGAAACGGGGTAAATGTCGTGCGAGCGGAATTCTTCAATTATCTGCTTTCGGTTGACGGATGCCGGTAGCAACACATAGTACATATGTGCGTTGTGGTCGCAGCCGTCCGGCACGATGGGACGCCGCAACGCTTCGCGGGCTTCCAACGGCGCCAACGCCCGATGATAGCGATCCCAGATCGCCAGACGTTCGGTGGTGATGGCTTGTGCCGCTTCCAGTTGAGCCCAGAGAAACGCGGCGATCAGTTCGCTGGGCAAATAGGATGACCCCGCTTCCTGCCATGTGTACTTATCGACTTCCCCCCGAAAGAAACGGCTTCTATCCGTGCCCTTTTCCCGGATGATTTCCGCACGCATTGCCAATTCTGCATGGTTGACCAAGAGGGCGCCGCCCTCGCCAGAGATGACGTTCTTGGTTTCGTGAAAACTGAACGTGCCTAGGTCACCCAGGCTACCGAGCGGCCTGCCCTTGTAATGGGCCATGACACCCTGCGCAGCATCCTCCACGACGCGTACGTTGTGCTGTCTTGCGATGGACAGGATAGTGTCCATCTCGCAGGACACCCCGGCGTAATGAACCGGCACGATGACCTTCGTCTTCGGCGTAATTGCCTGTTCGAGCAGCGCCTCGTCAAGGTTCATCGTGTCGGATCGTATGTCGATGAACACGGGCACACCGCCCCGCAACGCGAAGGCGTTGGCAGTCGAAGCAAAGGTGTACGAGGGCATGATGACTTCATCGCCCGGGCCGACATCACACAGCATCGCCGCCATTTCAAGGCTTGCAGTACACGAATGCGTCAATAGTCCTCGAACGCAGCCCGTTTGCCGCTCGAACCATTCATGACAACGCTTTGTGAATGCACCGTCGCCCGCCAGTTTGTGGCCGGCCATCGCCTCACTGATGTAATCGACCTCTTTACCAGTCAAGAAAGGCTTGTTGAAATCAATTCTCTGCTCGGTCATTGGGCACTCCCGAAACGCTTGGATTCCTCAGCGACACTACGCAGGTAATCCCGATACTGGCAGTTCGGCAGCTCAGCGACGAGTTTTTCAAAAGCCGCCAGGCTCAGAAACCCACGTACCAAGGCAGCCTCTTCCGGACATCCGATTTTGACGCCTTGTCGACGCTCGACGGCTTCGATGTATGCAGAGGCTTCCTGCAAGGCCGAGCTGGTGCCGGCGTCCAGCCATGCAAATCCGCGACTGAGACGATTGACCTTGAGCTTCCCGAGTCGCAAATATTCAATGTTGACGTCCGTGATCTCCAACTCCCCACGTGACGACGGCTTCAACTGGCGTGCGATGCTGACCACATCGCCGTCATAAATATAGACACCGGGCACTGCAAAGCTACTGCGCGGCTTTACAGGTTTTTCCTCAAGCGATAGCGCATTTCCCTTGGCGTCAAACTCTACGACGCCATAGCGCTCAGGATCCCGCACGTGATAGGCGAAGATTGCGGCACCTTCTCGGAACTCGGCCATTGCCCGGGGAAAATCACCACCACCCGAGAAAATATTGTCGCCAAGCATAAGCACCACATTTTCGCCGGCGATAAAGTCTTCCGCAATTAGAAACGCCTGTGCAATTCCCTCGGGTTTTGCCTGCTCTCGGTACTCGATACTGATTCCCCACTTGGTTCCGTCACCGAGAAGATTGCGAAACTTTGGCAGATCGTGAGGTGTGGAAATCAAACAGAACTCACGCACTCCCGCCGCAATCAATACGGTAAGTGGGTAGTAGATCATTGGCTTATCGAACACAGCCTGAAGCTGTTTGCTCGTCACCTGAGTCAGCGGATACAGCCTGGACCCCGAACCGCCCGCAAGAATAATTGCCTTCATAGCTTATCCATCTGTTGGGCGACTACGAAGCGGGTTCCTCCCGCGGCGAAGTTGATGCCCGCATTAATCATTGAAAGCTCGCACCTCAGCGCCCTATACAGCGTGGAATTCACAAACTTCGACAATTTGAACTCGTCCGCGACATCATACGAAGCCCCTTGCCTGTTCTTCTTGAATCGAGAAGCCATCATCAATGGAAGCAATAAGGATACGAAGGACGTGCTGCGGATGATTCGGAAACCCGCATCCCGAATCTTGGCGTGGCATTCCCTGGCAGAATAACGCCGCACATGGCATGCATAGTCGTCACTGGGGCTCCACAACCAATCATGCTGCGGCACGGTAATCAGCAGCATACCTCCTGGCCTGAGCGCGCGATACATCTCGTCCAAAACCACTTTATCTTCTTCAATGTGCTCCAGCACGTCAAACGCACCGATGACGTCGAACTCACTCGAAAAAGGAATCTTGCGCGCATCCATCTGCATGAAATTTGCGCCAGGTACACGCTGCGCCGCAAATTGCAATCCTTCAGAGAATATCTCGCTACCCACTAATCTTTCAAACGAAAAATTCTTGGAAATGCTGGAAAGAACAAAACCGGTTCCGCAACCAATTTCCAAAAAAGACTCGCGCTGTGCACAATATTTATTTATTGCCCAGGCTATCAGTTCATTACGCGCCTCAAACCAGAAGTGGCCCGTCTCCAAGCCTGCCAATTCCGCGAAATGACTTTCCTTGAATCCGCCACCGGCACGCGCCATCTCCGGCGCATAGGCTTCAAATCCGTCAATGAGGATCGGCGCAGCGTGACAGACCGGACATTGCGCCTCAAGGCCTGAAAATTTTGTACCGCACTCAAGACATTGCCTCATTTCCATTTCCCTTCAGACCGCTCAGCGAATACGAACCAGCGCAATGCGAAAAACATAAACCCGGCTACAACAAAGATCGCTGCCAGTTGGACCCATTGGTGAGGTATGCCAGCGCGATCCGCCAATACCGCCAACATTGAGAGATTGATCAAATATCCCAGACTGTGTGCAATCACGTAGCGCAAGGCCGGCCCCATGAAGCGACCGCGGCTTTGAAACGTCAGACGCCGATTTCCGAAAAACGCCAGCGCTGCAGTCGAAACGTACAACAGCGTCACCGTGATCTTGGGCGCGACACCTGTATGAGTCAGAAGGAGATAAAACAAATACCCTACCGCATTACTTACCAACCCAACCAGCGCATAACGAATTAATTGAAACCGATAGCTGCCATGCGGAATCTGTTGGTTAGGAACGCGCACGCGCATTCCCCTTTTCAGCCGGAAGCTTCAGCGTTTCCCAAAACGCCTCTTCTTCCCATTCAACGCAAACCTGACCAAACGGATTGAAAAGAACATCTCGCTCGCTCAAGCGCAGCAGGCGGGACCGCATTTGCGTTTCTTCGCCCAGTTGGCGCCTCAAAGCGCCCAACAGCACCAAACATCCAACCCGAAAGACCACATCCATCACGCCATCTGCGTCATCGCCTTCATGGACAGGAATTGCAGCTTGGAGCAATGGTCTGCCCGCATCAACTTCGGCGCTGACCTGGTGTGCCGTCACGCCAAGCAGCGTTGCGCCATACTCCAAGGCACGCTTGACTGGCGTCGCTCCGATCACCCCTCCAAATGCAGGGAGCATGGAGTAGTGCAGGTTGATGAGCGTCTCGGGCAGCGCGGAGACGAGCGTCGGACTCAGAATTTTATGAACATTTGTGACCACCGAGTCCGCTGACAGGCGCTGCAGGACTTCAAGGACTTCCTGCTGGCCAGTCTGCGAAAAGTCCATGGTTCGCTCAAAAATTCCGTTCTCTTGCGCGAACGTTTTAGCAGCGCAGTCTCGATCCGTCAGCACGCCAGCCAGTCGCGCATCGGGTAACCAGCCAAACCGGATTGCTGCTTCAACAAATCGAAGATTGCCGCCGCCTCCCGAACACAGGAACACCAGATTCTTCATTCTGCGTCACTCCGGTAGACACGCCGGACAATCGTGTAGGGGCGCGCTTTGGCCTCGGTGTAGATCTTGGCCATATAAATTCCGACAACGCCCAAGGACGACATCAACAGTCCTCCCAGAAGCCAAATGGAAGCCATGACGGATGTCCAACCGGCCATCGAGGTGTCCTCAATCCACCACCGGAGCACCAGGAATACTATGTAGCACCCGGCCAACATCGAGATCACCAGACCTAGGTAGAAAATACTGACGAGGGGTGCATTACTGAAAGCCGTCACTGAATTCACCAGCAACGACATTTTTTTGCGAAATGTGTACGTCGACGTCGCACGGCTCAGCTTGTCAACTTCACAGGCCTCCTGCCGATAGCCAGTAATAAACCATAGGCCGGCCATGAAAACTTCCCGCTCCTGATGCAATATGAGCGCTTGCACATAGCGACGAGACATCAGCCGCGCCGTCGTGATGTTGCTAGGCAACGCCATCCCGGTAAGTGTTTTGAGGGTGTACCAGAAAAGCTGCCCCGTGGCGCGCTCGAACCACCCGCCCTTGCGCTGCCGCTGAACACCGTACACGACGTCGCAACCGCTGTTTGCTTGGCGCTGCCTGGCAAAGTCGCTCAACCACTCAGGCGCCTCTTCCAGGTCGGAATCTATGAGGAAAACTTCTTCACCTTGCGCGTGCGCCAAGCCTGTCATCATCGCTTTGTGATGCCCGAAGTTACGGGACAGGTCTACGACAGTCACCTTGGGATCCGCAGCGGCAATCTGCAAAGCAATGTCCAGGCTATCGTCTGGCGAGCCATCATTGACCAGGATGATCTCGTAGTCATCGTTTGCATATTGCCTGGCGGCCTGCCGAGCCCGTCGGCAGAACTCGTCCACATAGGGTGCAGAGCGATAGAGCGTCGCCACTACGGAGAGCTTCATTTCACGTATCTCATATATTGGGGCGCGGCAGGACCACAGCAAAACAGTAAATCCAGAATGGTCACCGCATGCTCGAAACTGCCCCACAACTGCGGGTATTCGGGGTAGCCAACGTAATCAAACCACTCGACAGCAATGCCTTCGCAAGCAAAGGCAGCCTCGTCAAGATAATTTTTGGCTGCCGGCCCCGAAAGATAACGCGTCGCTCCCAACTGTTTGCATATGCCGACAAGGCGCTCAGTTTTTCCGGGCGAATATTCCAAGGAGGAAGAGTCGACGATAACCGTGCGAACTCCCAGATATTCACAAATTGCTTTAATTATCGCGACATTAAATTCAGTTAGCCGACTAAAACGGTGTTCGATATATAAAGGCTTCAGCCAGCGCGCAACGTCTTCAAAATATGGAGCACGACTGTAATTAGCGGCCAGGGTACGCCAGTGCTTTTCTGCCCAGGGACCGGCAGGCAGTTCCACATCGCAGATCCTGCGTTGTATATCGGAACCAACGGGAATTGAGAGCCACTGCACTCCCTGAGGCGTTTTAATCCGGTTTCGGTTTCGCCAATCGTTTTTGGTGAACTGCACTTCGTCATAAATGACGAATTCGTCGACCGCAGCTATCAGGTCGAAATACCCCTTCCAAGGGATGTAGTTCGACTGCAAAATCGCCACCGTTTTCATGACCGTTATTTCCCCGCCCCTCTTGCGTCACCGATAAGAGGCACTCCTGTTTTCGACCGATTTAGGCTTGTGAAACTGTGGCGAATTCTACTCTAGCGCCTGTTCGCTAACCCACCGGTGGGCTAATACTTGTCCGATGTCCCCGTGAACGCCACGCCGATCCGCAAGAGCGCATACGACGCCGCGTCGATCCACCGCCGCACGAATCCCCGGCGCTGATAATCCAGTGGCCGGATGAAGCGGCCGCCCTCGCGAATGGCGGTTTCAAGGCGCTCCTGCAGGTCCCAGGCGAACGGCTGGCTGTCGACCACGACATTGGCCTCGCGCGCCAGCAGCAGGCTGAAGGGGTCCAGGTTCGACGACCCCACGGTCGCCACATTGTCGATTACCGCGACCTTCGCGTGCAGGTAGCTTGGCATGTACTCGTAGATCTCGATGCCGTCGCGCAGCAGCTTGTCGTACAGCGACCGCGTGGCGTGATACTGCATCCGGTATTCGACCTTGCCCTGCAGCAGCAGGCGCACGCGCACGCCACGGGCCGCGGCCTTGGCCAGCGCGCGGCGAAAGCGCACGCCCGGAAAGAAGTAGGCATTGGCGATCAGGATGTCGCGCCGCGCGCGCGAGATGCCGAACAGGTAGGCGCGCTCGAATGTCCTGCGGAAACGCAGGTTGTCGCGCAGCACCAAAGCGGCGCGCAGCATGCCGCCCGGCGGCGCGGGAACATCGCGCGGCTTGAGCAGCTGCAGCCGATGCCAGTCGCGCGGATGGCGGCGCAGGCGCGCCCAGTTCAGGCGCACCCACAGGAGTTCCTGCGCATGTGCGGCCTGCGTGACGAGCGGGCCTTCGACCTGCACGGCGAAATCGAAACGCGGACCGGTCAGGCCGTCGGTGGGGTCCAGGTCGTCGTAGTCGTCAATGACGTTGATACCGCCGATGAAGGCAATGTGTCCATCGACGATCGTGACCTTGCGATGCAGGCGCCGCAGGCGGCTGCGCGACGGCACAAAGCGCGCGAACCAGCGCGGCTCCGGCCGGAAGATGCGGCACTGCGCGCCGGCATTGGTCAGCGCGGTGCGCACGCGCTCGCCGTGCAGCGCGCTGCCGAAGCCATCCAGAACCACGCGCACCTTGACGCCGCGGCGCGCGGCCGCGGAAAGGCACTCCAGCACCTTCGTGCCGGTGCGGTCGAGCATGAAGATGTAGGTTTCCAGATGCACGCTGACCGTGGCCGCGTCGATCGCCGCGCACAGCGCGGGAAAGAAGTCAGCGCCGTTCTGGAGCAGACGGATATCGTTGCCCTGCACCCACTCCAGCCTGTCCTGCTCGTCCTTCACGGGAGTTCCAGCTCCGCGAGCAAGGGGGAATGATCGGACAGCTTGGCCCACTCGCGACCGCGCAGCACGCGGGCGCTGCGCACGGCAAAGCCGCGCTGGTAGATGCGGTCCAGGCGGAACCACGGGAACACGGCAGGGAACGTGCGCGGCGGCGCCTGCAGCCGAGAGCTGCCGTCCATGCCGAGCTGGTTGTTGCGCTCCATGACCGAGACGCCGCTGCTGGGCAATCCGCGCAGCGCGTTGGATAGCCGTTTGACCGAGTCGCGCAGGCGCGGCAGGTCGCCGCCGTGGCTGCGCGGGGCATGCGAAAACACTTCGTATAGCCCCAGCTGCTGCACGAACATGGGCGCCAGACGATCGTTCCAGTCGTTGAAATCCCCGGCGATCAGGATGGGCTCGCCATCGGGCACCATGCGCTTGATCCGCTCGGTCAGCGCAAGGATCTGGCGGCTGCGGCTGCCGGCAAAGAGGCCCAGGTGCACCACGAAGCAATGCACCGCACGATCGCCCACGTCGATGCGCGCATGCAGCAGCCCGCGTTGCTCGAGGCGGTGGTCGGAGATGTCGAGGTTTTCGTGGTCGAGGATGGGATAACGCGACAGCAGCGCGTTGCCGTGGTCGGTGGCGTGGCGGATGGCGTTGCGGCCATAGGCCACATCCAGCCGCAATGCCGCGGCCAGCGATTCGTGCTGGGCGTCGAGCAGCGACTTCTGCTCGTTGCGGCCCTGGACCTCCTGCAGGAAGACCAGGTCGGGACGCAGGCCGTACAGGCCCAGGCGAAGTTCATTGAGGGAGTCGCGCCGGCCCAGTGCCGAACGGCCCTTGTGTATGTTGTAGCTGACGACTCGGATGAGCGACATGGAAGCAATGGCGCCTTTCAAATCTTGAGAACCGCCGGCCGGGTCCCGGTAGGTCCTCTGGCCAGCCGCCGCCGTGGTTGGCGGCGTTAGCCAGATTACTCCATTTCAGCCGGGTGTTCCCATCTTTGCGGCATGCGGTCACGCCAGACTGACCGACCAGACACTTGAAACCTGCAGTTGATTCGGGCGTGGCGCCCAGTGCGGATCGCGCTTCGAGCGCACCGCCGCGGATCCGGCGCTGCCGGTCCGCCAGCGGCCCCCGTCAAGAGGGCCGCCGGGGGGGGGGGGAGCGCCAACGGCGCTCCGGGGCGTTACGCTTTTTCGACGTTGCGCAGGCGGATGTGCAGCTCGCGCAGTTGCTTCTCGTCGACTTCCGAGGGCGCTTGCGTCAGGAGGTCCTGGGCGCGCTGCGTCTTCGGGAAGGCGATGACGTCGCGGATCGATTCGGCGCCGGTCATCATCGTGACGATGCGGTCCAGGCCGAAGGCGATACCGCCATGCGGAGGCGCGCCGTACTGCAGCGCGTCCAGCAGGTAGCCGAACTTCTCGCGGGCTTCCTCGGCGCCGATCTTCAGCGCGCGGAACACCTTGCTCTGCACTTCCTCGCGGTGGATACGGACC
>Ga0256779_1000050_pt1 | contig 32344 bp, 60 predicted proteins | sample MC6MC0930MT_FD_186048 | JGI IMG/M metagenome (GOLD analysis project Ga0256779, IMG submission 186048) | Metatranscriptome of enriched soil aggregate microbial communities from Iowa State University, Ames, United States - MC6-MC0930-MT... | ecosystem: Environmental > Terrestrial > Soil >...
GTCGTATCTTGTGTTTTAATTTGTAGTAAACTTTCTTCTGACGATTGTAGGAAGTCTTTATTAAGAGTTTTAAATACTGTGTCTAATTCATTTACTGATAAATCCCATAAATCTTCTACAGAAATCATACCTTTGAATGCAAAGCGATATTTGTTGCGTACAGCCATTTCGAATAAATTTGCAGTTGAGTTTGTCATAATAAATTACCATCCTTTTAGTTTTTAGTTTTTTTAAATGTCTTGTTAAATAATGTTAATTACTCGTTCTCCTAAGTCAGATAAATCAATTTCTTCATTATAGAAATCTTCTGTCTCATTGTAAATCTTTTGGAGTGTTTCAGCTTCTTTAATAAGAAACTGAAATTCATCTACTCCAATTGTAGTCATTCCATCTACTGCTGTCAAGCTTTTTTCACGTAATCTTTTAATCTGTTCTAAAGTCGTTTCTTGTGTCATTTTATACTCCTTAGAATTTCACTTTTACTACTCGTTCTGTAACTCCTGTTACCTTAACCAGTAGTTCGTTTCGTTGGGTAGATGAGAAGCCTAGACCAGATAGCTGATTGTCAGTATCTTGCACTCGCAGCTTGGAGCCCAATGCAGCAAAGACACGCTTGTGACTATTTAATTCTTCAATTAGGAATTCATTAAAGAATCCTGATGGAGATTCTGGGTTAGCACAATCTTTAAGCATAAACATGAAGTGCTTATTGCCTGTACCATTTCCTTCTTCCCAGTAGTTTGGAGATAATGCTACTACTGATACTGGAACAAATTGCTGTGTATTAACTCCCCAATTCTCAGTAGAAGAAGTAGTGCTTGGTAACATCTCCTTGATAGTAAATTTACCATTTTTATCAAGTGTCACTTCTGCAACTATGATATTTGCTCCTCGTTTTACTTCTTTATTGTAATCGAAGCTAAAGACTTGACCATTGAATTCAATTTCAGCACGGAAGCCACTAGTGCCACCACGGTGAGAGAAATTGTGAACAAAGAATTTATAAGTTCCTACTCGCATAGATTTAATATCTGTCCATGTAATATTTTCTACTGCAGACTTACTAGTAGGATTAATAATATCAACATCTAATTCTCCAGTGGTATTATATGAGCGTTTATTACCATAGTAAATTTCATTGCCGCCCGGTTCAATGCAGTGTGCATCTAAGTCATTTTTATCTTTTTCTACATCATTCCATTGAATAGAGAATCGTAACACTCCATCAACATTACCTCCAGCATTTTTAACATTAGCTTTCATGTCTGAATCTGTGATATTTCCTGAGTATGCCCAACTAAAATTATTATCCCATTTAAACATTGTTTTTGAATCTTTATTTACTGGTGCAATAAGTGAAACAAAATTCTGTTTATGTTTATTCTCTACAAACGCTTCAATAGACTGAGATTTTGGTAGAATATCTTTTAAGAATGTATCAATTGAAACTTCCTCAGTCTTAGAAAACTGTTTAGGATTAAGAGGGATATTGGCTGCCAATTGAGCAAATACATCTCCTCCATCTGGTATGCGACTTGCTGCATCTTTATTTGAGAATAGAATATCATTAATAGAAATATCTTCTAAAGTTGCAAATCGACGTTGTAAGGAATCTTGGAATCCTAATTCGTTAACTGTTTTTTGTGCATCTTCTAACATTTTCTTAGTATAAATTTCTTTTGGACGTTTATAATTGTGAGGAGCCACAATATTCTCATACTTCTTAACTGCTATATCTAAATCAACATCTTCCGAAATATCTGTTAGCAATGTCCCCATTGAATGATTACGGATTCGTGTAACTGCCCCTCCGTTATTCACTGATTGACTCCAAGCAAAAATGTCTTTTTCTTCTTCTGTAATTAATTTATCGTATTCTTTCTTTAATAGAAGGAATTGTTGTAATACCGATTTCCATTCTTCTCCTTTGTATAGAGACTGTTGTGCAATTAATTCTAATACTGTTAATACGCTTTCTTCTGTCAATTCTTCTAGAGAACGTTTAAATACATATTTAGCTGAACGGTAATTGTTTTTCACTGTAGCATCAGATGATGAAGTATAATTAATAAACTTTTTAGGCAATTTAATGTGTAAATGTTCCCAAGTTGTTACGGAATTATCTTCATTTAACTGACGAGTTTGTGGCATTCCAGCTTGAGAGAACCGTGGCTCTACTGAGAAAACATCTCCAATTGAAGCCTCTTTCACAAATTTAGATAAAGCTTCTACTACTGGTTGGTATGTTGAATCATTTGTTTGGATATCCCAAATTGTATGTTTCAATCCATCTTTAAGTACTACAATATTTCCTACTCGTTTAACAAATTGTTTACATGCATTGCAATCAAACTCTCGACGCTCTTTATAGATTTCATTAGTGCCTTCTGGGAAACTATCTAGATAAACGTCCCATAAATCATCTTTATTAACATCTACTTCAAATAATACGTCTTGTCCTTCTGTCATAGTTTCAAATTGTTTTGTTAATAACTCTCGTAATTGTGTAGTGTTCATAATATCAATCTCCCTTTTGATTAATTTTGTTTTACTGCTTAATATTATTATACATTGTTCATTGTTATTTGTCTAATGTTTTTTTTAATTAATTAAAAGAATTTATTAAGTCACGATTCCACTTATTTGCTGCAGCAACTTTTTCATACTCATCTTTGATTCTATCTTGATTATATTTAATAGACTGCTCTAGTGATGATTTTTTAATTTCAATATATTCTTTTGATTCTAGTTTCTCTGGCTTGTCATAAATGAGGCAATCGTAATTTATGCTTGCTTCTAGCTGACTAATGGCAAATGTCTTTAAATTTTCATGGTCTTCTGTAGGAGGAGCCCATTCTTTGACTTTATTTAAAATGGCTTCATAACGCTGTTTTAATTCCATCTTTTCTTTGACATTTTCTTCATATCCCTTTATCATGTTTGCATGTGATTCATCTAGTTGCTGTTGGATTTGCTCTAGATTTCGACTCTCAAGTTTCTTTAGAGCTTCTTGGTCTTCTTTAACTCTGTTCTCATAGAACTGTACATCAGCTTCATATTCAACAATCGGTGAGCCTAGTGGCATGTCTCTCATTCGATAATTAGCACCAAAGTTTTTGGCACAGGATAAAAGAAACTCCTCAAATTTTACCTCTTTTCCATCATAAATTTTATGTGTATAGCCTGTTGGCATAAAAACATCTCCCTTGTCTTTTATACTTTTATAATATCATATATAAATTAGATTACAAGCTATTATTTTCTATTTTTTGATAATGACACTGAAACAATGTCATCACCATCTAATGATAAATCAAACAGTAATTTTTCATCAGAGTCCAATATCGCACTAGTTTTATTAATAGATTCTAACTCACTTCTCAAAGCACTGCCATCATCTAAATCCAATTCCTGCTCTTTCCCATTTCTTTCAAAAATAAGAGTGTACTCAGTAGATTTTCCAACCATATGTGAGTCTACTTCAATAATTTCCACTTCTGTGATAATAGAACGCTCATTTAAATTATATCCACTATCACATGCTCCTAACAGTAGAGCAGATGAAGTCAAAGTCAACCATAGCAATAATTTTTTCATATAGAACTCCTTATTTTTTATTTTTAGATAAGGATACAAACTCAACTACATCCCCATCCACCATTAAATCATATTCTATTTTCTCACTGCTGCCTAGAATAGAGTTTGTCTTCTTAACATTGCTAACTTCTTTTTGAATATCGTAACCAACAGGATTGCTAATATCGAGCTGTTGCTTCTTGTCATCTTTAATAAATTCTATATAATATTGACTTCCTCTTCCAACGTTTCTTGTATCTACTTTTACGACTTCAACATTCGTTATTACAACTTTATCAGTCAAAACATACGGGTCGGCACATGCTCCCAACAGTAAAACGGAGAACAACGATAAAGATATCAATAATTTCTTCATACTACACTTCCTCAAGAAGAATAGTATAAAACTTATCAAACACGGGGTTTCCTACTGTTGCTTCAATTTTACTGTAATTGTCTCTATTGAAATTATCTATATTAATATCATATACACAGTCTCCCTCTCCAACAACCCATCCTCCTGAACCTACTAATGCTCGATGATTTTTTGCCATAGATGGATTATATAATTCCATTAGTAGAACATCAATACTCTCATCCAATATACCGGTTTGATGTGTTATGATACGTTGCTTGGTTAAGTCTTCATATTCAATAACTGTAACAAAAGTTCGTGGTGGAGCCAATGCAGTAATACTCCATTTGTCAGTTTTTTCTGTTTTTACTTGTGACATTAAAGAATGAAAACTACTCATGTCTTGTTGCATATTATTTCTCCTCCTATAATTGAATAGATTCTATGCTCACTACCTGATGATGTTCGTCAGTAATGATATTTTGTCCTACTTGATGTTCTAAAAATTTGATAATTAGCTTAAAATGACTGCCATCAAAAGGTTTGGCATCCGTAATTACTCCAATTATATCTTCTCCCCGTAATACAGGGAGACCAATATAATCATCGACAGTGCCTAATTTTTGCACAATAATATGAGCTGAATGAGCTTTCAGTGATTCTGTGTAATTACTCGTCATCTTCATTTTTATGAACCTCCATACCTTCACGAATAAGCACATCTCTACGGTCAAAATACCAAGCATGAATATTATTGTTTACTTTATAAGGGTAAATATCAGATAAGGTTTTAAATGGAATTTTTTCACCAATAATACTTGTTAAACCACTATCCAGCTTCACTAGTTCAGTAATTTTTAAGAGATAATTTTTGTAGCGAATAACTTGATTTTTAGATAATTTACCTTCAATTACAAACTCTGCAGTTTTACCACTATCTAAACCTAAAATGTAATTAGATTTAAGCTTATCTGCAATATTCTTTTCATTCCAAGATTCATATTGTGCCTTTAATGTTTCAATTTCTCGCTCCCCTAATTGTAGTACTTTATCTAGTTTGGCTTCTAGGATATTCTTATTATAACTGATTTTTTTAACTGTGTAAACCTCATTTGCTCCTTCAAATGTCACTCTGTCATTCTGGTGTAGTTTTTCTTCTTTATGCTGTGGAGCACTTAATGCATATGGAATACCATCAATATTTGTATGAAGGATGACATCTCCTGATAAAAATTTCACTTCCATTCCTAATTGTGGTTTTGCTAGTGGTGTTAATAAATTTTCATGTGTAATCATGGTCGATTTCTCCTTTGTTATGTGGGTTTTATTTATTTTCTTTGATTTCTTTGAATTGTGATACATCTGATAAGTCTAATGTTTCTAATTCTATTTTCTTGCCTCTGGTATCAATATCTACAATGTATGGATAATCAGACTCTCTATCATAGTCATAATATACATAGCAGCCTTGTGTTACATGTTCTCGTATCCATGCTTCAATGGAATCCCGTGCATCTCCTCCATAAGTTGGATAACGCTCACTAATGCTAAGTATTTGTGGTACTGATAATCTGAATTGTAATAGCATTTTCTACTCCCTCTCTATCCAATAAAAGATGATTTTTATCGGATACTGATGTCTATATGTTGTGTCAAAAATAACAAGATGCTGAACACAGACACAACATATAGTGGTACATTTTTAAAATCTAGATTCTACTGGGGCAATCAGTTCTAATCGGTCTGGTTTATAAGTATATATTGCATTTGCTGTTTTTGCAGAAACAACATCTTCTTTTACACTAGTTATTTCAACAAAAGTTCCTACTGCATGACCAAAATTGTAACTTAGTACTTTTACGATATCGCCAACTTTATATTCATTAACTTTACGACCAATATTGAGCCACTTTACTTCTTCTTTTGTTGCAATTTCATAATCGAAACGGTCATCAGTAAGAGGATGCCAACGTTTATCGTTATCTGCATCTAAAATATAAAGCTGTTCATTCTCATCTTCGAAAACTTCGTAATATCTATCGTTAGGTAACGAGCCAGAATAATTTTCTTTCCATTTTACAAAATCTCCAGCATGTAGAGGCTTTCTCTCTTTGCGGAATACTGCAAAAAATGATTCTATATAACTGCTTGGAGCACCATTAGTTGAAGTATCGCCTTCCCAACAAACCATATTCCTACTATTGCTTGCTATTTTATAAAAGTTACCTTTCACTCTATCTGTGCCATGCTGTGTTGCTAATAAAATATCTTCTATGCTTTCCACGGTTCCTTCAGCCTTTGAATATTTCACATTGTTGTATAATACTTTTGTAATCTCTCCATCTGTCATATCTAAAACTGTAACATCTAATTTAGCCATTTTACTATCTCCTTTTATTTATGTTTTGTGTTTCTATAAATATAGTATCATATGATAATTTTGATGTCAAACGTTTATTTAAATTTATTAATTAAACTTTGAAAATGTTTATCTACTATTTCTTGCGTGTCAGCAATAGTTGCATCTGCTGCATCTGCATATCCTTCTTGATATGCTTTTTCTAAAGCTTCTAAAACAATATTCTTCATTTCTAATCCCACTTCATTATCTCCTGATAGTGTTGCCACTACATCTCCTATTTTTCTTGCAATACTCTCCATGGTTTGGTAACTTTCGCTGCCTTTAGTATTCATAATTAATTCCTCCTAATAAAAAAGTGTATAACCAATAACAATTGGCTATACACACATTATATATCTATTAAATTAAGAAGTCAACAGTTTAGAAAAAAGATTTATATTTTAATTTTGCTGAATCTTTTGTGTCTGTAATTTCGAATTTATCAATGATAAACTGATATGAAGTCTTGCCCATGAACTCATTGATACCCATTGTGCCAATCACATTCATTGTCACCATTGTATTAGTTTCTACATATTGCTCAAAAATGGCATCAGCAGAGAATTGAGTATAGTCAACTCCATTGCTAGACATTTTAATCATACCACCACTTGATATTTTAATATTTTCAAAATCTATTTCCAATCCTTCTACAGCAAATACTGGTGCATCTATACCCTTTCCCCAATATTTTAAATATTTATCTACATTTTCTACCACTAATTTACTCATCTTATTAGCAGGAAGAATGAAATCTACTAATTCAATGCTCGAGTTTGGGTTAGACATATTAAACTCTAAGTGAGGTTTTAAGTTTTCTTCTAGCAATTCAATATTCTTGACATCTATAGATACACCTGCAGCATTCTCATGTCCTTTAATCCAATTAAACAATCCTGTCTTCTCTAGTAAAGTTTTTGTATCTAAAGAGAACGAATCATATCCACGTAGAGAGCCAAAACAAACCCCTTCTGAATTTTCTGTTGTGATAATCACTGGTCGTTTATAGTAATCTGTTAAAGAACCTGCAATAACACCAGTTAAGTTAGTATCAAATTTATCTTTCTTTTTTAAGACAACTATAATGACAGTATTATTCTGTTGATTCTGTTCAATTACTTTATCTTTAATTTTTCCAATCCATTTTTTCTTTGCCGTATTTTGACGAGAATGAGCATTCTTAGCCTGACGGATTGTACGAATCAAGAATTTTTCTGTTTTGTTAGCTTCTGTTCGAGCCTTGGGATTTTCATATATTTTATCTAAATTATGACCAACTAATGCTTCAAAGAACTCATATTTCTCTTCCATTTTACCAGCTCTTATCAAACCGTTGATTTTTGGAATTATACCAAAGGCAAAAGTAGTTGGATTGATTTTTTCCCACCGACCAATAAATTCAAACACCATTTGTTTAAGAACTTCGTTTTGTAAATTCTTAATGCCTTCATATACATAATATCTTGTTTCAGGCTCAGTCATGAGCATTTGGTCTGCCACGCAACCCAATGACACCAAATCTTTAAAATTATCTGCATCATTAAAACCAAATTCAAAATCTAGATTTCTCAATAATTGATATACCATTCCGACCCCTGAGAATTCTTTGTTAGTGTAATCTGGAGACAATTGACTGTTGACTACTAAAGCATTTAGTGAGCAGCCTTCATCTACGCTATGATGGTCAATCACACACACTAAAATATCATTTTCTCTTAATTCTTTATGGGCTAAAAAATCTCCTGATGCTCCATCTGGAGTAAATAAAATGTTCAATTCTTTATCAATAGCCCATTGTTTCGCATCCTCACTAATTCCATGTTCTTTGTTTGGATGAATGTAATAATGTAAATTAAACTGAGGAAAATTATCCTCTAAATATCGATAAAGAGCTGCTGCTGATGTGTAACCGTCTAACTCTCACCTATCCGCGTCCGAATCGACAATAATGCCAATTTCGGACGATTCGCGTTTACTAAAAATTTTAATTGCATTAACTACTTTGTCAAGACGTAGTAATTTAGAATAGTGAATAGTATCTTCTATAGACGGATTTTTAATTTTATTGGTATCTACCCCTCTATTATTGCACACTGTTTCTAATAAATCACAAGTAAAATAATTTGCCTTGGAAATTTGTTTATAATTCATTATTAGCTTCACTCTCTTTCATTTTATCATAGTCGTCTTTATACATCCATTTAAATCCTTTAACAGTTTTGCGTTTATTATTACAGCAACCTGATATTGTGCTACCACTAGTATTTACAAATCTCCCTGCTTCTGCTGAAGTCTCCCACTCTTTGATTATTGTGTTTTGCATGTCTAACTGTACTACTCTTCTTCCTCTGTTTGAGATTTTTGGCGGTATAAATATCTTTTCTCCGGATAAGTGTTTTTCATAGTCTTCTTTATACAGCCAAAACAATCCTCCTGCGATAGCTCGTTTGCCTTCACACACTGAAAAAATATTACCCTTACTAATTCCAGTTTTTCTTGAGGCGTCTATATTGCTATCATAATACACAGGATTCATATTTTTATCTAGACTTACTACTTTTCTTTTTCTATTCTCGCATCCACTATCATAGGTGGGGACAGATGAAATGATTTTATTTTCGTATCCTTTTTTTAAATATCTGCGAACAGTACTGTGAGCCATTTTTACAATACTCGCTATTTCTTTTACCGCTTTGTTCTGAACTTCCCACATTGCACATATATCTAACAATATACTTTTATCTGCGTCTACCCCAGCCTGCTTCCAATCTATGCTGTCAATATTAAATATTGTGCATAATTCGCTCTTTAATATTGATTTTTTAATAAAGTCTGGCTCTGATTTTCTACAGTCTACAATGATATAGGTGTCTATACCATTTTCTCTAGCAATTTTTTCTTTGAATTTATCGTTTTTCTGTATATTTTCTAGTGCTTCTCTTTTATTTTTCTTCCCTCTTGGTTCTTGGTAGTGTTGTTCGCCATGTGTTTCAATAATTATTTGCTTGTCGTTATAATTTACAAAGAAGTCATATCTTTTCTTTCCAGACCATTTAAAAACTTTTTCCCATGTAAAGTCAATATCTATTTGAGATAGTATGCTGTGCATAAACTTCTCTGGATAAGACTTCCCATCGCTACATCTTGGACAATGGAAACCGTTTTGATTCATATTATTAATACTTTTATCTTTAATAATAGTGCTACATAAATGGCATTTCCAGTCAACTTTTGTCATGCTGAATTGCCCATATCTATACCCGTCTTCAATATTTAATAATTTTTCTGCTAGTTCTTTATTTGTTGTTGTTAAATCATTAAACCCTTTTAAAACTTTTATTCCTGCACAATAAGGGCAACCATATCTATTTTTGAAACGCCCTTGAACACTGGCTTCCCATTCATGACCACACTTTCCCAACCACCAAGCTTTCATAGATGTTCCACAGGTTATATCATTTGCAGTTAGTTGATTATTTTTGATTGGATGCCACTCTTTTGCTAATTCTGTATCTTCTTTTGATAATACATCATATTTTCTTTTTCCCATATTCTATTCCTTTATATTAACATATTGTCTTTCTTTTATTAATTCCAGTAGAATATCCTCTCCAAAATCTGTTGGCGAGTCTTTGTAACCAATTCTATTACCAGAGTCAAAAATAATGCTTGCTGCACAGAACTGGTTGATTCTTCTTGCCATTCTAACAACTTTTTCTTTATATGCATCCCATTTATCATCTATTAAATCTTCATACTCTCTATCTAATGCAATCATTATTTCTTCTACATCTAAATCTAGCAGTAATTGTATTTGATAGTCTGATAAATTACTTCCCGATATTCCAACTCCTATATTTGGAACATTAGCCATACTATCAATCTGTAGCACTCCTTTTTCAGCTTCTACAATGATAGCTTTACGGTGTTTTTTTATTTCTTCCTTGTTCTGCCAATAGCCATATAGATTAGCATAGGTGGGATAAGAATACAGCACATCCTCTGTTTTTAATGGGACATATTTAAATCCTGCTTCTATATCCCATTCATTCAAGCTTCTTGTCTTTATACCAATTAATGAACCATCATCATGTTTCCGGTGAGGGATTATAACCTTATGTCTATGATAATCAAACATTATTTCATATTTATCCATAGATTCATGGTTTATCCCGTCGCTTAAAAAACTATCATGATGATGATTAGAGAACATATAGAAAATCTGTTCGCTATGTTTTGCCAACTCTGCTTCAGGAGGTTTTTTACGGTCAAACTTTTTAAGATAATCTAATTCTGAATTGCCTTTTTCATTATGACCAAATCCATCCGGTTTTTCATATCTAGATTGCTTTATTCCTAGTTTTAAACATATCCAACTGATAGCTTCTGGAAAGGTTAAGTCTATTCCTTTTAACTTATGGTTTCTCATAACTAAGCCAAAAATATTAAAATTCTCACCACATTTAGTATAACAATGGAAATAATAGCTCTCATGATAATAATACAATTTCATATTGCCATCAGATATATTATGGCAAATAGTATTGGTGATTAAATCTTCTTTTCGCGATTGATTACTAGATATATCTTGAATATGTTGTGCTCCCAACTCAGTTAGAAGCACCTTCATTTGTTCTATGGAAATACTTTCCATTAACTCCTTTGCATCCAATAGTAACACCTACCATAAACTTTCTTTTTTAGTATCTCCAAACGATGGCGTGTCCTCTTCAAACTGTGTCGGAAAAACTTCATCAATATTATCTTCTGTATATTCTCCGGAGTTTGGATTATATCCTACTTCTGCATAAGTTGACTCTAATTGTTGTTTCATATCTTCTTCTGTTTTTTGGTCAAATTTGGTATCCTTATACTCTTCTTTTTCAATATCAAGCTCATCGATTTTGTCTGTCAGGAAGTCTAATACTTCATCTGCTGTCATGTCTGGAACCTCAATACCGTCATCAAACAGGAATTGTTTACCCTTCATTTTTATTAGTTTGCCTTTGTAATCTGTTACAAAACAATCTGTCATTCGTAATGTACCCATATCGAAATGTACCCAAATACGAATAAGCAGCCATCTATTACCACGATTCTTATAGATATTTTTGGTGTGGGTAGGTTCTATTCCCATAGGTAATTTTACATCATTTTTAATACTATCCCAGAGCTTTTCATCTTTAGCTGTAAGTTTAATTTGAATTGCACCAACATCTAATTTATCTGCAATTGCCTTAGAGCCTGCTACAGCAGATTGGTCAAGGTTAATATTTCCATCATCTTTCCATTTGTCATTGAGCTGAGTTGCTGTGCCAATCCAGATATTATATTTATTACACATATTTTTTAAGTGTACAGATAGAATACGCAGCAATTGGTGTTCTTGTAATCCTTTTGCTCCACGCTTAGACATAGATTCAAACATTTTGATTGTTGTTTGCAGGTAGTCAAAGAATACATAACCTACATCATATTTACTCACGTATTTTTGGATTAAGTGAGATAAATCATCAGAATCAAAGTCAAATAAAATTTCTAAGTAGAAATGACTTTTACGTAGAATTTCTTTAGCAATAATTAATCGTGCATTTTCTTCTGGTGTTAGTTCCATATTGTCTACATCATCTTCATCAACATTGGCAATATAACATAATAAAGGCATTACAATTTCTTCTTCTTCTAATTCTGTAGAGATAAATAAGCCACGCTCTCGATTTCCGGTAAATATCCATTTGTCTTTCGTCTTATCATAAATAATAGGTATACATTGGTAAGCCATATCTGCCAAAGCTCCACGAGTTTTCCCTGAGCCTGTATTACCACTTTGACAATAGAATTTACGTCTACGTGCCCCACGAGTTGCAGTATTGTAGAACCCACTCTGGAAAGGAGCCCCTACATTTGGTTGTTGAAACGCTCGCTCCAAAATAGAGTCAACATTTTGAGCACTATGTCCACCAAAGCCATCAATATCTAATACGTAATTGTCTTTAATCATAGCAATTTTAGTATCAAAATGTCGCATAATTTGCTCTAAAGACATTTCATTAAACTTACGATTCTGCTCTGCTTCCTCATCTGCTTCTTTATATGCGATACTATAAATATCATCAATATTAATACCAATACCTACATAATCTCGTAGTAAAGCAAATTTTTTCATTCGGTCATAATGATATTCAAAGTTGCTTGGCTCTCCTCGTTCTAAGCATGCATTAATATAATCAATACCACATCCATCTGTAAACGTTTGATGTTGTGTAGGAACATTACTTAGATAGCCATCGATAGTTACATCTGATAATTCCAATACACCATTCTCTTTTAAATTATGAATTGCCGAGAATAGAATACGATGAAATTTTTCCGGAAAGTCTGTAGGGCGTATTGGATATTCTGATAGAATAGTTGGATTCTTTAGTAATGCTGCAAAAATATGAATATATGAAGTTTTATCTTGTAATTTATTTAATATTGCTTTTGACATGTGATTCCTCCTAAAATATTAATCTAATGAAACATTAAAATCTTTTATAAAATTCTCGAGCAGCGATTTAGAATAATAGTAAGCTGTTCCATCTTGAATACTATCTATAATATGTTTCCAGCGTTCTTTCTTTTCTTCTTCTGTTTCAAGAATCTCATAGCTATCTTGCACATATAAAATTTCAATAAGATTATCTATCGTTATATCTTCTAAAAACATATTTTCTTCTGCTAAATAGCCTCTCTCTAAACAAATTATATGATTTTTTATCAAATCAGACTTTTTGTAGTCAAACACTCCTAGTCTATCCTGAATTATATCATACTGTTCTCTAGTTAATTGTATTTTTTCCATTATAAATCCTCCATATTAATTAATTTTTTCACTCCACTGTTATGATTATTACGTTTAATTTTAATTACTTCTGGAGTATTGTCTATTTCTGCTCCAGAAAATGATTCTATTACAGCCTGAGCATTAACATAATACTCTCTTGTTTCATCATAAAACCATTCCACTATTTGAATACCACTTTCATCTATATCATAGAATGTTTTACCTTTGACATCCAATAAATAATGCAGTGTTAATTCAATGCCTTTGTACTTGTATTCCTTTTTATCTTTGAATCGCTTAATTTGAGCTACAATCATGTCTCTAGGATATTTTTTACTGAAGTCCACCCCTAAACGATTCTGAATTACTTCACACAATTCTTTGTAATGTTGTCCTTCTGTTGACACAACATCATAACAAGGCTTGTGATAATAGCCTTTACTATTCTTTTCATGCTCTAGTGTTTTGTCTACCCACTCATTACAATATTTACAACGTGGTGTTTTACCTCTTGCTGTAGCCATTGTTATCTCCTCCTTTATATTACTATTATATTGTGTATTTAAGAAAAGTCTAATACTTTTTAACAATTTATAAATAAAAAAGGAGTGCTATAAGCACCCCCATTTTTTACTTTATATCAGTTAGTAACTTTTTAAATAATTCAATATCTTTTCCATCTTTTAGGTTTGCTACTAATGTTAATACTTCATCAACAGTTTTTTCATTGAGCTCATTTAAAGTCAGTCCTAATGTTTCTGCAACTGCTTTTTTATATGACATTTTATTATTCCCCTTTTAATTCTACTAATTCATCAAATAATAATGAGATAGCTTCTTGTTGCATTGGTCGAGCTTCTGAAACTTTTTTATCTTTTCCAAGATATTTAGCCTGTAATTCTAGTAATCCTTCAATATCTGCATCTGGCACTGTAGCAAGCTCATTGAATAAATCAATAGTATTTTGTTTTAGTGTAGCAAAGTCTACCTCTGCGGAAGCGAATGTTTCTTGTTGCTCATCATAAGACACGGCAGACGTACCAGATTCTTTTTCTTCGAGTTCGATAGCTTTAATAATTGCTTGTTCTAAAGTTTCAGCAGTATATTCTGGAAGATAAGTGTCAATATGAGTGAAGCGAGAGCGTGCAAAGTAATGTTCTGTTTCTGCTAAATAACCACTAGAGTTAATAACTTTACCATTTTCATCCACACCATTAGAGTGTAAGTACATTACAATATCTGATTGGTCAATTACTGGCGAGATTGTACGAGCATCACCTTTGGGACGCATTTTACCTTGCTTGTCTTCTTGAGCGTGTGCAATAAATACTACAGTTAATCCAATACCAACAAGTCGGTCAACGGCTTCCCAAACTTCTGTTGCATATTCTGTCCATAAACCGAAACCATCATTGCCGTCTTTTAATCGGTTAACACCGTATTGATTACATACATAACGTGTTGCATATTTAGCAAAAGCATCAAGAGAGTCAATTACGATTGTATCATACATTTCACGAGATTTTTCTTTATTTTTAGCGAAAGCTTTTGAGTGTTTTACGAATTCAGCCCAACTGTTTACTGGTAAGAATTTAACACCAGAGATAGCTCCAAGACCTTTTTCCATTGGCATGAAGAATGCCTTACCCATTTTAGTAGCTTGTAATGTTTTACCTAAGTTATTGCCACCATACACAGTGATGATTTTACCTTCTAAACCTTTTGCTACTACTGATTCCTGTGGGTTAAAAATATCGAATGCTGCCATAAATGAATTCCACCTTTTTTATTTTATATTATTTTTGTTTGTCTTACAATACTATTATATTGTGTTTTTTAATTTAGTCTAAAACTTTTTCGTTTTCTTTATTGTTTTTCATTTCGCTTAATGAGATACCTTGAACCTGACCTTTAAAAACTTCTTTGCCTGTTTCTTTATCAAATAAAATAACCTCTGCTGTATCTAGTAACACTAAATCCTTTTCCATGTGACTCATCCTCCTAATTATCGAAAATATCCATGTCGGGATGGTTTGCGAATTCTTCATGCACATTATTAATAGTACATAAAGCTCGCTCTAGTGTATCAATGCCTCGTAGTGCTTTTTGGTAGTTTTGATATAGCCATTGCATCTCGCTAGGAGTCTGTCCCCAAACTGGCTCAGTAGACACTCCTCGCTGTTTGAATATCTCCAATAAAAGTTCTTTTTTATTGGATAGTTCTTGTTTTTTATTCTGCAACATGTCATGAATATTCTCGCTCATGCACGATTCTTGACGAACAATTCGTTGACGACGTAGATTGCTAGTGTGTTCTATATCATTTGTTACTTCATACTCATTCTTAACCTCTGCAGATGAATCAATTGCTACAGTAAACTCTGTTGACATATCACCCTCATTGTGCTTAACATTCGCTACTGCAATCTGACTAATATCTACACCCAGTAGATTAGCAATATCTTCTTTACCAATATGCAATTTTAAGAATTGTAGAGATTGTGGATTGTTTGTTGCTAATTGCTGTTTGGCGAATTTGCTAATTTCTTTAAGATACTCATCTAGATTAAATGATAGGCTTTCCATATTGACTTCTACTTTACCTAACTCTTCTTTTAAACTACGTTCATCTTTCGTATCAGGAAATGCTAAGAAATCTAATGCCTCTTTAAGTAATTGTTTACCCATTTTTTCTAATCCTGCGTTAAATTCATAATTGCTCATAATATCATTCTCCTTTTTATTTAGTAGAAAGGGGAGAATTAACTCCCCACTATTTTTTTTCTTAGAACATTGAACCTACACTTGGTTTTGCTCCACCATTGCCCGGTGCTTTATTATTCATACCCGGGAAACCATCTTTCTTGTTTCCTCCAGCATCGCGGTTTTCTGAATCAGTTTTCTTTTCTGCTAAGAATGTGTTACGTTTGGCTTGTAGTGCTTCGCGCTGCTCTTGAGAATATGTTTTAACATTTTCTTCTTCAAATACTTTACCACCGCGTACTTGTAATTCACGAGTATTGTTATAAGTCGTTTGTGGTTTAGCATCACCGAATCCCATTTCAACCATTGTTACAATCTTTTCAGAGAAGTTTACGATGTCGCCATATACGTTAACTGTTGCACCAATTTCAAAATTCTCTTCAATATAATCTGCGTATTCAGCAGGAGCAATAAATTCCATAAGAACTGGAGCTTGGTAAGCAGGGACGATTAATTCAATAAGAGTACGACCAGTTTCTCCATCTTCACCTTTGATTTCTAAACGTTTTTTATTCACAATAGCTTCAATATCAAATTTAGCTTGTGGCTCATAGGCTTCATCAGCTTTAAGACGGTTAAGGAAATTGCCTTTGATTTGTAAGTTAGATGATAATTTACCTTCACGGTAGTATTCATTCATACCCATCTCGCCATTAACTCGTAGTTTAGTAGATACTGCACCTTCTGGAGCTTTGCCTTCAGCAATCATTTTTACTGTAATCATTTCATCGTGTAAAGTTTTATATCCTGCGAAGATTCCGTTTTCTTTACCTGCGTTTGTAATTGAGCGAGAGAAAATAAATACTCGATGAGTTTCATTTTCACCTGTACGAAGATGTACAGTACCTTGAATTTGTTGCATTGGAACATCTTTAACTTTTACATCTTTGATTTCTAATTCGTGGTCATATACTTCACCGACTAGGAAAGCCTTGTTTAGTAATTCTGGGAATTGGTTAGCAGTAGTAGTTTGAGTTGTCATAATAAAAATCATCCTTTTCTGTTTGAGGTTTAGTTTTTTTTGTTTTATCTATATTGTAATTCTGTGTTACTAAAATGATTTAATTAATATATTGAGCCATTTTTTGGCGGTTCGCAGCCTTGTGGTCTATCTATAGTTTTACGTGGTGTTACTTTCTTTTCAGTTTGTTTCATAGAAGAGTAAATAGTTTGCAACTCTAAAATTAATTCTTGTACAGTTTCAGAAGAAATCTTAACTTCTTCTAATTCAGTATCTAAAATACTTCGTACTGTTAAAACATCATTTACTAGAATAGCTTCAACATGTTCTCCAGTAAAATTTACTACCGAATCAATCTTCATAGCTCATCATCCTTTTCTCTTTATAATGTTATAGCCTCGTTCTCAGCTATATTGTTATTATATTGTGTTTTTTAATTTAGTCTAAACTATTTTAAAATATTTTTTTATTTATTTTTGTCTTTGTAATACTCTGCTAAACTAGTAAATATAGCTGCTAAATCACGACAATCTTTTTCTGTTAAAGTCTCTGCAAAATATTCATCACACATTTCTCCTAAAACAAAATTGTCTGTTTTGGCATTAAAGAATAAGTCAAAAACACGCCCGTCTTTAAATTTATCTAATACATTAATATAATTTTCTTCAATAGAATCAATATGCTCTTTTGCATTTTTATTTACTGGAATATCATCGTGACTAATAAACATAGTTAATTATTCTCCTTTTCTCTCGAAATAATATTTACTCCTTGGGTTTTTCCAAGATGGTGGTTTAATTTCCTTAAATTTTTTCTGATTCATAATACCTGTTTTAATTACACGTAAAGCTTGTTTTTCATGTTCTTTTAAATTTGGATAATCCTTACCCATATCTAAAGCTTTAGCTATTTCAGACAGTATAAAGGCATCTGTAATATTATCACTAGGATGATAGAATCCCCATCGTCTTTTTACTGGTTCAACCATTACTTCCTTCTTGGCTTTCCCATTGCCACATGCAAACTTTTTAAGCCCTCCGGGAGATACTTCATAGTATTCAAATCCATTACGTACTAACCCCTCACGTATCATGTATCCTAATCCATACTGATATGATACTCCTTGTCCTGTAGAGCCATAACTAAAGTTCTCAATGCAAATATAATCTGTTTTTATATTTAATAAAGATAGAATAGTATCAGTGATATAAATCATACGCTCTGGGTCTTTATCTGTTGATGCAAATATATCATCTTCATAAATAGTATTTCCTTGCACATCTTGTATAAAGAATCCTGTTTTTGAGGAAGGGTCAATTCCTACATATCTTTTACTCAATCAATAATGACCTCCATGCCTTTAATTTTCTTAGTTGTCGGCTTCTTAGGCTTGTCTCCTAAGTCTATGGTAATGTTTTCTTTAAGATGTGAAATAACCTCTTCTTTTACTTTATTAATATGCTCAATAGCATAATCAATAATTTCTTTAAGATTTTCTGCCTGCTTAATTTCTTCTGCAGACATTCCTTCCATAAATTCTTTATCAACTAATCGTTTTCCTAAAACCTCTATATTACCAAAGTAAGACTGTCCACCATACGCATACTCATCAATAAGTGGTGCGCCTTTGCCTTTTCCTCCACGTTTTTGATATCGTTTAGTAAGAGTCAAGTTTTGCTTATCGAAGTGTAAACGGGTAGAATCTGTGAGCTGAATTTCATTTTCCAGTAATTCAGGTTGCTTCATTTAATCTCTCCTATTCTATTATATATCCCTTTAAGTATCAAGGGGAAACAAATCCCCTTATAGTTATTTAGCTTCTTCTTCTGTTGTAGTTGCAGCGTCTTTCTTGGCACGAGCCGCCTTTGTTGTAACAGTGTTATTTTCTGCATCCCATTTTTCAAATGCGGCAATTTTATCTAAGTCTTTTTGAACATCTGCAGAACGTTTGTCAATCACATCTAAATCTTTTTGTCGCTTATCTAATTGTTGTTGTGCAATATCTAGTGCTTTTTCTGCAGCTATGCGATTCAAACCTAGTGTTTCTTGCTCTTTAATTAATTGTTCTTTGATTGTTGTTGTAATCATTATGATTCCTCCAAATTTTAATAGTTTAATAGTTTAAGTCAGTTGTTGCATTCAGTAAGCATCACCTCCTTTCTACTACTCTATTATTATATTGTGTTTTTCAAATTAGTCTAAAGATGTTAAAAGTTTTTTTGCATAAACTAAGGTATGCCATAGCATTTCTTCTTTATCATCTATATAATCTAATCTATTAATTTCTACTAATTTTTCTTCAATCAAGTCTAATAGTGTTGACTTATTACCAGAGCTGGCTTGCAATGAACTGAATCCGCCCATGAACTCCATTTGATGGTCATTTATTAGTTGTTTTATCTCATCATTGTTGACATTTTCATCGACAAAGAATTTTCTACCCTTTTCAGTTCCCCTAAAATTATTCTCCTTATAAAATGTTATAATAGGAGCTTTGCCGAAGGTGTGGTTCGCATATTTAGTCATATTGTAAGCAGTTGTAGAGAATCCAGTAATAATCATAATATCTTCTTCCAAAGCTTTTTTAATAAGAGTGTGAGTTTTACCAAAACCTCGACCAGTCATACTATAAGAGTCTGCATAAGTAGCTAATAGTTTATGTTTCATCATGAAATCTACTGCAGCATCTATGTCATTATAATCGTTTGACTTAGTGATTTCACCTGTTTTAACATTAAAATTATATCCACGTTTTTTGAGTTTATTTTCAAATAATGTTACTAAATTAATTCCCATGCCAGAAGATTCAATAATCATATCTAGTTCATATTTATAATCTACCAATTTATTTAATAAAATATTAACCATATCATCCATATTATCCACTTTATGTTCTAAACGATTTACTTTGTTTTGTCGATTTGATATAATCTCAATAGTATTTACTACATATTTATCTTCGAATATACCTTTTACATGTACAATTAATTTACTTTTCATCTGAGGTAGTCTCCTTTTTTCGTAACATTTCTAATAGTTCTTTATGATGATTCATTCCTTCAATAAAACCTTGAGAATGGGCAATTTCTAATATTGTAAAAAACATATCCAGACTATTATCATTCTCGAAAAAACCTTTACTACCTAATAAATGCATAATATCTTTCAAATCTTCTGGTTCAGCGTTTAAAAACTGGTTGAGTTTAGTTTCAATCGCACCCATAATGCTTCACCCCTGTAATTAATTCTGGATTTTCAAATAATGCTAAAAACTCTTCTTTTGTTTTATCTTGTAACTCTTTTAAATTATTTGCAAAGAATACAATCAATTGCCCCTCAGATATAGGAGAATCATACATAGAAGTTAATTCTACTTCTACAGTAGTGCCATCAGAGAAATGAATTGTATATTCGATACCGTAACGCGACCAATAATCGCATGTTTCACATCCGGTTTCATGCACCTCATCTTCAACAATGTTAATTACTGACACATCTTTTAATTTAATTAGTTCTTCTTGCAGTTGCATATTACGTTCTTCTTTAATATCTTGAATAGTTTTCATAATATCTCTCCTCTATTTACTATTTCTTTTACATTATCATTATACAATGAAATAAAGAAAGAGTCTAAAAGACTCTTAAATTATTTTAACATTGCTTCCATTTCATCCAATTCAATTTCCAGCTTCCGTTCTTCTGACAGCTTAGATTCTAAAACTTTTTCCATCTGTTTAAGCTGTTTTTCTTCCTCTTTGACTGATAGCATACGAATCTTAAAGATTACATCATCCATCCACACATGGAGTGGATGTCCTTCTAATAAAAAGCTATCTGTAGTAATACTGTCTTCTAGCTTTTCAACTGCTACTAGAGATGTAACCATAGTTTGTAATTTAATTAATAATAAAGTTAACGCTTGCTTATTCAATGCATGTAAATTATATGTTTGGTCTTCCAGATGTAAAATTAAATTTGTCTTTGTTGGCTCAATAGAATTCTTCTTATTTTCTAAAGCTGTGCGTTTTTCTTCTACCTTCTTTTGTAATAGTTCAATGCGATTATCTACTGCTTTTGTCATATTATCTACCCCTTATACGGTTTCCCGTTTTCTAATTTTATTTTTAAAATACAAGGTTTATGATTCTCAAACACTTCTTCTAACGTCTCATAATATTCAAAATAGCCTTCCCATCGTGGTTCGCTATACCAGCGATTTGTTGTCCATTTATACATTCGTACTTTATACCAACCTTTATATTCTTCTTTCCATTTTTCTAGTTCTACAGATGTTTTATGCCAGTTTACTCCATCTGTGAAGTAGATTGTCTTGTAATCATACTCATCCCAGACTTTTTTACACATGCTAATAAATTCTTCTTGTGAATAGTCTTCATATGTTTCTGTAGAATAATCTGGCGGAGAAAAACTTGCTCTTTCCTCTAATTCCCCATAAAAATCTGCATAATCTGGATGACATTCTTCATCTTTTACTGTAATAAATTTAGCGAGAGATGTAGTTATATCAAAACGACTATAATCTCCCACTATACGGAAATAATAATGTTTAGTCTTATGCTTGTAATATTTGTACTCTGTCTCTTTATTTTTCATCTCAATCTTATTTTCATCACCATAGTCATATTTATAATAAGGAAACTTACCCATATAAACATATTCTGCTCCAGATTTGTCTACATATGTCGCCCCAACTTTAATAGTTTTTGCACCTAGTTTAAAATTAGAGTTCAATAAATCTGTATATTCTTTAATATCTTTATAATCAGGAGAGTCTACTGGAAGCAAAATTAGATTTTTCCCGTCCCATGCGTATACGAATTTGCCTTCTAGTCCTTTGCCTTTTGTGGATGTGCAGTTCTCCAGAATATATAATAGATTTTCTACTGTAATTTCAAACTCAAAATCTCTTTCAGAATCATATACTCGCACATAGGCACTGCGATGCTCTCCCCAATAACCAGAATAGTCTCCTACTTTTTTATTTAACACAAAACCTTCTGTTGGTTCATTTTCAAAAATATCATTCCCTAAGTTTTGCTCTCGCCAACTATTCCAACTTGTTTCTTTACGCAGCTTTCCTTTTTCATCAAAGTAAATAATGTAAGCCAATTTACCAGTGTAAGTTCCACTGCGCTTTTGATAACCCACATTAATCTGTTTAGGCATATATAATAATGATTTCATAACATTCCTCCTACAATTTTAGTGTTACTGAAACAACTTTCCCTTCTTCTAAATCAAGAGTATAATTAATTTTGTCTCCTTCCTCTACCATTTGGTCTACTGTAATTATACTTTTTGCAGAAAATATATATGATTGTCCTTCATGACTATCATCTAAACGTCCCAATCTTTTTTTTGGATTATACCACACTACTGTGCCCTCGCCAGTTTTAGTTGTTTCTTCTGCTTCTTCCTTTTCTGACTTACAAAAGACTTCACGAACCCACCCTTTGCCTTGTGATTCTAAACTATTAAATGCCTCAACAATAGTTTGTCTTGAATCAAAAATTAAATAGTATTCATGTTCAAACGGATTATAACTTTCTGAAATTCCCACTACTCGCGGTGTAGTTGTAACAGTATCTTTTCCGTCAAAATATGAAATCATTAAATCTGTGTCATCTGGAAGTGTAGAATTGTTTACAAAATCTCGTAAATCTTTTAAAGTCAATGTTTGATATTTTACCATAAATAATCTCTCCCTTATTCTGTTTCCAGTGTCATAACTTGATTTGGATGTACTTTATAAATCTTAACTCCATTTGTTTCACAATGAATTTGTGTAAGAACAGTATCTTCAACCTCAATTACAGCAATCTCAGAAGCTTCCACCAATGGTTTGTCTTCCGCAAAGAAATATAAGCCACTATTGTATAAATCAATTGAAACTTTGCATGAAAATAACTTAACCACTACAATTCCTCCTTATAAGAAACATATTCTCTATAGAGCCATTCTTTTGTATGGGCGTGCTGTACTATTTCTATATAATAAAATCCATAATGTTTTACTAAAAATGCTGCAATATCTTCTTCTGTGGCATCCATATCATGTTCATCTATTGCTTTATTAACCATTGATGCAAATTCTTTTTCTGTGAAATGATTATCATGATAAATACTTTGTTCGGTATAATCTACGTAAACACCAGTAGAAACAATATATTTTTTTACCATAACAAAACTCTCCTATTCTATCGATTTGCTCGTTTTGATATTTTTAATCGACGATTTAATTCATCATATCGTTTTTTATTTACATAAGACATTGAGGATTCCATTTGACCAACATAAATAACTGTATCAACTGAAACAACTATTTTCAAATTGCCATAATAATAAATATAATAGATATTGCCATTATCTTTAATTACTGTTTCACCTTTTTTAGCTAGCAAGATATTTCTAGTTAACTTTTTGCGACATGTCTCATAAGAAAGACTTTTGTTACCTTTCGTAACATTTCTATAACTATGATAAGCTAAAGGTGTAATTTTTAATAATACTAATCCATTAATTTTAACTTCTTTGCAACAGTTTTCATTTTTCATTATCGTCGTACCGCCTTTCTGAATCTCCAATCGATTTTCTTCATTTTGTTTTCTCGCTTGCATGCTTTATCCATACCAGTATTTAATTCTCTTGGATTATAATCAATCTTAGAATCTAAGCGATTTAATAATCTTTTTACAATCTCACATTGTTTTTGGAAACTTGTTTCTGGTTCTTTATCTCCATTAATACAGTTTACAATATTTAAATTATCTGTTTTTACTGATATGCTTTTAATTCCCATTTTCTGAGCTTCTAACAAAGCACATTCAATTGAATATAACTCTGCCATTTGGATATCACTAATCAGTGTGCTAAATGTTTTATATCTGAAATATTGAGAATCTCGTTTCCCAATATGCTTACCACTTTTATGAACTGCAGTGGCTCTACCGATTTTATATCCATGAGATGATTTTCCATTTACCACACTGGCATCTGTTTTAATGATAAATTTTTTATAGCCTTTCTTTGGTACTTTCATCATATTCTTTTTGCATGATTGTTTTATTGCGGTATTCATTTTGTTCATCTCCTTAATGTTTATATTAACATTATACATTACTATTTTTAAAAAGTCTAGCATAATGTTAATATTTTTAAGGATTTTTTTCTATTAGAACATGCTGCCATGAGGGTCGTATAATTCATAGCTCTCAGACTTAATCACAAAATGGTCAGATGAATGCTCTCCACCAAATTTTTCATTTAGTATATCGACAATGACAAGAGCATAATTAAGACTTACATTTTCACATACTAGAGTGTCTCCAATATGGTCTCGATTAAAATTATCTACACAAACAATTTTCATAATATCTCTCCTTTAACGTTTATGACTATAACGGTAGCAATAGTTTTGTTTAACATTTAACACACCTTTGATTTGGTATAGTTCTTTAGGACTCTCATGTGTACCAAAAAAGATTAGATTTAAAACACGGGAGCTATATGTTATTTCACCATGTTTCTTTAACTCTTCTAATGTATCTTTGTTCTCATAGCAGATAGTATATTGTTTCATCGACTCACGTCCTTTGGCTTAATATTATCTAATGAATCCATCAATCCATCTGTTATTTCTTTTTCTCGTTGTTCTCTATTTTTATGGAAAATAATAGTGTCTACTCTTTCTTTAGTTCTGCAAGTAATATTGTCTATGATTCGTTCTAAATCTTCCTTAATGGTAATCAGACGTTTCTTTTTCCAAAATAAAAATCCTGTTGTTTCTACTCTGTAAAGTGCAATATTCTCATACGGAATTCTGGAGTCGTAGGATAGCATATGAAGTATATAATCATGGTCATTAAATGTCTTACTTGAGACACATTTATCTTCATGAAAAATAGCATATTTAGTGTTAATTTGTCCAGAATAAACTTTTCCGTCTAATGTTACACTCTTAACAGACTCTTCTTTATATTCTCCATAGATATTAATCTTATAGCCTTGGTGTTGAAAAGACTTTAATAACTTCATTATATCATCCTCCTATTTAATATAAACTCTTATCTGTGGTTCATGTTCGAACTTACATATTTCTTGTCCGTCGAAAACGAAATAATAGTCATAAGATACTTCTTCGTAAAAAGTTAATTGACTATTTCCTGCACTAATCTCTTTATATTTTAGCTCACATTGAATAGATATCTTATCCCATAGACTAGACTTCTTTAAAGAGCGAGCTGGGTAATTTTTATAAATATTTTTACGAATATAGTCAAGAATAATAGTTTCTGTCTGTTTATCTACTTCTGTTTTTATAATTTTAATCATTATTGGAATCCTCCTATTGGTTGGTTTTCTACATATTTATGGACATCAATAAATGCATCTGTTAAGAGCTTTAGATTTTCTTGATGCTTTCTTTGCAGCTCACTTTGAAGCGATTCAAAGTTTGCAATCCACTCTTCCATTTCTGCATAAGAAATATAGTGCTCGTTTTGCATAATTCCTTTTAAATCGATATCTGGCATTATATTTTCTAATTCTTTCAATTGATGAAATAATTCTTCTCGTGTTTTAACCATATTAATTATCCTCCATTATTCTATTTCCAAAATACATAATAAAATACCCTCCAGCAACAGGAATGAATTTCTCTAATGTAAAATCTCCTATAGGAATCCATAAGACAAACCATCCAACCATAAAAATCATTAGTCCTAAAAATATGTTTTTCATATTAATGCCCCCTATAGAATTCCTTGGTTCTTCCTGTACGGTACATTATTGTTTATATGCCATTTAATTACATCTTCTTCTGTATTGCAACCAGTTTTTAAATTGGCAATATAAATGTCATAAGTCTTTCCATCTTTATAGCAATATTTTTCTACTCGATATCCTAACTCTTCCATTAGACTGACGCTGTTTTCTAAGAATAGAACATGAGAATTATATTCCTTGTCACCATGACTGCAGCAGCATCCAACAGTTTGCACACCTTTTTTATTAAGCTCATATATCTCTTTTGCTATACATGCATCTATTGCTACATGTCTATTTTCTTTTTGTGTATAATTAACTTCTACCAGCAAATAGTTTCCATATAAACACATATCAATCTCCTACTTTTCTTTTCGAATTTGATAGCCTAATACTGCACCATATTCATCTTTATCTTTATTCCATGCTCGATAAAATCCGTCAGGAATATCCATATCTAACTCTTCTTTAATCAACAGCTCATCTCCATCCTCCCAATGATAACACCCTAAATAGTCTCCATTCACATAAACTACATCATTCATTTTATATTTTTCGAATTCCATATTAATCTCTCCTTATTTTTTCTTCTTAAACGGTTCCACAAACTGCCAATAAAACCACTCTTTTATTGGATGATACTTGTCTTTCGCAACGTGGAAAATCAAAGCTACTAAGCCTAAAATCGCTAACCACACAAACGCTGCCACGCTCTCATCTAACCAGTTTGAGAGAAATACTACTGGAAGAGCAAAAGAAACATACATCAGCCCAATAGCCACTGAAGCCATTAGTCCAGAAACCACTAGAACAGCTACAATAATAGAGATTGTTCTCAGCACTCTTAACAAAAATTCTGGGATTCCTAAACATATCATTTTCATACCCGATAAAATTTTCATTTCATTCTATGCCTCCCTAGATTGTGTTATGTTGATTCATTAATTTTTGTAGAATTACATCACCAATGTTCTTACTCATATAATCCAACTGTGCATTATCCAAGTGATTAATTCTAAAGCCGTATAAATATAGGCTATCAACATTATAAATTTCTAATAATTCTTCATTGTGACCCTCACTATAATCTTCCGCCAATATTAACAAATCTACTAATTTATCCATTTCTAATTCATATAAGTAATCGAACATTTCAGACCTCCGTTAGTTCTTCTGGTTTTTTCTTTGCAAAATCGTATTTTATTAGTTCATGGTATTCATCATCATATTGGACATTATATATAGAACCTTTTACTAGTAAATCTTTATCCTTTATATATCCTCTTAGAATATATTCATTTCCATCATATTCAAAAATTAAATCCACTGTTGTTTCATAACGACCTCGTGTCTGCTCATTTTGATATCCTTTATATTCAGCTCCTTGTAAAGTAGGATATTTGGCTTCCTCACATCCTACTAAGAAAATAGATAGGATTAAGAATAGTAGCATGAAATTACGTTTATTCATTTTTATTCTCCTTTCTTAACTCCTGTACAGTCTACCTCGTCTTTATTTAATTGTAATGGAGACGTAGATGTTGTTCTAGCCTGACTCCCTTTTGAAGACTCAGTAATATATAAATATTTACATCCGTTTGTTGTATCGGTAATAATTCGAATGTCGCTCTCAATACCTGTAAATCTTTCTTGTGGTTTTTCTGGATTTACTTGAGCTTCTGTTATAGTTTGTCCTGTGGAACATCCAGTCATAAATAATAATGATAATGTAGCAGTTCCTGCTAATAATGTCTTTTTCATTTTACCAATTCTCCTTTACTATCTCTAATGTCTTAGGATTAATCCTTGTAATCAGTCTACCTTTTTTACGAGATTTTGTCAAGCAATCATATGTTCCACCTTTTTCTTTTTCATTCCATCCAGCAATACAATATTTTCCCCTAGCTACCATGTATGAATTTCTACTAGGCAAAACCCACTTCTCATAATATCCATCATATACATATTCTATTTCGTCTGCTTCTTCATAAACTCTCATCCATTCAAGGATTTGTTCTGGACAATGTTCTTTCCAAGCCTCCCACTGACCTTTACATGGAATTGCTAGAATTAATTTAATATGAGGGTATAAATCTCTACGCAATCCAATAATTACTTTACCCATCCATAAATCATACCCAATAGCCATTCCAGAATAAAATCTAGTGACTCCATGGTTTTCTATTAAATCAATGATAACATCTCTAGATATTTTAATCAAGTCAAAATTGTCTTGTGGGTCAAAACCATTTAAATCTTGTGGTCTATGTCCTGTGAAATATGCTGTCTCATTTAGCATCTTTCTTTATCTCCTTTTTCAGCAGAATAATTGAACCAATTGTCATTTCCCATAAATTAATAATACCAGTAGTTATAATTACTGCTATTGATATAAATAATAAAGAATATGGTAATGCTTGTAGAAAACTAGAAGAAAAGAAGCCTATAGTTCCAATAATTGCAAAAGTCCCACACAATAATATTAATAGTGATAATGCTACGATATGAATATTCTTTTTCATATTAATCTCTCCTTACACTAAGTTGTGTTCTAATGTGTATGATTGAAAATTCTTCTTAAATACTCGTAAATAATAGTTTAATAGTTTTTTACAGATTCCTGTGTCTTCAACTAAATCTCTCTGTTTCATATCTCCAATTAAGATAGGAACAATATAAGGTCTTAAATCTTCTCGCACTTTTGTAATGGCAAAATCAATTGCTGGCTTAACATTAATATATTCATAATCAAAGTATTTATCTTTTGTCTCCATAGCCATTAAGATATCTCCTAGCTCAGTCTCTCCATCTTTGCCACTTACTTTTTTATGCATGGATTCAGTTTGCTTTTCTAGTTCTATACGGTCTTTATATTTAAACCATTGAATCTTATTAAGAATTTCTGTTCTCATACAGTTTGTTGCATACGTACCAAAAACTGAATTGCCTTCTGTCTTATAATTTTTTGCAGCTTCATAAAAACCAATATAGCATAGACTCATTTTTTCTTCATCTTCAATATAATAAATATTTTTAAATGAGTTTACCACTGATTGAATTAGCCCTTGATTAATTTCAATAAGCTTATCTAAAGCTAATTCTTCTCCATCTTGATATGCTAATACTAGTATTTCATTAAATTGTTTAATTTCTGCATTTGATAATTTCATTATTCTCTCTCTTTTCTGTTTAATTTTCTAGGATGATGTTATAATCCATTAATTTATTTTTATTTTTCTTGGAGAAGTAATCTAATGATAGCATATCTATTACTACATTATCAATCTTTTTTTCTTCTAAAAATTTTAATATCTCTTTTTCATTGCTAGATTCAAACCACCCATGTATTTCTAGCATACTAGAATCTAGATAAGTAATTACTGTAATAATAGAATTAATTTTAAACAGCTTACCTTTACTATAGCTAATTGTTGCTATCATTTTTCACTTCCTCCTTTAACTTTGCTAATTGTTTTTCTTGTAGTTTTTTATATTTTTCTAGTTGCTCAATTTGTAAATCTGCGTTGCTTTGATTCACTACTTCATCTCTATATTTATTGAGGAATTCTACATGTTTAATAGTGCCCCAAAAGCTAAACTTCACTGACAACGGAGCAATGTCTAGCTCTGTATCTCTAAGGTGCTCACTTCCACAATAATGACATTTTGTATAAGTGTTATTATCTTTTTTGGGTCTAATAGCATAGCCCTTATATTGTAGTATACCACAATCTGTACATTCTATCACTTTATTGAATAGCTCATGCTTGTCTTTATACTCATCAAAGAATATATATACTATTCCTACATTAATGCCGGGAATTAGTCCTAGCAAAATCAATAATAATCCATCTCTTATTTGTGACCATTTATTATTTTTACTACCTGTAGGCATAATCCAAGAAGCTACTACTAACGATAGCGTTAGCAATAAAGGAATTCCATAAAGCATTATCACTGCAAGCCATACTAATCCATAGAATATATCCATTTTTATTTCTCACCTTTCATTCGCTCTAATTTAATTTCTTGTTGTTTAATATATATTTCTAATTGGTTTTGTTGGAATGTGTTTTTCTCTGCTTTGCTTTTTTGTTTAATGACACCCTGTTCTAGTAAATGTAATTTTATTGCTTGTCTTTTAGATACTTTTTTCATAGCTGGTACAATATGTTTATTGCCATAGATACTCAGTCTTGTTGAGTCACACGCGCAACATTTTGTGACTTGCTTCCCATCATTGCTTATAGCTAAAGAATTCCCCTTATAATTATAAAATCCACATTCTCTGCATTCATATACCTTATTATATTCTTTTTGTAGTGTTCTGACGATATTCACATCATCATCAGAATCCAGAAACATGAAAAACCAGTATAACAATAAAAATAAAATATTGGCAAGTGGAATAAAACCTAATGCCATGGTAAAAATACCCATTGCTATGCTACCAATTAAAAAATATCCAAAAGAGTAGTATAGCAACATAATAGTACTACCGATACTTATTCCCCAAAAAATAATCTCAATCATTTTTAATACTCTCCTTTGCTTTTTTGATATTCTTTTGCTTTTCTAGTAGGATTTCAGCTTCGTTGCCTTCCATATCTAATTCAAGGTCACAGCATGGACAATATAATACTGTACGTTCTACAATAACCGTCCCTCCATAGCAACTTAACTTCTTATTAGTATAGTCTACCACAACATGATAGTCATGTTTACACTTCTTTTGTTTCCACCATTTAAACATATCAACTCTCCTATTTTATTATATTTCTACCAGTCTGCGTTTTAAGCTATCATTTTCATAATAGCTTTTAAATCTATAGTTACCAATATTTTTCCATGATGTATTTAATATTTCTGCAATTTCATATATTGTACCAAAACATCTCACCTCTTCACCAATATAGAAAGCGTATTCTTGTAATTTTAGCTTTGAATGATATTTTGGTACAACTTTTAATCCCTGTCTATTTGCCTGACATCTCACAGACTTAGAAGAACGACCAAGATGGTCAGCAATGTCTTCTAATGTTTGTGAGCTGCAGTTATCTTTAAGATACATAATCTCTTTTGTTGTCCAATAATTTGTCATATTAATGCCAACTAACTTCAATATGAAATACATTAATCTCATTATCCGTTTGTGCCGGACTGTACGTATATCTTGCATTCAATTGATATTGCTCTTGCAATATACAAACAACTTCTGCAACACAGAGTTCAGTATAATCATATGAATCTACATAAAATTCAGTTCTATTGTAGCCTTCTTTTGCTTCTTTTTCTGCATACTCCAATATTTTTAATAATAGCTCCTGATTCTTTGATGTACCTTTAGACAAGCTTTGTAAGTATTCTCGATTAATCATAATAATTCTCTCCCTTTAAAATTGGCTTATAGTATTGTTAACTCTTCCTTTTAATATCTTAACATCTTTTAACTCATCTTGCAATAGTTTTAAATAATTATTTTCATTGCCTTCTTCATAATTATTTATAAAATCTAGCATTTCATTAACTATATCTAATAATACTTCTATCATATCGTTTGATATAGTATTGCATTTTATAAAAGTGTCATAAATTTTTTTTACTGTCCCGTTGAACATGTCCCCAAATAAATCTTTACGTGAAAAAACCTTATAATGATTTAAGAACCTTTGCATATATGCTTTTAAATTCCATTTTGGATGACTTAGATACTCATCATAATAATCTGAAGATAGATACAAATCAGTCCAGTGTGAGCATTTCGCAGTCCTCCCCATAGGAAAATATTTTAAAATATCTTCCGATGATAGCTCTACATAAAATACAGATTCTCCATTGACAAACGGATGTCTATTACTTAAATTTGTATAGTTATACTTTTCAATAGGATTAACAAAAAAGTTTCTATTTAAGATAGATGTAAACATTTGTTCAATAGTCATTTGTTCTTCAACTTCTTCTTTATTACTTTTAAATTGTAAAAGAAACTTGAACATATCAATTCTCTCCTTTGAGTTTTTGTAATTCAATCTCTAATAACATTTTAACACTCTCATCCATATTGTCAATGGCTTTTAATAACTCTTCATGAGAGCTTTTTTGAATCAAATCACCTGTATCGACTTTGCACTGCATGGAATAGAATCCTGTTGCACCGTAATCAACTTCGTCCATGTAGATTTTAGTTGTATTAGCACTACTATGCTTACCTTTTGCTTGAGCTGCACTCATATCGTTCGTAAAACGTTTAGTATTGTTTACTGCTGTACGTTTAAAACTATGCAATACGTAGTATCCATCATCTGAATATCCTAAACGGTCTATAGAGCGATGTAGAGTTTTTAACATAGTTGAATCGCTCATAGTAAATAGTTTTCCTTCTGTAATATCTAATTCCTCAATCATTTGATAATACAAATCCATATGAATTAGCTCTTTCCAATCTTTATTACCTTTTGAACGTGTTTCTGCATCCTTGGACTTAACAAGCATATGAATGCCGTCAAAATATGGAGTAAAATTATCTTTACGTAATGCCAGCACTTCTTTAGGTCGCAATCCTGTTTCCACTGCTAATTTTACAAACCATGTTTTTTGCATTAATAAACGTTTTTCATTATCTTGAAAATCTAGAAGAATTTCATGTACCATCCACATAGGAATAGTATAATAAGAATCA
>Ga0256779_1000056_pt1 | contig 30699 bp, 63 predicted proteins | sample MC6MC0930MT_FD_186048 | JGI IMG/M metagenome (GOLD analysis project Ga0256779, IMG submission 186048) | Metatranscriptome of enriched soil aggregate microbial communities from Iowa State University, Ames, United States - MC6-MC0930-MT... | ecosystem: Environmental > Terrestrial > Soil >...
TACAATTCAAAAATTAGAACAACTATTAAAAGACCATTTAATCAATGAAGGTTTATTAGAAGGTCTAGTATCAGATTTAAATAGCTGGGATGGTTCATTGGAAAGTATTCGCTACTATTCAAATGATGAGGAATTCTTTGAATTATTCTTTTCTAATAAACCTATGGAAGCTGTACGAGCTACTCATTATGGAGAATATAATTATAATGATAACTACGTTCGATTCAATGGTTATGGTAACCTAGAGAGCGTTGACAACCTAGAATCTGAGTTAGTAAATCATATTAATGATATTTACGATGCCTTACTAGAAAATTACTCTAACGTTGACATAAACGACTTTACAACTGTAATCCTAGAATTAATTTCAAATGATGCTGTATATGATGTAGAATCGGCTTACTTGACAGATGAATTTGAAGTGCCGTCTGAAATTAAGATTGGTAACTTATTAAAAGAGCAAGCATTGGAATTACTAGAAGAAAATAATTTTGAAGTTATTACAATAGTTGAAAGCCTAGATGAGGCGTTGAGCGATATGGAGCTGTATTCATATGATAGTATGTATCTGTATTATGTAGACAATAAATACTACATCGCAATTAAAGCTTAAAATGAATTAAATAAGTGGTTGACGAGAGTTGACCACTTATGTTATATTCTAATAGAAGTTACATAATAATAGAAAAGAGGGAATCACATTGAATAAACCTATTAAATATTTTGAGGTTCAGGATTGGATGGGCAACACATTGTACGCATGTGATACATTAAGTGAAGCTGATGAATATAAGGAATTGATTCACGGCACAGAAGACGATATTTATATCATTGGCTTTGATGAAAAAGGAAACGAACACGCTCCACAGTGGTAATAAATAAAAAACAACTTAAAAGGACGGTAATTGAAAATGACAAACCAAACAACAGACCTAAACTATAAATGCACTTTCTGCAAAACAATTTCTACTGCAACAGAATGGAATAATGCAACTAGAGAAAGTTTTGGAGAATCTATTCAACCTATTCAAAAAGCAAACAATGAACAAGATGGAGCTTTCTTCACATGTCCAAACTGTAAAGTTGAATGTACAACAGGCTTAAACGAAATTGAAGAAGTAGAAAAGGAGAACGAGACAGTGACAAACGAAAAAACTTATTTCACAACTAATGAGGCTTTACAAGATATTTTAGAAGTATTACAGGATGGTTATGATGGCTATCTATGTGACCTACACCATGAAGTATTTAATACAGACTATTACATTATCGGCACACATGAAGCAATGCAAGCGTTAAACAAATATGGAGTATTTGAAGCAATTGGGCTTATTAAAAATAATGAACTATTAGACTTTGGAGAGGTTTACACAGACTTTAGCAATCCAGAGGCGGTTGCGAACATGCTCTACTTCTATATTGGTGAAAAAGCTATGAGTATGATTAAAGAAGAATACTCTTTATATGATGAGTTATGGAATGAGAAACTAGAGGAAGAAGAAGTAAATAATTTAATCAAAGTTATCGAAAAACTATTAAAATAAACTAAAGAGGAATGATTATTCCTCTTTCCAATAATACAAAAAAGGACGGTATCTGACAATGATTTATAGTGCGAATACTTTATCAGAATATAAAATTGAAAACCTATTTTTCCATAATATGAGTAAAGAGGACTTTATATTGTTTCCTAGCCGTATAGTATCGCAAGACAAAATTGATTTTATTGATAAAATGAGTAATAGCTTTGCATCTAATATGATTAATCTTATGAGCAAGTGGTTTGATGAAAAAGACAGTTTGCCACAACAAAACAATAACCCAAAAACCGTATCTAAAAACGCATGGATAAAAAGGAATACAAAAGAATTCAATATTGCTATTTATGATTATTTAGATTATTGGTTCGAAGGTGAGAGATTCAGATTTTGTAACTCAAAAGATGATATTGAGTATGAGATTTCAAAATGGTTTAGAGCACTATGTAAAACACTAAAAACGCAAGAAACAAAATATTATAAAAAACATGATAGCTTTCATATTAAATTAGAAACTATTAAAGAGTACCATAACCGATATGGAGCGTTATGCAATACAGTATCTAATATTTATTGGAATGGTGATACAGACTTTACAGAAGAACAATTAGATTATATTTTGAAAATGTATGACCGTTTCATTGTTCATTTTAAAGATGCGCAAGACGAGCTAAAAGCTTATTTCAATGAAGCCGAATAAAAGTAAAAGAGTGGTCACATGACTACTCTTTTTTTATTTTTGCGTACTATTCCTTATCTTGTTTCATATAATGGGTTAACAAGATAAGGAAAGGATGGAATTATTAAAAAGATAATTACTTTTCTATTCGTTTTATGTGTGTTCATAATTGGAGGGATGTATTTTTATAGTCAGTATCAAGACTATGAAATAAGATTAATAGAAGAAGAAAAGCAACTTTTGAAAGAGAGGGAAAAAGCAGAACATGACTATCATCAAAAACAACAAAAAAGAGAAAAATGGATTAATGATTTGATAAGAGATGAAAACGGGGAGAATACTAGATTTTATACTTATACAGGCATTGTGTCTATAAAAGTGGATGTTATCGGAACAGGTAAAAAGACAAAACATATTCAACAAGACAAACTATCATTTTCAAATGGTATGAAGGACAGTGAACCACTGTATATGAACGGGACAGAAAAGGTGTTACAAGATTTTACTAGACATAATCAATTAATAATAAATCATATGTATGAATTTACTTATAAAAATGGAGTATTAATAAAAATTGAAGAATAAAATTTTATTATAAACAGGTCTTTTGACCTGTTTTCTTTTTTGAAATATAATGATATACTATATATAGAAGTTAAGTAATCAATACATAGGAGGTCATTCACATGACAACAAAATTAGAAAAATTATTAACAGGTTTAGAAAAGATGGAATTAAAAATTGAAAAGTTAGAAACTAAAAATGAAAAGGCGTGGAAAGTTATTGATAACACTATTGTCAAGTGTGCCAAAAAGGGAGTTAATATTCAAGAAGGAGTAAATGCAATTGATTCCACTAATAGTAACACATATTATAACACAGTAGGAAGCCTTAAAGAATATTTTGACATAGCATTAAGTGACGAATATGCCGATACAGACATATTTAATTGGTTGATAACTATAAAAATGAAATTCGAAACAATGTACAGAACAAATAATGATATTAGAGAAACACAAGAAAAGATTACAGCTCAAAAAGCCAAAATCGCTGAATTAGAATCGGAGTTAGAAGGCTTCTATGAGCTACCTCAAGTGATTCAAGACTTTATCAATAAGTATGGAGAAGACGTCAAAGAATGGTTACGTCAAAACAGTGATTTACCTGAAAGTAAGATTCAATCTGATGTAGAATTTGACAAGAAGGTTAAAGCTAGTGTACTGAAAAGCAAAGTGGAAAGAATTACAGGAAAAATCACAGATGCGCAATATGTGTCGGTGGGAATGAATGGAGATTTAAACGGCTATATCGAAGGTGAAAGAGGTCGTGCATTTGTACAAACTATTAGTGCCGGAGGATGGAACATTCAATGTTTCCACTTTAGAACATTAGTACAATAAAACAAAATAGACGGTTGCAACGTGACCGTCTATGCTATACTTTAATAGAATTATACAGTACATAAGGAGGAGAAAAACAAAATGACTAACATTACTGTCAATCAAGAATGTAATTATAAGTGGTTTGTATACATGGAGAAAAAAGAAATAGGCTATCTTCTTAAAAATAATGAAGGTAGTCGCATGTTATATATTAATGGTATTCAATTAGGATGGTGCAACGGCACAGGAAGACATCCTGAAATTGTTATCAGTAAGCGTATAGAAGATTGGCTATTGCATACTAGAAACACTCTAATGAGCTTACAACAGGAAATTAGAATGTTAAGTTTAGACATACTTAATGTTCAGTCTGACAGAAGTATAAAGCTAATAGAAAGAGAGTTAGAACAAACAAAGAGAGAGCATAGATTATTATTACGACAATACAGCGATGTATTGAAAGTATGGATGCCATAAAGAGTGAGACTTTTGTCTCATTCTTATTTTTTTGTATTTGGCAGTTGTTTTATTTTTTGTTACATGCTATACTATATATATAGAAGTTAAGTAGTAAACAAATACATAACCAACAGGCAAAAAGGAGAAAATAACATGTCAGTATCAATCATAGCTTTAAAAGGAATCCAAGAAATCATGCAAAATAAATTTGAGAACGGAGTAGCAAAAGCACCAAGTTACCATAAAGAAGGAGACATTTATAGTACGTCTCATTTCTACACTCAAACTACAGTATTAGACAATGGTAAAATTTTAACAATAGGCATTACAATAGGATATATTCCATACGGAGGAGTTGATTACGAGCTAACAATTCAAATTCAATTTCCGGATAGAGATAAAAGTCAATATCAGCGCATTAAAATTGAGCGTGGTCAGATTACTACAAAAGAAATTGCAAACATTCTGCGTAGTAAAGGCTTGAAAATATAATTTAATAAAACGGGACTTTTGTCCCGTATCTTTTCTTAAGATATCATGGTATACTATATATAGAAGTTAAGTAATACATAAAACATGCCAACAGGCAAAAGGAGAAAATAAAATGAAAATCGAAACTAAACAACAACTATGTGTACTACTAGGAGAAATCGTAAACGCTACCGACTTGACAGCGAAAGAACTGACACAAGGAACTAAAACTATCCGCGAAGCTACTCTAAGAGCATTAACACTAGCTCATAGCAAAACTGATAAAACTATTGCTATCATGGAGAAATACAGTGATAACCTGAAATTCGGAATTGCTAAACTAGAATTAATGGAAATGAAGATTCAACAAAATATCGGTTCTGCTGTTAACAAATTAAATCAGCAAGAAACTGACAACGTAATTGAAATGATTGAGCAGTTTATGACAGTATTATGCTTTTCAACAGAACGCTATTACAATGGTCAAGAAGTGGGCTCTGTAATGGAACACTATAGAAAATTAATTGCCAAACTAGAAATGGAGGTAGCATAAATGAAAGCATCTTTAAAAATGACAAGTGAGCAACTAATTCAACAGTTGCTCAATGTTCAATCAAATTATTTTAAAAAGAGTAGCAAGCACAAATTTTATGGACAACTAATTGAAGATATTAAGAAAAATGGATTAAAAGTCTATTATCATATTACATTTGAAAACACAGGTAAATTCAGATATTTTATTGGAGAACTAGGCATGAATTTCACTAAAGATGAGCTAGAGTTTGAACAACTAATTGAACTAACGACTTATGGTATGGATGATATGGAAGAGGAAATAAATTTTGATGTATCTAAAGAATGGCTTCTAGATTATATTAAAGCAGACTACAGATGTTTACAAGATTTTTTAGATTCATACACGTATGATGATTCATTAGAAATTTACTATTTAATAAAATAGGGCATAAAGTCCTATTTTATTCTTATTAAATACATGATATACTTAATATAGAAGTTAAGTAAGGCTAGTAACAATTAATAAGTGCATTGTAATAATTTAGACTAGGTGGGATAAAATGGACAACAAAAAGATTAACACAAAGAGCGAGCTTTGCGATTTGATTAATGGCATAGTTAGTGAGTTTAGAACAAGTGGAATCACATTGACTTTACGTGAGCTTATCGGCAACGCCACCTCATTAGAAGAAGCGACTAAAAATACATTGTATTCTTTTTCTTATTTGGTTACTAAGTTACCTGTTATGAAAGGAAGGGTTGTTGAAGGTAAGTTTCGTGAATACTTCTATGATAACTTAGACATTTCAAGTATTTATGATTCTTGCTATAAGGTCTATAACACTAACCTTGATGACTTTATTAAAAAGTGCGAGAAAATGAGTAAACTCGAATTGCAAATGGAAATAAATATTGTTGAAAAAGCTATTGATGATTATTTTGTATTGTCTCAAGTGAGAACAATGAGTCTATGGATAACGTTCTTTAGAACGCAACGTGAATACTTAGAGCAGTACATTACAAATGGAAAGTTTCTAGTAAGATGTGAGCGACTAGAAAGATTAAACAAGACACTTAACAAGCAATTTGAAGATTGTAAGGCGAGTGTTCCTTCTAGTGTGAAAGTTGAAAACTTCCGATATGGTGATATTGCTAGGACTTTTGTTACAGTGAAAGACAAGCTAACAGGTCATAAGAAAGAGCTCAAAACTGAAAAAGATACCATTATGAACTATGGTGAGCTATTACAGTTTGTGAACAAAGATAATGAAAATAACTCTTATGAGATTATTGCTATCGAATGGTGTTCTATTCCTTATGTTATAAGTAACCTTGAGTATTATGTTATAAGAGATTACCATAATGAAGTAGCAAAAATGTACAAATAAGAGTGGATAATCCACTCTTTTCTCTATAAAATAGTTCAAATTTACTATATACAAGTTAGAAATTACATGATATACTTAATATAGAAGTTAAGGGTTGCGGTTACAAAAAGGTAACGAACCATAAGGAGAAATACATATGAAAACATTACAAAAAATCCAAGGTCTAGTTGCTACTTACCGTGATGCTGCATCAACTCGCAATGAACAAGATGCTTCATATAATCTTGTTTGCAAACTTCTTGCAAAAGAATTTAAATCAGATTGGGCTACTAATTTTTGTGTATTTGACTGCCTAGTTGAAGGTTCATGTTATTTTGGTGTCAGCATGACTAAACAGAACCCATACGCTTGTAACAATGTTCAGACAATATTAAAAAGACTTGGCATCAAATTCAATGTAGTTGAGTATGTTGAAAAAACTCAAGGTGCTGAGCATATTTGCAGAGATATTATTCTTTGTTGATGCTTGACAGTTTAAACTCTAAGTGCTATACTTAGTATAGAAGTTAACAAACGGCTATCAATAGTCAGACTGAGAAACGGACTAGAAATACTCAGCAAGCTTCTAATACATAAAACATTGGGGGAAAGCAAAATGAAAAATATTATTAGCAACTTTCAAATTATAACAACTGAAAAACACCACTCAACAGAAGGTTTAAAGGTCGTCCATATTAAATTTGAATATCGTAACAATTCATACAATGGAACACTGTATCATTTACGCAATGATATTGTAACATTGACAAAGATGGTCAAGGAAGGTGGCAAGAATAGAAGTCCATTGACTACTATGGATAAGGTTAGAGGAGCTATTCAGGTTCATTATAGAGAACAATTAAACTAATAGAAAAGAGGAATATGAAATGAACAAAGAATTTAAAATTAGTGCATTCTTATATATGCCTTTAATGACAACAGACCTAGAAATAGAAAGTATTATTTGTAACTATTTCAACAGTGTAGAAATTGAAAGTATTGAGCATAGAGAGAATGAAATTGCAACAAGCTTTAATGTGATATTCGAAAGTAATAGTGTTACAAGTGCTAAAGATTATTTTTTAAAGGCTTTTAATGGCTATGACGTGGACAACTATACAATAGAAGAAAATTAATTATTATATAACAAATATTGGAGGAACCCAAAATGAAAGTACAAATCAATCCAACAAACAATAACGCTGAATATATTGAAGGTAAAATCCGTCTAGCTTACTATAACAGTCAACCTATAACAATTGACGTATTGAAATACCGTTTTGAAATGAATGGACTAACATGCCATGTAAAAGAAAGTGTACGCAATGGCTTGGAATATGATATGTACATTGTGACAGATTGTAAAGAATTAAATGTTATGATTGATTACATTGTAAGAATGTGTAAGAATGCATATTAGTTGATTTAATTTTAAAGGAGCCGGACATATGACAGCATATACAGATAATATTGTTGAATTATTAAAAAATCTAGACAAGCAAGGAAAGTTATTGATTAGGTCAAAGTCAGAAAATGAAGTGACCGTAATCAATGATATAGAAGTCGACAGCAATGGAAATATAATTATTGAAGTTTGTTTATAAGGAGAGAAAAATATGAAAACAAATACAGCAACAGAAATATTACAACCAAAGAACATTGGTAGTCAAGTGGTGTATGATGATTCTATTTGGATAGTAACAGGTGTTTACGCAAGTCATTATGATATTATGTATAGTTTGGTTTCATTAGATGATAGAAGAGTATCGGTAGAATATTGGAGGGTTATTGTTCATAAGACGGTTGGATGGTCGAGTAAAGACTATGAGGAAATAAAACGATTATCTGATAGTTTTCTCGAGCGTTTGAAGAGTGGTGAACCTTATTCCAAAGATATGGTGGATGTATTTAAACGTGGTATATGGAATAGAGAATTAGAGCTATTAAGAATAAATAAAAATAAGGTTAATGAAGAAACATGTACAGAATTATATAAGTGTAAATATTGTAATGTATCATCTACAGCAACAGAATGGAACAATGCTACTAAAGTATTTTATAATAATGATATATATGAGATACAATCAATTACACTTAATTCCCATTATTCTTCATTGTTCTTTGTATGTCCTAGTTGCAAGAAAGATTGTTATTCTCATAAGAATGATATTAGAAAGGTAAAATAAAAAAGTGCAAAAAGACTATAAATTTTATAGTCTTTTTTGTTGTGTTCTTTTATAATACATGTTATACTATATATAGAAAGTAAATAATACATAAAAAAATAAAAAGGTGGTTATTTAAATGACATACGAATTTGAAGGTTTATATATTACAACAGGTGGTAGAATACTGATTAATGCTTTCCTTGGTTATGATAATCAATTTGAATGTGTCGTAACTGATGAAATGGGAACATACGATAAGGAGTTTTATGATAAGTATGATTTCAAAAAATGGTTAAAATCATTACAAATCTTACAAACTATTCAAGTATCGGAGCGTTGTTTCTAAACAGTATTCTGATAAAAGGAGGAATATAACAATGTCAATTAAAAAAGAATTAGTACATCAATATATGTATGCTAAGAGAGGAAAAGGGCATATGCCTTCTATATTAGCGAACATCCTTAAACAGAATGAAAAATTAAATAAAAAGTTCCTCGCTTGTGAGCATGTGTCAATTGATACTATTGCTAAGAAACTTCATATAACTACATATGAGGTAGAAATATTATCCTTGGCAAACGGTATTAATTTAATTCATACAGTGTCAGGAACTTATATTGATAAAAAATATTAAAAAATATATTATAAAGAGGGTTGACGAAAGTTGACCCTTCATGGTATACTATATATAGAAAGTAAGTAATACAACAAACAAACGAAACGGGGAAATGTTAAAATGACAAACTTACATATTATTAACACTAAAGATTTTGGAGAATTCGGAGTGGAATTTGAAGTAGAACTAAATAGAATTCATTATTGGATTGACGCTGATACTATCTTAAAATTAATCGCTGATGGAACGGCAACAACAGTAACATACAATGAAGAAAATGAAGAAGCAATTTCAGAAGAAATTAAATTAGATTATGCAGAAGTAGCAACAGAAGAAGACGGCTATGATGTTTACGTTCATTACTTCAATATGTATGATGGTGAAATCACTCGTAAATCAGTATCAGGTTCTTTTATCAAAACTTACAAAACTTTAAAAGGTGCAAAAAATAAAGCAAAAGAATTATCAAGTTTCGTAAAATAAAAATCAAATAGGCTATTGCAAAGTGTGATAGCCTATGCTATACTTAATATAGAAGTTAAGTAATACATAAAAACATAGCCATTAGGCAAAGGGAGATTATTAACATGAAAATATTTGAATCTTTTGAGCAAGCTACTTTAGAACAATTACAACGTTATTCTTTCGTTTGGCATGATATGGATGGAGAGGATTTAAAATTTCAAAAAACAATGGTTATGGATAAAGAGCAAATCATAGCTTTCCTAAAACATGCTATTCTTTGGAGTGAATTACCTGAGAAGTATGTCTTAACTATTGAACATAGTAAACAGTCAGAAATTTACAATCATGCAACAGAGGAATTTGACAATATTGATATGCTATGGGCTGAAGTTGAAATTAAATATTAATGATTAAGATGCTTGTATTATATTCTATCCTATGCTATACTTAATATAGAAGTTAAGAGAAAGCCTATCAATAGGTAGTCAGTGAATGGACTAGAAATAGCTGACAACTTCTAAAAAACTTTTATAAAAGTATAGACAAGCTACTAAATAGATGATATACTAAGTATAGAAGTTAAGTGATACATAAAAAAACAAACGAAATGGGGAAATTAAAATGGCAAAAACAAACAAACAACTTATCAACTTAGGATTAGGACAAGAAGAAATTCTTGAAATCGTAGAAGGAAAGCTTAAAAACATGAACCAAGAAGATGGCACAGTAAGTAACATCGAATGGGAAGGTGATGATTTCACTACAGGACTATGGTTCGCTGACCATAAAGGTCGTAAGTGGAATGTGTATTACCTAGATGGTGAAAACACTGATACACTATATGTTAATTCTTTCAAAGGTGAAGAGCTAGACGAAAAGAATGTTAAATCATTCAAGTCTATCACAGCTACAATGAACCATATTAAAAGAGTTATCGGCTTATAAGTCGATAACTCCACTATAACAAAACAGGGAAGAGGAAATGAAAATGAAAACAATTAAATTTATTGTAAAATATGAAGCATTGTATTTCTTTCATGAAGTCAGTCAAGGCGCACAAAGAATTACATATAAATCAGAAAAAAGAAATAATTTTGTTTTAGTAAAAGTTGTTGATGGTATGTTTAATAGTATAGATAGTTTTGGTAATCATAAGCAAAAAATGATTAATAGACAGAAAAAAATAAATATGAATGGTGAGTTTTTGTTACTAGAATGTACTGACCTGTGTAGGTAGAGTAGAACATGGAAACTTATAAAAGGAAGAAACAGAAAGATTATAAGGAGATGAGTACAATTTTTAATATGACAAATGAAGAAGCAAAGCTATATAAAAAAGAATTAAATGGTAAAGTGGATATGCTTTCTGACAAATTAAATGAATTTGAAGCAAGCAATATTGGTTTAGTACCGGATTCTATTAGAGCAACAAATGAATGGATTGAAGCAAAGAAAGCATTTGATATTGCGTTCAAAGAATTACAGACGTTTAATAAATGGTATGTGAAAGAGTTTAGAAAGAGAGGACAAGCATAATGGATTGGATGAGTGAAGAAAATTATTATGAAATGAATATAGAAGGTTATTTTTGTACAATCGAGAGACAAGACCTAGGATACTTATGTGGATATATACATCTATCTAATAATCATATATGGCTCAAGTCAGATTGTATGTATAACTATAATATAAGAGTACATGGTGCTATTAGTTACCATAATAATAATGTGATTGGTTTTGATTGTGGTCATTCATTTGATTTAATACCATATGCTAAAGACGTATATGGAGGAAAAGAATATAGGAACGTGGAGTATGTGATTGAAGAGCTAAGACAATTAGCTATACAAGCATACATGGAGGAAACAGCTATGAATAAGATTAAGATACGCTTAAAGATAATCAAAGATAAGATTGTCGAATACGTTCATAGTAAATTGCTTTAGACTAAAACAAAAAAGTCTTGTATAATAGTAGTGGACAGGTTTATTTTATGAGCCTGTCCAATAATACTATACAAAGGAGAAAGGGAAAAAATGGCAAAGAAAAAGAAACCAATAAATAATCCGTGCTTAGAAGATAATACAAAAAAATTAGAAGTTGGACAGATATTCAATAACTACAAAGAGATAAGAGAATTTCTCGGAGAAGATAACAAAGGCGGAGATTCTAAAATAGCACAATTAAAAGGTTGGAACAGATATTTTTCGTATGATATGAAAGGTCATAAGTTTATAATAGAAGAAATATATTCAGTGCCTTTACCTGAAAACACTAATATAACACAACATGCCGAAACGCTTGAAAAATTATTAATTAGTGCTATTGTTACTATGTCAGATGAAACAAGTCGATTGTATATTTCTAAGAATAAGCTATATGAACTATTACACGTTGTAAACAGTAAGTATACTAAATATAAATATGCTAAGATATTACCTACTGAACTAGGACATATACCACAAAAGGTTATAGAAGATTTCTATGCAACGAGTGATTCAATGATTAAATACAATGTAGAATCAGCGTTAAAAAGATTAGCGAATCAATCGTTAATCATTTGGGGAAATGTATTTACTGTTGTAGAATTAGAAGATACCAATGATTGTTGGGAAGATAGCAAAGTACAAAAGAAGAAAAAGAAATACGTTCATAGAGAGGCAACCGCTTATGAATCAGATTTAATATTATCATATCAAGCTATTCATTTAAAGAGAATGGGCTACAATGATTTAAATGATATTATGTGGAAAGGTAATATTAAGGAGCAATTTTATAGCAATGTATTAGAAGACTTAGAGAGGAACGGTTATAGTTTTATAAAGTATTATCCATCATTTTCTATAACATTTAGTAAACAATTCGTACAAGAAAGATATGACACATATGACCATCTAATATTGAATGGTGCTGATAAGAATATATTAAGACAATCGTTGAATGAAGATATAGTAAATACTATTAATAAGAATGGAATAGATAGGCATAATAAAGCAGAGCAGAATAAAGGTTCATTAAAATATACGGAAGTTAGACAAGATACAAAGTATCCGAACCATATTGAAAATCTATCTGAAACATTGGTAAAAGTAGGCGAATAAATTTGACTGATTGATTCCCTAGTATACTATATTAAGTACAATAAGAATGAAACAGTCAAATATTTATACACTCTAATCATAATTAAACTGTACTATAATAGACTATCATATATAACCTATGCCGAACCATGTACAACGCAAGCTTATGTACATGGTTTCATCCGTTTATTTCATAAACGTATGAGCGTTATATATTGTTAGTACAATAATAGAATAAGAATAGACAAGGATAGCGTATAGTGTGCTGTCCTTTTTATTATGCATTGATAATGTAATATGATATGATGTGAAGGAAGTATAAACTGACAAGATAATGAGTAGGTCATATGGTGATAGTGTGATGAGTAATAGATATTGATGAGTAATAGATATGAATGTTTATTATTTATACTATTGTATTATGAATAGGAGGAGTATAGGTGTATGGGATGGTGTGAGTATAGGTTATAAGTATAGTGTTTCAGTATGAATATTAGGGAAACGATTATTGGAATTTGGAAATGCAGATTTGAGTTTTCAATTTTTGGATGGACGATAGCAACGTATATGTGAGGATAAGTGTGTATATGATAAGACGATGGTAAAATTAGAAAATGGCAATAGGGAAATGGGAAAAGTGGGGAAAAAGGGAAAAGTGAATGAGTGATAGAATAGTAAATAGGTGATAGAGGAAGAGAATAGATGAAAAGGTAAATGGGAAAAGGGAAAAGTAGAAATGAGATTGGGAATAGTGAGTGGATAAGGTGAGTGAGGGTAAAGAGATGAAAGGAAAGGAAAGGAAAGGATAAAAGTGAGAAGAAGAGGAGAGAGGATAAGTAGAGTAGATAGGAAATGTAATCGAACCACCAACACGATTCTGTTATACAAAATACGATGCATGGCACATGATAAAAAAGTAAATCAATTATACAATTCTCTTTTTCAATTTTTAAGAACAGCCGTTCGTATTCCAATTAATGGAAATCAATAGGATGAATCCTGAATCAGACCTAAAAGCTATCAGTCGAGCTTAATAATTATTCGGACAGGGACGGTATCGGGGGACTGAAAAAATCCGGATAATCTACATTATTCAGACAATAAAAGGTTTATGTTTGTCAAGGTTTCATGCGCAAATAAAGGGGGTATAATTAACAAAAAATACTTGACTTTTTCAGAAAATAATGCTGCACCCACTACACTAACACACTATTTTTATTTCTCTAATCTATCCTCTAACCTATCCTCTACTCCATCTCCCCCATTCCATTCTTCTATCCAAGTGTATTTAATACAATAAAAAAAGACTAGTATTCACATATAAATTGTATCTACTAGTCCTCTCATATTTAATTATTCAACATTCATTTAAATATCAATCTTAATAACCTTTCTATACTCATCCAGCTTCTTGCTTATCTCAAACAATCCTTTGCTAGTAAACAAAGTTACCGAACCTGAGAAACTACCCTTGTTCCATATCTTCACTTCGAACCATTTTGAATCAATATATCTTTGATATGGTACATTCCCAGTCATAAATATCTTTTCTTGTCTCAGCCACTCTAGCATTTTATTTCTACCAATCTTTAATACTTTGGCAGCTTCATCATTCTTATATAGTCCATCTGCTTCTACATATCCGTCTACAAACTCTGCTTTAGGCTGTTGGATTTCTATCACCTTTTGCTTCTCTAATGCTAGTAACTCTGCTTCTTTACGTTTCTGTTGTTCTTCTTTTAAATTAGTAGCAAGTTTTATTAATAAATCTGGATTGTTTGCTATCTCATCTAATTTAGTTTCAGTAATATAACCTCCATGTTTGCGAATCATTGGAAGTACTTCTGATGTTACCCATCTTTTAAATTTTTTGGCTCCTTCTAATTTAGATTTTAGTACTAGCGAATAGAAACCAGACTCATTAATCATTGTCATATCACGGTTTTGACCTGAGGCGTTAATTTGACGGGTCAGCTTATCTTCTTCATCAACATGCTTTCTAATTGCTTGACTAGTATCATTATATCCAAGTCTTTCAGCAATTTCCTTTCCTATAAAGTAAGGCTCCCCATCAATCTCCGTTATACTAATCTCTAAATCCATTTCTTCAAACTTAAACACTTGTAATTCACTCATACTTACATTCTCCTCTTCATTATATTATGTAGACAATATTTATATATTTAACTCTACAACTATATTATACAAGTAATACTATATTTTGTCTAAAAATATTTCTATTTATTTTCCTCTTTACTATACTCTGCTCCTATGCTATAATATTAATGTAATACAATAGCATTATAAAGGAGAGGTATTATGAATAATACAAAATACGCAATCAAAACTAAAGACAATCAATTTGTACAATTATTATGGGGTGCATCAGAAGAATATCTAGTATACACTGCATCATCAATTACAGCAGAGAACTTCTCTGATACCACATTCTCTAAAGAACGAGTAAACGAGTTATATAAAACACTATCTCAGAAAGAAACTTATTTTGAAGGTGATTTTTATAATTATTGTACAGACTCAGAAGTAGACCATATCGTAGAAATAGAATACAACTTTAATTATAAGGAGATTAACCATGAAAACAAATAACACCATGCTACGAACTCTATTGGAATCATCAGACTTTCATCTATACAAAGATTCATCTAAGAATGTTTTATTATTATCACAATTAATATCAGACCTATCTTGGCGTACTCATACTAATATTATAATAGTGCAGCACTATAATAATCAGGATTATCCACTTATCTACACAGGAGAGGAAATGCTCAATTTAGATTACTATGAGTATGAAGGCAATATTGATGAATTGTTTGTAGACTGCCAAAGCCCGGTAACAGTAACAAAAGAATATTTAAAATCATTATATACAATAGTAGGATACTGGAAGGGGGATATTTTTTGAAATCAATTTTTAAAATAGCATAGAAAAGGAATAAACACTCTACGGAGTGTTTTTCTTTTTTTTGTCTAATTTTATGCAAATAAAAAAGACCCGGAGGTCTTTTAACAATCTTCTTCTATAAACTTGATAAAAAACTTCAAATCTCCAAGCCCATATTCAACACTGTCAATCCAAGCATCATGAATACTATCGTTCTCTAATTATTGCTCTCCAAGCCAATCTCTTATTATTTTCTCATGCATTCTGGCTGTCTTGAATGCCCTAATACTATCTTTTATTTCTTTTGATATCTCCATATTTATATTTACTCCTCTTAAATATATAATATTACATATTCATTATCATGATTTATGTTTACTCCTAAAATAATTTCATCTTTAAATTCTCCATCCCATTCTGAAACAAATCCTTCTTTAACTGTGTTACCATATATTAATACTATCTATTTAAGTCTATAAAGTCTCTCACTGCTAATCTAATCATAGATATACCTCCATAATGTCATTTTTTATTTCAATATTATATGGTTCATAATCATTATAAAATACTATATCATCATTGAGATAAGCATCTTCTGCTAATCCTTCGTATATAACCTCTGTTATAACATTCCCATTAACGCATTCTGACCACAAAACTTTTACTTTTGTATTATGGCTAGATGTATCTAATAAATTATATAATGTCATATTATTGCTTCTCCTTTTCCTCTTTTATAATTACCATTAGGTCACGTCGAGCATCGCGTTTAATATTGCCACCATATTTATCTAACCAATCTTCTAATTTCTCAATGAATGTAGGTTCTTTAATTTGCTCTACTGGGGTGTATTTTACATTAGACGTAATAACATTTACTACATTTTCTGGTACTATTATAGGCTTATGTGTATGAGGAACCTTCTCTGCATCTTCTTGAGTATAAACTGGAACAGCATTTTCACCATATAGCGAAATAAAGTTTTTAACAACATTATCTGACACAATATCCAAATTGCTATTATATGATGCTTCTTTAATATATGAAGTATCTATCGCTCCCTTTTCAACAAGCTGCGTTGCCAATGCTAATATATTTTCATCTTTACTGCTTGTCCATAGTCGAGAGGTAGTCCACTTTAACTCAAAATGAGCAATGAGCTTTCTATCTCTGTCCAATTCTATTTGAGATGGTCTAAAGTTATAACCATAATGAAAATCCTTAGATTCACTAATATATAGTCCATTAACAAATATCTTGCCCTTTTTATCTTCATCTAATAAAACCTGTCCATGTGGTGTATCTAAATATTTATAATCCTGCATATGAAGATTTGTCTCGATAATTTCATTAAACTCTTCTTGAGTTACACCTGTGATTTTAATAGTTAAATCATTATCAGGAACTATAGTCCATGGAAATTTTTTATTTACATCAAATGTTAATATTTCTGTGCCATATTTCCTTGAATATTTAAAATATGCACACCACACTTCTTTGGCTCCATAATTAAATATAGTTACACGTTTCCCCATTCTTGTTAATACTAATGCAGCTATTTTATACCCTTCTCCAAATTGACCAATAGTATCATCATTATCTACTTTAGTTGTTGAGCCTAACAATAGAGATTTTGTCTCCAACCGTGATTTCGCATTGCTTATTTTAATAGTCTCTGTTTCACTATCATAGCTCCATGACATTGGATTGTCCGTGCATACTGTTTCTTGGTCTAGTGCATTTTGAAATAGTTCTCGTATCGCATTTGATATTGTCCAATCTGGTGCATAATTTTTAGTAATACTCAATTCATATTTTGTCATATTGACTCCTCCTGCTCTACAATCTTAAACCAATTTTTATAAGATAGTCCCCTTTCATCTGGCTCAATAGTAAATGTATATTCCACTCCATCTATAATTATTTCATATATTTCTACAACCCATTCATCTATAGTAAATTCATATACTTCTCCTATCTCAAATGGCTCGTCATCTGGGTCATTTTCATTTCCTATATACATTAATAATACTTTGTTTTCTTTCTCGCTCATTTTATATTACTCCTTTTTTTTATCAAATGCTCCTTCTTTTACTACTTCTCCTTTAATCATACTTAGAGTTAGTATCACTAATGATTATTGCTGGGTATCTACTGCATACACTTGTTCTTTTAAATTCTGAGCCGAGATGCTTGCGGTAATCTTCTTCTCTAAAGTTTAGAGAGTCTTGCGACTCGACTCCTACTAATTCGCCATCAACATGTGTTTCATTGTTATTTTTATCAATCACTTTTACGAATTGTCCTATTACAAATTCTGTTGGCTGCACCGCCTGTTCAAACTCACTTACATCAAGACCTAAAGCTCGTCCTAATGCAATGGCTTTTCCTATGTGTTCGTTGAATACATCAGATGGATTGCACTTTGCAATGCCTTTAGTTCTTATTAACCCACATGACGGAGACTTACATAACGCAGTAATAGCATGCTTTTCTTTGTTAATAAAGAATTCAACTTCCATAATATATGAATTAAAATTCGGATTTTCTTTTTCTTTTCTTTCAAAACCACCAAGTACAGAAGGTGAGTCTTTGAGGCATTCAGATTTCACCTCAACAAATTTTTTAGCCCTCTCAATAATCTCAGCGCGTTGTTGATTTAATGATTTCTCGATTGGTTTTTTGATTTCTCCTATATATCGAACATGTTTCGGACTTCCTGTTTTTTGCTTGTCCTCCACAGTATTAGTTGTGGAATGCTCAATCGATTTCTTGTCACATAGCTCATTAACAACTAACCTCAACTCAGATAATTCATTTTTAACTTCAGACAATTCTTTTTCTAGCGATGTGATACGTTGGTTTTTAGTTGGTTTCTCTACCACTAATTCAACTCTATCTTTTAATACACAAATTGAATTTTCATCATATACATCACCGACAATATCAACTCTATCTACTTTAAAAATGTGACCCATTTTGAAATGTGGATGGTCTTCCACAATAACTCTAGCCTTATCTCCAACTCTAAAATGTACCATACTATTATCCTCTTTTCTATTATTTATATATTCATTATACTATCTATCATTTCTTTTATCTACTATTTATTTTTTAATATCATACACACCACTATTAATGCTTTCAATCAAAATATTGTAACTATATAACGCCCCTTTTAAAAATGCAACCTCTTCTTTATCTGTTAACACCTCTACGCCTTCTTCTGCTATCTTAATAGCCTTCTCTGCCTGTGTAATCAATGTTTTCTTATCTAGCATAATACCATCTCCTATTTTTTAAATTGTCTTTTAAGTCTTATTTTAAGTCGTTTAAACGAATATTTAACATCAATCCATAATACACCTAATTCAACATATAATGCAAACAGCCCTGTTAATGTTACATATATTAGATAGTTAATTTTGCTCTTAAAAACTATCTCAATAATATCTTTGATGTCTTGTCTATCTTTTTTAACATTTTCCATTTCCTCTTTCATCTCTTCGTATGTTCCATCTACAAAGATATGTTTAATACCAATAACAAATCCTACACTTAACCATACCAATAAAAACATTCCAATATAATACATATCATTCTTCCTCCGGTGCGTATGAGCAATCTACATCATATGCTTCTTGTACTAAATCCCACAATTCCCAACGGTCTAAATTGTTTACTGTTGCAAAGTTCTCAATCATATGAACAGCATAAATATAATCTTGCATTCTTTTATCTAAATCAAGTTGTTGTTCTTTTGTGAATTCCATCTCTGCTCCTCCTGTCATCTTTGCTCTCGTTTTTGCCTTATAAACACTATCTTTTCTCTACCATATATTTCCCCATGATAGGGGGTATTATTAACATAAACAGTGTACAAACATCCATATCCATCTTAATGGTGCTGTTCTATTAGATAAAATGATGTCACCAGAAGAAAAACATAGGCGAGAGAAACGCTGTTTAAAATATATAGCGTTTTCCTCACGCTGTTGCTATACTTTTCTTTATAAATACTACCCTAGAATTTTACAAACGTTAGGATAATTGCTATTAATTAAATCTCAATGTTTATATATTCATCATCCCATATAAATTTATAAGTTTTAATAGAATAATCCGCATACTGCCCTAGCCATTCAGAATTGTATGCTGCCCATTTTATTTCTCCGTCTTGGATAATGTGTATAAAATCATCTCCAACAATACTATTGAAAAATTGCTCAACTGTCAAACGCATATCCAATCTCCTCCAATGGTAATTTAGCAATCTTGTTCGCTATCACTGTACCAATATCTCCTAGTGCTGCGTCGCTTACTATCCAGTTTGCTTTATTATATTTATCTACAATGCTGTATGTTTTAGGTTTTAATCCAGACAGCATAATTTCATCCCAAGACCTTGTTCCAAAATTATATTCTACCATATCACAAATTTCTTCTAATGTTTTAAATTCATATTTATAAATGATGGCGTCAATAATTGATAATATTTCTCCTGCAGTTACATTATTATCAATAAAATTTACATCCTTTTTGATATTATCCTCTGTATAGAAGTCTGCTGTTCCAGAGAAACTTAGACCAATATTTTCCAGTGCATTAAAAACTTCTAGTTCAGTTTTATATTTATTTTTATTAAATGATAATATTCCTTTTAAATCTAAGTGACTTGTCATATTATCTCTTCTCCTTTTTAATAGGTTCTTTATTAAATTCAAAGCGTTTAATAGTGTCATACATATAATCAAAACTATCCTCTAATTCAATTAGGTGATTATTAATATCTATTATATCATAGTCTTGAGTCTTTTGGAAGTATTCATCAACAAATAAATTTTTACATATATTTAAAGATGGTCTTACAATTATATGCATTACATCATCTATACAATCTTCTTTTTTATAAATTGCAAAAGTACTTTTTTCTCCACGGCTTCTATCAGAGGGATAAGCAACTTTAATCATTAGATTTCTAAATATATAAGAAACTTCATTTGTTGATTTACGTAAAGTGCCTTTTCCCTCTAAGTCCAATTCCTCAATAATATTATTTACAACTTTTAATCCTTCGTCTTTATCTTTAATAAAGATATTAATTTTACATAGTCTGCTCATAATTTCACTCCTATAATTGTAGGTTTATAATCTATCATATTTGCAATTTGTATATATTTATTAAAATATTTTTCATCCATTTCATAATACTCTTCATATTCAAATTGATGATGTGCAAACTTCTCCTTCCCTATCCAGAAGCTATAGCATCCTCCAATAGCTCCGCCAAATCCCTTATAGCCTATTCCAATTTCATGCATCACTTTTAACACTTTATCAAATTCTTCTTTTGTAATTCTAATCATTTTTTTCGCCTCCTTAGAAATAAATTTTACTTACTGTCCACCCGTTAGATGTTTCTTTTAATTCTATTCCTTCATATATTCCTTCCATTCCTACATATCTCTTTATATCTGTGCACATGTGTACTAATTCGTATCCTCCAATAATACTTCCTCCTATGATAGTGTAATTTTTTTGTAATAATTGTTCTGTATTTGCATTAAAATATACCTTATCATCTTTAACTATTTCTTTAATCTTATCTATAATTTTCATATTGTTCCTCCTAATAAATTAGATTCATTTATTCTTTTACTAATCATAACATCAAGTGTTTCTTCTATAACTTCAAAGATTTTTATTTTATTACTGTTGAAAATATATCTATGAACTTCGCTTTGCATCTGTTTTAAAATTTTAATTAAATGATTCTTGCTAACTGTCTTCCTAGTCCATATAATCTTTTGTTCAATCCATAGCATTTCTTTTAGTTTATACTCTAAATAACTAAAATCATATATAAAACCAAATTCACTGTTACTGTATTTATTTTTTACTTGTTCAACCAATGTTCTACTATCTACTAACTTTACCATACCCATTCCTCCTATAATCTAAAACTTGTGTATGGTTTATTATCTGGATTCAAACGTCTAGCATTATTATTATGAATACCTTCATTAATCATTTGTCGTTTGAGACAGTCTTTTTTAAGTTGCTCAATTACTGCGGATGGATTCTGTATTTCTTCGTCGGTTAGTGGAACTCTTTTAGATGTACATATTGTATCTCCATCCTCAATCCAAGCTATTACATTTTTAAAGTATCGTTTGTCATATTTACCTTCAAATTCTTTAATGAGTTTTTCAATATAAAACTTCGCTTCTAATGTCTTTACTACAGATAAGTCTTCTTTTAAATTTGCTATAACAGATAATAGACTTTCCTTATTCTCTAGAGAGCATGCACTATAATTTTCTTCTATTGCTCTGTTATTCCTCTCTGTTACATAGTGTGATTCTAATGGCTCAATTTGATTAAACATAGTTCTCCCTCCTTTATATAAACATCATATTTGTTTACACGCTCTACCATCTCTGTCCCCTTTCTATGAATGATGACAATATTAGTATGCCGCCCTTTATAATAATGGAACAATTCTACTTTTAACTTTTTGTGAGTATAATATATTAATCCTTTTCTTTTGTGTTTCTTCCATCCTTTTGACCTAAGAATTTTTCTCCAACAAAGCTTTTTCATATTTATCTCTCCTTCATTTACACTATAATTATATTATAGACGCTAACTTTTAATAAGTCAACACTTTGTTAAATAAAAAAAAGACTAGTTTTCACTAGTCTCCTTTTAATGCAAAATCTGAATCTTCTATAATAACAATCTTGCCAATCATAAGTTTCGCCTCGTAATCGCTAAAAGTGTAGACCTTATATTCATTACCGTTAATATCCAATAATTTCCAAGTCCACTCTCCCATACTACCATGGTAATGATAATAGTCTATACATTCTGCTTTAGCTATCTCAATTTCTAGTTTTTTCTTTGGTTCTTGGTATATTGTATTTTTGCCATATGCTCCCAGATATGTTCCCATATAATCTCTCCTATTCCTCTATTATATAGATATCAATCGAATTATTAGTCTGTCTAATATTTAACACTTCATGGTAAGCATATATTTTTAATTCATCAGTAATCACTCCATTACCGTCTGACCATATATCTAAAACGTATCCTTCATAGATAAAATCAGAACTAGGTAGAAATTCTTTTATTTTAAATATTTTAACATTATTTTTATAGTCCATATTTAACAATAAATCCAATAGTCTCATATTATTTATCCTTCTTTCTATTTATTTTATAATCCTGATATTCGTTATAAACTATATCTCCTGTAGCATACAATATTAGAATCACTAAGGCTCCAATTAATACTGCTACTAAAACTATCCCAAATGCTTCAAATGCAGCTATCAAATACATAATAAAAATAGCAGGTGCTATAGCCAAAGCTCCTATAAGCGTAAGTTTAATTTTTTGTTTCATGATGATTCCTCTTCTGTATCTTTTCTGTCTTCTTTTTTACAAAGAATTTTCCACTCAGACCAGAACTTCTCTGTTTCCTCTGGTAAGATATACTGTCTATCACGCTTACCGTCTACTAATAAGATGCACTCTTCGTCTGCTCCTTCTACAAAGCGCATGTCACAGCTATGTTCTTCAGTAGATATAACGATATCCCCTTCTTGAATTTCTGGATATTTAATCATATATCCAACATAGATTGCTTGTGCCATTTCTTCTAAAGTTAGTTCATTTAAATAATCCCAAGTTTCTCCTTGCCATCTGTGAGTGTAATTAGTTTTTGAGTTCGCATGATTTGTTAAAATATATTCAATAGGATAAACCTCTCTATTTATTCCTAGTAAATTATCTAATGCCTCTTTTACTTTTGCTGATACTTGTAATTTTTCCATAATATCAATCCTCTCTATAATATTGTAAATCTTGGATTATGTCATCAATCATTTTCATTTTGCTCTGCCGTCCACATCTAACTCAAAAAGTTCTGCGACAAAAATCATTCCACTAAGAAAATCTGTTTCAAATTGATTAGATGATTTTGAATATTTTTCATAGAAACGATTATACTTTTCCTCTGGCGTTTCTTTGACTTCGTATCCTGCAATTAAAGCTTGTGCCATTTCATCAAGAGATAATAAATTTAGCTCTTTATAACTACCTAGCCAACCTACATATTCATATTTTGCAACGTAATGATTTTGGAGTATTTCCTCGTTAGACATATTTGTTTGTACTAACTGTAATGACTTTTCTAATTTATAGTTAACTTCTAATTTTTTCATTCTATAATTCTCCCTCTGCTAAGTTTATATCTTCTTCTGCAATATCAGCATTCATACTTTCTTCTTTTAAAACTTTATAGTTCCATTCTACAATACCATCTTCATTAAACAAAGAATGTGAAATAGCATGTGCTGCAGAATTACCGTGCGTTTCCTCTTCATCAAAAACTACTGTTAATAAGATAGTTTGTTTTTTCATATTGTCTCTTCTCCAATCTATTATTAGGATTCTGTATATAATTCTTTCCTGTTGCTTCGCACCCAGTGCAGCCATGATACCATCCATTTGTAATTTCCATTCCACTTCCCTTACACCACTCGCAAGCTGGAGCATTTATAAAATTTACAGAATCTATAATATGGTCTTTTCGAATCTCTTCTGAAAATAGTATAACAAGATTCTTACCTCCCCAGAAATCCCACTCTTTCTTGTATCTGTACCCGTATGCTCTAAGCACAGCTTTCCATCTAGGTTTCTTCATTTATACTCTCCTTTTATTTAGCTTCTGTATCTGCTTCATGTAAGAACATTAAATCATTATACTGCTCTTCTGTTAATAAGCCGCGTAATTTCTTTTCTTGTTTTTCACTCATGTTCATAGGTTTCATGTGGAATTGAATTAAATCAACAACATATTTAATAAATAAATCATCATATCCAAAATTATTTAAAGCTTCTGCAGCAAGCTGAGCACTTACATGTTCATGCCCAATGAATGAGGCATATCGTTTAGTTTCTCCTTTATAATTGATAAATGATTTTGTGTGTGCTTTTCCTAAATCATGGAACATAGCAGCAATAAGCATAGCTAAATTGTTTTTACCTGCGTACTCTTTACGGATGTAATCCCATACATAATAAGTATGACGACTAATGCTAAACGAATGATACTTTGAGTCTTGTGGAATATTTACAATTTCTCCGAATGGATAAAAACAGTTAAATAGATTGGCAAACAATTCATCATGAGTATATATTTCTGATGTTACAGAATTCTCAAAACGTTTTCTCATCACAGTATTCTTTGACTGATAATTATAGTCAAATTCAATACTATTCCATCCTTCTAGAATAGTAGGTATTTCTAAATTGCGAAACATTTTATCAACAACCTCATAGCCAACATTGCGATAGCGATTCATATCATTGGAAACACAGTGCTCAAATGGAGTTGCAAGATAAACAGCATGATACTCCGAAGCTTTTAATACATTATTGATAACATGAATGCGTTTCTTTCGACTGATGTTTGTAGAATCTAAAATAATACTCTGTCCGTCATTTAAAAATTGTTGTGCATGCTCATACATAATGTCAAACACTTTTGCATTGTTATCTTGATTGTTTTCATCTCCCAAGAAACCCTTCCGAATTTCATCCGATGAAATAATACTAGCATTATGTTTTTCTTTTAATTTCTGAGCTGCTGTGCTTTTTCCAGAACCCGGAATTCCCACAATCATAAATAGTTTTCCTAATGTTTTTTCTGTCATATTAAATCTCCTCCATCGGTGCTAGTTTTCTAAATTCAGTTTTCAAACTATTGTAAACAGGTTTTATTTCTTTATTTAACTTATCCCAATTATCTCCTATGTCCATAATAATGTCAAGATATTTATTCGCTTCTGTATAGTCTACTATTGCTCCATGCTTAGCGATTTGAATACCAAACATTAAGATTCGTAAACTATGGAATAAACTCTTTAATCCGACATAGATATCGCCCTGTTTTAATTTTTTCTTGCATTTTACCCAGCTATTTGATGTTACAGATGATATTTCTTGGCGTAATCGGTGTAAATTTAGCTCAAAATGCTGCAAATATTCATCATTTCCTTGAAAAATACACTCTAAAACGTTAATTTTATGCTGTTTTATTGCATTTATGAACATTTTTTCACTGTAAACTGTAATATCTACAATTTTCCCTTTAACTTGGTATAGTAAATCTTCATTGGATTCAACTACTATAATATAATCTGCGTCCGAATTGGTTTTATGTGTACCATAAACTCGCGAGCCAAACTCATACGCTTCTAGAGTTGGCTCTTTAACAAAATCTCTCTCCTCATATACATCAAACATTGTTACTATCCTCGTTCGAGAATAAAGCAGAATATGAGCCATGATATCCCATATCTTTCATTGTTTTATACCCAGCAGTTCCAACTTTGATTACATTTACTTCTTTACCTAAATATAATTCACGTACATATGAAGCATATTTTTTTGGTACATTTTTATCAACCCAAATCATAAACATTTTACGGTCATTGAAAGAATGTTGCATTCCTTCTTTAAAATATTTCTTGACATTTGAATGTACATCATCTATATATTTAAACACCAATTTAGCAATACTTTCCACCCGTCCTCGGTACGAATCTGGTACTTTAGAAACCATGTCATCATATGTTCCATCTGCAATATTCTTAATAATGACATTTACAGAAGATACAGAGTCTAATAATTTATGAATTTGAACATAGTCATTGCATTTAAATTTAACAAGGCGACCATTAATATTTAATACCCATCCTTCTTTATGCTCTGACTTCTCTGTTTTCATTTTATCAAGCAAGTCTGACAATGACAACTCTTCTTTTTCTACTAAGCTAATATCATAGATATCTGCTAATAATTTCAGGTTTTTATGAGACAATAATTCACCAGTGATTTTACTACGGGCTCCAATTAAATGCAACCCTTCATCCTCTTTTTTGTATTTAACTACGTGAGCGTCTTTCAATGCAATATACTCAAAGATAAAAGTGTGTTCTTTCATAGCTTTTAATAATTTAATATGACCTCCTGTTAGCATAGAATATCCATCTGCTAAACGCCAAGATTGTTCTGGGTTAATGCTGCGACTGCCAGACATAAACACATCTCCGTCATACCATGTCGCGCTTTGCATAGAGCCATCTAATTTATTTGTCACCTCAATTAACTTAGCATCTAGCATATCATCAAATAATACTTCTGGACTGTTTTCATGAATTTCATTGAAGTTAAAAAACTTTTGGAAGGGTGCTAATACTAACCTTTCATTCATTAAGTCAATTACAATACTACGACATTCACGGAAGATTGAGCCCGGCTCCCATAAACCATCTAAATCATGGAGTAAACCATAACGCACGATTAGGAAGTTTTCATGTTGTGTTGTTTCTACGTTGTCAAATACTTTATTATATTTCTCCTGATTTAAGTCTTCTAACCAATCCGTAAATTTATCTGACATTCTACCAAAACTATTCTTATGTGCTTTTTTAATCTCCATCACCATATTATATACTGGATTCCAATTGTAAATATTGTTCATAATAATCTCTCCTTTAGTTGTTATACTATGATTATATCACTATATTTTTCTTTGTCAAATATTTTTTTTATAATCCTGCCGAGCGTAAACATGTTGTTGTTACTAAGCATCCTAATGACAAGAAGAATAATCCTGTTATAAATAAACGATGAACTTCATTTTCATCTTCTTTACACATACTTGCCTTAGCAAAAAATACAGAACCTATTATCATCATAACAAGACCAACTGCAAAAATAAAAATCATTTATATCAACGCCCCTAAAATTGAATTAAATAACCAAAACACTGCTGTTGCTGCTATGGCGCCAATGCAAAATAATCCAAAGCATGCTAATGCTAATATTGTATTAAAAGAATTTCTCATGTTACATGTCTCCATTCATAAAATTATTGACAATTTGTAGAGAGCTTTTAATTTGATTCCCTGTATAACATCCAACATTATAAATTTTAAAATCAACTGTTCCTGTATATTTTTCTCCACGTTGACTAATATCAAAATAAAATAATGGGTTGGCAATCTTATGACGACAAACAGAATACATTCCATCAGTATGTTTTACCAAACCCATATCTAACTCATCCAAGGCGTCTCTCACTACCGCTAATTCTGATAATTGTTTATATTCTTCTTTAGTTTTCTTTATATAGATATCAATAGACTCTCCAGTAAAGTCTACAATAATTTTATCTATTTCTTCATTTCCCATGTGACTGTCATTAAAATTCATTGCAGTAGTATCATATATTGTTTTTTCATCTGTACTCGTAAACCATAAATCAATGTTTGCCATTCCGTTTTTCATTATCTCTACGTAATCTTTTACCTTCATTTTTATCATCCTTTTCTATTTTATTGATGGGAATAAAAGGAACATTTTATTGGATAATAATTCCTTCTATTCCCAATGTTTAAGCCAATTTATTTTCTGCTATAATCTACATTTCTGCTACATGCCCAACAATGTTAATATAGTCTTCTGTATCAGGACTGTCAATAATAAATTCCATTACATTATATAGGTATCTGACGTCATTTGTTGTTTCAATGCCAAAAGTAACGGGCAGTGGGTCGCCTCCATAATCAAAAGTATATACTTCTACCAAATGACCATAATACAATCCTTGGCTATTAATATCAAGCAATGTATATGAATATGCATCCATATCTAATTCTGCCACAAATAACTCTCCATTGTCATCAATAGTATATTCTTTAACTTTGCCATCAATCGGGTCAATTCCATAGTTACCTGTTTCTACATCTAACCATTTTTTATTCTGTTTATCCCAAACTTTATATGCATTCATTAATCATTCACTCCTACTAAAATAATATTTAATGTATTTAATGTCTTAATTATTGTGTTGCACACAATTGCAGATTCAAGACTATTCTCTTCTAAAGAATTAAAATATAATTCTCGTACTTTATCTTCATTAGAAATGTCATAGCCTCCTAAGAGAATATCTGCAATTTCAAAACGAGTATAATCATTTAAGATAGAAGCTTTGCCATGCCAATACCAATTTGTCTCATTAATAATCTCTTCTACTGTCCAAACAAAATTATCTTCTTCGCCATCTTCTGCTGTCATAATCCACTCTAAAGCTTGTTTTAATTCCAATGGAATAATTTTCATATTAATCTTCCTCCACTTTTAATTCAATATTATATTTTTCTTTAAATAAATTAGCAAAATTATTCACTTCATCAGTACTATACCATTGGTCTTCAAGATGTTCTTCGAACCATTTTTCAAAATCTTGCAATGAGTCAAATTCACGGATGCTGCGTTTAATATCGTCACGTAAATCAACCAATTCTAAATACCCTCCGCAGCCTTGTAATGCATCACATCCACTACAAGAACCATATCCAATTACAACATAGTAATATTTATCTTCTAACTCTCCGAAATAGAAATAGTCACCTTGGTAATTATAATCATCTCCTATTACTGTCCATTTTACCAAAGGATTTACAGATTCTAATAACTCATCATAACTATATGCATATAAATCAAAACTAGGCTCATCCTCTCCATAGTATTGTTCAGTTTTTACTGGTAGAGTTTCTGATTTTAATAATTCGAATGGATTTAGATTCATATTATTTTTCCTCCTTATATGATACTTTAATAAATGCAACATGGTCAGTAAATACTAGATTTTCAGTATGACCATGTGAAGAATTTGAACTTGAAATTGTTTTATGCTTAAATGTACCATCTGCATTTAGCATATCTGTCACTTTCTGTGCATCCTTATCTTCATATACAACTATTTCTCCACAGCTTAAATATAACATTACTTTATCTACTACTGTTTTCATATTAATTCTCCTCCTTAATTTTTTTACCATCTCTATCAAATTTCAACACTTCTTTATTCTTTGTATTCATAATATAAAATGGAGCTTCTACGCCTATTGTGAATTTCTGTGCAGCTTTCAGTGCCAATATAATACGTTCTTCAGGTGTCATATCTAGTCCTTCTGTGGAATATAATGAGCCATAAGCATGGTACTCTCCACCACCGCAAGCTAAGTAATTATCTGTAGGAATTGCAACTTGATAATCTGATTCTATCAAATATAAACTATCTTCGTATGCTAGAATAAATACTCCGCCTTTAGCCTCTCCACTATTATTACGCTCATACCCATGATTATTAAATAGTTTTCTAATATTAGGAATAAAATGAGTCACTAAATATTTATGGTCGATATTTGGCTCATCTCGTTTATCTATGAGCCCTGTAGCGTATTGTAGCAAGTGTCCCATGCGGAACGAACTTGTATATCCAATTAAACCTTTATCTGTATCTTGCAATTTAAATACTTTTTTATCTTCCCTTACACTTTTTGTAAAACCATTAGAACCTAAACTGTCTGCGCCAATATATACTACTCCATTGTAAATTAATCCAACTATACATGTCATATTATTTTTCCTCCTTTAGTCTACCATACCAACATGATTCACACAGCCAACTTTCTTCTGCTTCAACAGTTTGATAGTTTAAGTAATCTTGGTATGTTACCATATTACCATCGATAGTCCCCTCTGTCAACACTCCACATTTAGAACATGTTCCAGTAATATTACATGCCTCAATTGCCATTTCTCTTATTGTACTATTAATGTTGACAGAAGCATTGTGTATACCATCTCTTAAGAAATCATATTCATTAGACAACAAATAATACCCCACTACTCCTGCCGTTCGATTATCTATTTCTTCTATAGCATCTAACATTTCATCATGCAATGCCACAAGTAGTTTCTCTACTAAAATCTTTTCTTCTTCATTATTTACTGTAATAATCATATTGTCTCTCCTTTAATATTAAATATAGGGCGACCAAATTTTATTTGGGAGCAAGTGTTTTTACGCAGTAAATAATGAAGAAGAAAAGATTTTAGTAGAGAAACTACTTGTGGCATTGCATGATGAAATGTTAGATGCTATAGAAGAAATAGATA
>Ga0256779_1000058_pt1 | contig 30463 bp, 29 predicted proteins | sample MC6MC0930MT_FD_186048 | JGI IMG/M metagenome (GOLD analysis project Ga0256779, IMG submission 186048) | Metatranscriptome of enriched soil aggregate microbial communities from Iowa State University, Ames, United States - MC6-MC0930-MT... | ecosystem: Environmental > Terrestrial > Soil >...
CAAAATACAGGCACAAAAAAACCCGCCACAAGGACGGGTTTTTTTATTCGGTCAGATCTTACTCTGGACGAACTTGTGCAGCCTGCATGCCCTTCTGGCCTTTTTCGGCAACGAAGGAGACAGTCTGGCCTTCCTTCAGGCTTTTGAAACCGTCGGTTTCGATAGCCTTGAAGTGAACGAACAGGTCGTCGCCGCCACCTTGTGGAGTGATGAAGCCGAAGCCTTTCTCATCGTTGAACCATTTTACGGTGCCGGTTTGGCGATTAGACATGGGTGTATCTCCAGGAAACATGATTTTCAGTAGTGCGGTGTTGCCGAGGCCAACAGGGTGCACGCCGACCATCATAGTCTAATTATGGGCTTGTAGCCCCTTTTACCTTCGCAGAATGCTGATCTGGAGCAAATTAGCGATGGATAACTGGCGAAAGGCCCTATTTTTTCGGGCCGCAGACCGCTGCAATATTTTTTTGCGCGCGTTCCATTACCGCTGCATCTACGCCATCCTGCAGGGTATCCAGGTCCTTGATCTCCTTGTCGCTGAGATTTTTTTCGAGCACGTCTCCGGCGCATTTGCAGTGCTGTTCGGCTTTATCCTGTGCCAGGCCTTGCTTCTGCGCCTGCGTTACGCAGGTCGTCTGGTAGTTGGCGGGCAGTTTGCCGGCATGGGCTCCCAGCGGCAGCAGCAGGGCAGATGCAGCCGCCAGGGCCAGAAGAGACTGAAGTCGCATAACCAACACTCCTTGGGGTCGAGTCTCACAAGAGTAGGACGCTTCTCAAACTCTGAGCGGAAAAAATCCGCGCAAGTTCACCGCCAAGGCATATTTTCCGAATATTTCTGCCCAGCCGGTCAATCTGCCCGCAATCGCCCGAAAGCTTTGTGCTAGCATGCGTGGCTTGAGCTCGCCGCCGGCTTTTTCTTGCAGCTTGCGGCTTGCAGCTCCCAACTGTTTTTTTACTATTCCAGTCACTCTGGTTCGTTCCCTGGCAGGCCTTCGGGCTTCTGCCACTGTGAGGCAGGCTTTGCTTGTGCAAAGACAGGGGCGGATCGCGTACTGGCTCATCCCAACCCACGTGACCTTTGGTAGGGGTCACCACTAGGAGCACGTTCTCTACATGGGCGATAGAGAGGCAGAGCGCTTACGAGCTTACGCTGCGAAAGCTAAGTTTTGTTGTTTGCCAGTTATTATATAACTGTCGTTGTTGACGGAGCCGAGCCCTCCGACGCGCGACTAAAGCTTGAACCATCCCTGTCGAATCCGTAACGTCCCCTTGATATATGAATCGAAGCGGTTAGGCCTCGTTCAAACAAAGAGCTAGAATTGCTTCTAGTACGGTGGGAGCTTAAAAGTACGCTTCCATGAAATCTGGCAATCAGTAATACATATTATAAAACAAAATCCGCGATAGTTCAAGTGTCCCGCTATAGTAGAAAAAATTGGCTTGTGTAGAAATGCTATCCGTCACTTTGAGCTTTCTATCCGTCACTTTCGCTACTCCATCCATCACATTTCAACTTCTATCCATCACTTCCGCGATTCTATCCGCCGCGCCCCACGCCACACCCGCACTCCAACCAAAAGCAAAAAGCCCACCAACCATGCAGTGAGCTTTCTCCCAATCTATTAAGATTGATTTTTGGATTTGAAGGTGCGTTCCATTTCGCGTTTGGCTTCTTTTTTGCGCATGTCGTTACGCTTATCATAGTCTTTTTTCCCTTTGCCGACGCCGATTAATAGCTTGGCATAGCCGTCTTTGATGTACATTTTTAAAGGAACAATTGTGTAGCCGTCACGTTTTACGGCACCGACCAGCTCGCCGATTTGCTTTTTATGAAGTAGCAATTTGCGGGCGCGCAATGGGTCGTGATTGAAACGGTTTCCTTGATCGAAGGGGCTGACATGCATGTTGCTAATCCATGCTTCGCCATTGGTAATTCGGACGTAGGAATCTTTTAGTTGGGCCTTGCCTGCACGGATGGATTTGATTTCTGTGCCGGTTAGGACCATGCCTGCTTCGATTGTGTCCTCAATAAAGTAATCATGTCCAGCTTTTTTGTTTTGTGCTAATACTTTTCCAGAACCTTTTGCCATATTATTCACCCTCTACTTAAAGGTTGAGCTTGAGCGAAAGCATCCTTTAAAGGACACCTTCGCTCATGCTTATTTACGTTTTGATTTTTTCTTTTTGTTTTTCTTAGCAATGCCTTCATAGAATTTTTGCTTTTGTTTCACGCCTTTTTTAGGGCCTGGGCTTGAGTCATCTTTGCGGCGTCCACGTGGATCACGGTCGTTTTCACGGCGTTCTCCGCGTTGGCTACTACGACTTCCGCTTCCCTCCTCTTGGCGACCGCCTCTATGGTTGCCACCACGTCCGCCTCTTTCCTCGTCACTGCGCGTACTTCTGCGACTACGTCCATCTTTGTTGTCGTTATAATTTTTACGTGCGTGGATGACAGTAGGCGCTGCTTTGCGTGTTCGTCCATATGAAGTTACCATTCCAACGATTTCAAAGTCAATGGATGACTCCTCAATAATAACATTGGCAACACGAACTGTTACTTCATCACCAATACGGAATTGGCGATTTGTTCGTTCACCGATCATAATCATTTGACGATCATCAAAGCGGTAATAATCATCTGTCATATTGCTAATATGGACAAGTCCTTCGATTGTGTTTGGTAGCTCCACGAAAATACCGAAGTTTGTAATGGATGAAACGATCCCTTCGAATTCTTCGCCAATCTTATCAGACATGTATTGTGCCTTTTTCAGGGCATCTGTATCACGTTCTGCATCAACAGCACGGCGTTCACGCTCTGATGTGTGGTCAGCAATTTCATCCATTGCCATCCCCCACTGTGCGACTGTTTCTCTAGAGGTATCCTTATTAATTAAATACGTACGAATTAAGCGATGTACGATTAAGTCTGGGTAACGACGAATTGGTGATGTAAAGTGTGTATAAAAATCAGTTGATAAACCAAAGTGACCCAGGCTTTCCGGGTAGTATTTTGCCTGTTGCATGGAGCGTAATAGCATCGTTGAAATGACAGGCTCCTCTGGCATACCTTCAATTGCCTTCAATACATCCTGTAATGCCTTAGGATGCACCGTATTACCTGTACCTTTAATTAAAATACCGAAGTTCGTGACAAATTCAAAGAAGCGTTGAAGCTTTTCAGGCTTTGGATCTTCGTGAATACGATATAAGAACGGTACATTCATCCAGTGGAAGTGCTCTGCCACTGTTTCGTTGGCAGCTAGCATGAAATCTTCAATTAATTTCTCGGCTATAGTACGTTCACGTATTTCAATATCAACTGGCCAACCTTCTTCATTGACAATGACTTTGGATTCTTTAAAGTCAAAGTCAATCGCCCCTCGCGATTCACGTTTACGACGTAAAATGCCAGATAGCTCAGCCATATTTTTAAACATAGGAACAAGTGGCTCATAGCGTTTCATTAACGCTTCATCTTGCTCCTCTAAAATTTTATAGACATCTTTATACGTCATACGTTCTGTTGTTTTAATGACACTTTGGAAAATTTCATGTGAAATAACATTCCCATTAGCATCAATGATCATTTCACAGGATAGTGTTAAACGGTCAACCTGTGGATTTAATGAACAAATGCCATTTGATAGACGATGTGGGATCATTGGGATGACACGGTCTGTTAAATAAACACTTGTCGCACGGTCATAAGCTTCAATGTCAATGACAGAGCCTTGCGTTACATAGTAACTAACGTCTGCAATATGTACGCCAAGCTTATAAGTACCATCCATATTTTTTGTTACGGTTACTGCGTCATCCAAGTCCTTTGCGTCAGCCCCATCAATCGTCACAATCGTTTCATGACGTAAATCACGACGCCCTACTAAATCAGCCTCTGTAATTTCATCTGGCACACGTTGTGCAGCAGCGATGACTTCATCTGGGAATTCAGGTGGAATGTCATGCTTATATAAAATTGATAAAATGTCCACACCAGGATCATTTTTATGCCCTAATATTTTTGTAATGTAGCCTGTAGCAGATTTTAAATCCTCAGGCCATGTTGCCACCTCGACAACAACCTTGTGTCCATCAACAGCGCCTAATGTGTCCCCTTTTGCAATAAAGATATCCATTGGAAGCTTTTTATCGTCTAAGACAACAAAGCCAAAGCCACGGTTAGCCTGGAATGTGCCGACAAAGCTTGTTTGACCACGTTCAACAACCTTTGTTACAGTCCCCTCACGGCGATCACCGAATGATTCTTTTAAGACACGAATTAGAACGATATCTCCATTTATGGCTCCATTAATTTCATGTGGTGGAATGAACACATCATCCATGCCCTCAACATCAGGTGATACAAAGCCGAAGCCCTTCGCATGACCAATAAATTTACCTCTTAGTAAATTCATACGCTCTGGTAGGCCATAACGATTGGAGCGAGAACGAACTACTAAGCCTTGTCCTTCCATACGTACTAATGTTTTGACAAGCTCTTTGAATTCTTCCGCATCCTCAAAGCCGAATTCATCTTCGATTTCACCGACAGTTAATGGTTTATAATCATCTTGACCGAAAAAATCGAGTAAACGACTTTGTAGTGTATCTTTTTGGTCTTTCATACATATTCCCTCCTTCATGAGAAAATCCTATTTATAATTTTATTGTGCCCAATTTAAGCTTTCTAAAAAGCGATAAATGTCTTCATGTAATTGATCTTTTTCCTGATCTAACGTAATAACATGTTTTGAGTTTTCATACCACTTGATATGCTTATCAAGTGACTCAGTTTGATTATATATAATGTTGGCAGATTCTGTCTCTATAACCTCATCATTTGTAGCTTGAACGACAAAAATAGGGGCATAAATCATGTCAATTTCTTGACGAGTACGTGCAATAAATTCACGTAACTCTTGTAGAGACGGCATACCTTTTTCAGCAATGCGTGCTACTTCTGCTGCAATTTGCTCTTCTTGTTTACCCTGGAACTTTTTATAGTCTTTAGCATATTTCAAGACACCCTCAAACATGACGTCTGTGGTACGCATGGTCATAGGTGCACACATTGTGACAATTCCTTTAACAGGATTATTTAATGCAACGTTTAATGCCATCACACCACCTAATGAAAGGCCAGCAACAGCAATTTCCTGATAGCCAGCATCCTGTAACTGTTTATAGGCGGCTACGACATCTTGCCACCAGTCTGCTGGACCTGTTGTGATTAGTTCTTCTGGTTCCACACCGTGACCTTTATAGTGAGGTGCTAATGTAGTATACCCTTTTTTCTCTAAAAATCTACCAAGCATTCGCACGTCTGCAGAGCTGCCTGTAAAGCCATGTAGTAATAAAACGGCCCGTGGTCCTGCTTGAAAGAAAAATGGCTGTGATAATGATTTGTTCATTGTAAGCACTCCTTCATCCTAAAACACTCATACATACTATACCCATTATAGCTCTCTCGATTATGCCTAGAGCATAACATTTGGGAATAATATTACATGTCACCTTTTACTCCGTAGAGAGGTTTTACCATTTAGTTATGATAAAAGAAAACGCCCAACCAATTTGGTTAGGCGAAATATCTTCAACTATTAGATTTTTGTAATAGCGATTGCTAAAATAAAGAATAGTATAGCTAACACAATTGTTGCACGGTGAAGGATTAAATCCATACCACGTGCTTTTTGCTTTCCAAATAGTTGCTCAGCTCCACCCGAGATGGCACCTGATAAGCCTGCACTTTTACTAGATTGAAGTAATACCACGACGATTAACGCTAATGATACGATAACTAATGAAACTAATACTACTGTATGCATTCACTGCACCTCCCGAACTTTGAAACATCACAACAGACTATATTATAACAAAAAAAGGTTGCCATGACAAACTTAGCTTTCTGTTTAGTAAGAATTTTTCCGCCTCATACACTTCTACTTATCGACTTATACTACTATTTGTGGATATCACCCACTATACATTTAGATTATAATGGAAAAAATGATATTTCCTCGGAGGATTTAAGGTTTGAACAAAAAAATAACACTGCTTTTATTATGCTGCATGATTCCTTTTCTTACAGCATGCTCAAAGGCAATCGACATACTACTTCAAGAAGAAGAGGATGTCACAACAACGACTTTAACAGAAGAAACGAATACAGATGTAAAAAAACCAGAAAACAAAGCATTATCTGCTTCTTTTTCACCGACCGATTTATTTTCCACTACTTTATTTAAGGATGATCCTGCTTTACTACAATTTGCGAGAAAAGTGGAGAAACAGGTGGCCCAATTTGAACAGCACTTTGAGATTCCTTATACAGGTAAGCTTGATTTCGAGGATTTTGAAGTGCAGTTGAATGATTTAAATAACTTGATTACCTTTGTTGACCCTTATACAGCTGGTTATTTTTTAAATTATGAATGGACAGCTTGGGAAACTGATAACGGCTATTCAGTAGAATTATCCATTCATTATTTAACAGATGCCAAGAAGGAGCAAAAGGTAGATCAATATGTGGATGCTTTTGCGGATCAACATATGACAAAAAACATGACCGATTTTGATCGTGCAAAAGTTATTAACGATTATGTAGTACAGTTAGCTACCTATACAGAACAAGGCTCTACTGAGGGGCAAACTGTTTTTGAATTAATAAATGAAGAAACTGCAGTGTGCCAGGCTTATGCCTTACTTACCTACCGACTATTAATAGCCTCTGATCTTGATGCGAAGTATGTCTACGGCTATAGTGAAGATCAATTACATGCGTGGAATTTAGTGAATGTTGATGGCGATTGGTATCATCTTGATACAACTTGGAATGATGTTGATCCTACCGAACCTTATACGATTTCCTACGAATATTTTTTGGTCAATGATGAAAAACTAAGTCAAGATCATTTATGGATCAGTGAAAACTATTTTGCTGCTACTAGTAATGATTATGATTTTATGCATGACATGTGGTATGCCAACACCGTAGATCATGTGATTTATTATAATAGCATGAACGATAGTACAGTTTATTCATACGATTTAACCACAAATGAAAACAAGCAAATTGCAGCTACTGCCTGCTATTATTTAGTGACATATAATGAAGCAATTTATTGTAGTGACTATGATAATGCTGGCTATTTAACGAAAGTAAAAGTTGAGGACGGTTCTAAGGAAGTATTATTCGAAGACGAGGTGCTAAACTTGCACATCCAAGATGGCAGTTTATATTTCGAAACATTAGACGGTTCCATGCATCAACAAAATTTATAATGCCTAGTTGAATCTGTGCGGCTTCCTCACAGATTCCTCCCCCTCTCTTTTTGTTGGCCAACCACACCGTCACCCTTCCAATTTACAGTATTACCATATTTTATTAACAAGTTTTTAACAGTAGCTTTACACACTTCCTTTACACTTACAATTGACTATTCATCTAAAGGAGGAAAATCATGAAATACGCCAAAAAATGGGCTTCATTATTTTTAGCAAGTGCAGTGACTTTATCCGCAGTTAGTATCCCACAGCAAGAGGTACAAGCAGCTGAAGTGAAGAAACCGACAAATGTCATTATGCTGGTGATGGATGGAAGTAGTAATAACGCTGTAACACTCTCTCGTTGGTATAAAGGTGAGAGCTTAGCAATGGATAGCATTTTATCGGGTGCGATGCGCACATACTCTGCTGAATCAGCTATAACAGATTCTGCGCCTGCCGCTACTGCGTTAGCAACGGGGCATAAATCGAATGATAAATATATAGGTGTGCTACCATCCGAGATTAATTCACCTGGTTTAGTGCAAATAGCTAAAGAGGATGCCTTTAGACCTGTAGCCAATGTATTAGAAGGTGCTAAACAGCAGGGTAAGGCTACTGGATTGATTTCAACCTCTGAAATTCAACATGCTACGCCAGCCGGTTTCTCTGCGCATGTTAACAATAGAAGTCAATATGGGGATATTGCCGAACAGCAGGTTTACCAAAATATCGACGTTGTCTTAGGTGGCGGTTTAGAATCGTTAGCACCTGGTACTTCTAAAAATGCCCGCAAGGACGGCGAGGATTTAAACAAGGTTTTAAAAGATAAAGAATATGATTTAGTTCAAACTCGTGATGAGTTATTAAATAGTCAGTCATCAAAAATTTGGGGAAGCTTTGCACCAAGTGCCTTGGCCTATGATTTAGATCGTGCTAAAACAAGAAAATCTGAGCCTACACTTGCTGAAATGACCAATAAAGCGATCAATACGCTGAAAAAGGATGAGGACGGCTTCTTCCTTTTTGTTGAAGGTAGTAAGGTAGACTGGGCGGCACATGCCAATGACACAATCGGTATTATTAGCGATATTTTATCGTTTGATGATGCGGTAAAAGAAGCAGTTAATTTTGCGAAGGAAGATGGTAATACATTAGTCATTGCTGTAACTGACCATGGAAATAGCGGAATTACAATGGGGAACGCAAATACAACTAGTACCTATTCGAGCATTCCTGTTTCAGCTTATATTGATCCATTGAAAAAAGCTTCAATGACCGTTGAAGGGGTATTAAGTCAACTAAAAGAAGACCGTTCCAATTTAATAGAGGTGGCCGCTCTTTATGGATTAGATCCATTGACTGAGGACGAGCTGTCTACATTAAAATCTGCGAAAGATATAGGCAGTGAAATGGTAAAAATGCTAGCAAATCGTGCGAACATTGGTTACACAACAGGTGGTCATACTGGGGAAGATGTATTTCTTTATTCATTTGGTCCTTCTAAATTAACTGGATTAGTTGAAAATACTGATTTAGCTCATACAATGGCGCAATTTATGGGCTTCGACCTTAAAACACTGACAGATGATTTATATGTACCTGCAACAAAAGCATTTACAGAGAAAGGCTTTACAACAAAAATAGATCTATCAGATAAAGAAAACCCAACTTTCATTGCACAAAAAGCGGATGTGACAGTGAAAATTCCAGTCAATAAAAACACAATGATCTACGAACAAACTTCAACGAATACGTCAAAAACTCATACCTTTGATACCATTAATGTCTACAATGGCTCTGAATTTTATGTTTCTAAAAAAGTTATAAATACAGTGAAATAAAAATAATGGCGCGAACATAAGCTGAGATTATTCCCTTATGTTCGCGCTCTTTTTACATAAAATAGCCATCCAATGGTTTGAAACTTAAGCACTTTCCCTCGGAACCTTAAATTTACCTTAAATTAATCTTATGATTTAATGAATTCAACTAAATCCAGCAACATTTTTCTCCACATTCCGTCAAAACAGTGTTAAAAACATAAGGTAAGGATTTTTAACTAGTAAATTAGTATTTTTTGAAAGTTTAATCCTATACTTTTTTTCATTGGAGGTGGACAAATGCAATCCATCAAAAATAATGAGTATCTACGCTTTATTGGCTTCACGTTATTTTATTTGATCGTTTTGGTACTGTTGTTTCTTATACATGGCTTCCATGATATGAACGCTGGACCATTTATATATACGGAATTTTAAATAAAGGAGATTTAATGATGTTAAGTATTTTAGCAGCTATTGAACGTGTGGCCATCCAACAGCCACAAAAAACTGCTTATCAAACCTACAATGCTTCCTTAACATATGGTGAGCTTTGGCACTTTTCGGATTGTATAGCCGATTATATCATGACGCATCATTTACGGAGACAGCAACCCATTGTCGTTTATGGACATATGTCCCCTTTACAGATTGCTGCCTTTTTAGGTGCAGTAAAGGCTGGCCATCCATACGTACCCGTTGACTCGTCAACACCCTCTGAAAGATTACAGTTAATTTTAGAGGCTTCGAAAGCTGGTTTATTATTCACCACAGAACCATTACAGATGCTAACGAGCATTCCTGTTATAGCAGTGAGTGATGTTTTAGAGTCATCCTCCCTTCAAGCCAGTCCTGCGTCAACAAGATGGGTGCAGAACGAGGAAATCCATTATATCATTTACACTTCTGGTTCAACTGGGCAACCAAAGGGCGTCCAAATAACTGCCAACAATCTAGCACATTTCGTCACTTGGATGCAGGAACACTTTCCATTACAGGAAGAAGGTGTGTTTTTAAATCAAGCACCTTATTCCTTTGACTTATCTGTAATGGATCTCTACCCAGCTCTCGTAGGAGGACATACGCTTTACGCAATCACACAACAAGAAATCGCCAACCCGAAAGCGTTATTTGATTCTTTAGCTATGTCCAATACTCGCGTTTGGACGTCTACCCCTTCCTTTGCCAAGATGTGTTTAATGAACAAGGAATGGGCGCAAAAACTCATGCCTGCATTAGATACTTTTTTATTCTGCGGTGAGGTTTTACCAATAGCTGTCATAAAAGAGCTCATGCAACGTTTTCCACAGGCCACTATTTATAATTTATACGGACCTACGGAAACGACTGTCGCTGTATCCTATATTAAGGTAACTAAACCGTTGATAGAACGATTTGAGCAATTACCGATTGCTCCTATTTCTGAGCCAAACATTTCTTTACTAGAAGATGGCGAAATTGTTATCTCGGGTCCAACTGTCAGTGCAGGTTATTTAGGGGCACCCGAATTAACAGCGAAGGCATTTCCGACCGTAGCCGGTAATCGCATCTATCAAACTGGAGATATGGGCTATGAGCAGGATGGTTATTTGTTCTTTTTAGGTCGCAAAGATTTCCAAGTTAAACTCCATGGGTACCGTTTAGAAATTGAGGAAATTGAGAAACAAGTTAGTAACCTTCCACCAGTTTCTAGTTGTGTAGTTGTACCAGTCTATAAGGATAAGGAAATAGTTTCTCTAAGTGCTCATATTGTTTTGCGCGAGCCATTAACGGATTCTGCTTTCAAAATGACTAAGCAGTTGAAAGCCCTGTTATCAGAGTATTTACCAGCCTATATGATACCCAAAACATTTAAATATATGGACGCTTTACCGTTAAATCCAAATGGTAAGGTTGATCGTAAAGGATTGGCGGTTATGGAAACAGTATGACGCCTTATGGAAATATTGCATTCTTTCTCATTATAGGACTATTATTGCTACCTACTATCCTATTAGGTTTACGTAGCAAATCTGCGAAACACTATAATCTATTTGTTTCGTTGATTGTCTTAGCCCTTATCTTTGGACACTCATTGAATGGGTCGATCTCGTTAATTTTATTTACAGTCTTTCAAATCGTCCTTATAATGGCTTACCAACGCTATCGATTACAGCAAAATAGTGGTACTGTTTTTGTCATAGCCGTGCTTTTGTCGATATTACCACTTGTACTAGTAAAGGTTTTGCCTATCCTTGGTTTGCATCATTTATTTGGCTTCCTAGGTGTGTCCTACATTACGTTTAAAGCTGTACAAATGATTTTAGAAACACGCGATGGTTTAATGAAGGAAAAGATCGCTATCGTAGAATTAGCGTATTTTTTACTGTTCTTTCCTACAGTATCATCAGGTCCTATCGATCGTTGGCGTCGTTTCACGAAAGATTTCCATTCAATTCCATCTTCAGAAAACTATAAAAAGCTGTTATTAAGTGGCATTAACTATATCTTTGTTGGCTTTTTATATAAATTTATTTTGGCTTATTTAATTTACAACTACACACTAATTTATTTGCCAAACAATACGTACAACTATTTGACACCTTTCCAAGGACAACTAGCGTATATGTACATGTATAGCTTTTACTTATTCTTTGATTTTGCAGGCTATAGTGCATTTGCTGTCGGTGTGAGCCGGATAATGGGGATTCAGACACCCATTAACTTTAACCGTCCATTCGTCAGTCGCAATATTAAAGATTTTTGGAACCGTTGGCATATGAGTCTCTCTTTCTGGTTTAGAGATTATGTCTATATGCGCTTTGTGCTTTGGATGACGAAGAAAAAATGGCTGAAAAATAAATTCACCATTTCCTATATAGGTTTCTTTTTACTGTTCTTTTTAATGGGTATTTGGCACGGTCTAGAATGGCACTTTGTAGTTTACGGCCTCTATCATGCCTTATTAATTATTAGTTTTGATAAATTCGAACGCTGGAACAAAAAGCATAAGCTTTGGCCCAAAAATAAATGGACGCATGCCATAGGCGTAATCATTACTTTTAATGCCGTTTGTTTTGGCTTCTATATTTTTTCTGGAAAATTATTTTAACCAAGGGCTTTCTACAGATAAAGCCTGTTCAATAAAGGAGAATTTTTAATGGATAAACAACAAGTTTTAGAAATGTTAGTCGAGTTATGTGAAGATGAAATTATTGTAGAAAACCCGGATATCGATTTATTCGAGGAAGGTCTTCTTGATTCTTTCGGTACGATTAATTTATTAGTAGAAATTGAGAATCGTTTTGATATTTCTGTACCTATTACTGATTTTAATCGGGAAGAATGGAACACGCCAAATCGTATTGCAGGGAAATTAGCTGAAAGACAATGATGAAAAAGGGCTTTCTTTCACTATTTATTGCCTTTGCTCTATTTACTGGCTTTGTCTTCTTTCCAAATGCTTGGATCAAGGCCTGGATATCAGAAGATGATGTGGAGCAAGCCAAAACAAACATGTCCCCGCTCGTCTTTCAAGGAACCTACTTACAGGAGCGGATGTTACAGGAACCTACCTCCATGCCTTTATACGGTTCCTCTGAATTAAACCGATTTGACCCGTTTCACCCCTTTAATTATGCGCGGGCAACAGATGCTCCGTATTCGACATTTATGATTGGGCGTGGGGGTATGCAATCCCTTACTCATTTCTTAAATTTTGCTGCACAAGAGGGAAATTTAAAGGACAAAAAAATGGTCTTTATTATCTCACCTCAATGGTTTACGGAAAAAGGCATGGGTGAATTTCATTTTTCACCGAATTACTCTATGTTACATGCCTATGACTTAGCTTTTAATCATGAGATGGATGCTAATCTTCGTAAACGTGCTATGGAGCGTCTGTTAGAATTTGATACTGTTGAGCGAGATCGTCTCTTAAAAACGATGTATCAATATCAAATGTCTAATGGCAAAGAAAATCCAATTACTGGACGTATGGCTATGGTAGTGGGCCGCTTTCATAAGGAATTGCTAGAGAAAAAGGATCTCTATTATTCACTATTCCCACGTAAGGGACATCCATTAAAAAATAATGATAAGCTCGTTGCTAACCAAACCTTTGAACAGCAAGTAAAGCATGCTGAAGCCTACGGGAAGAAACGCGTCTCCAATGATTATATGATTGAAAATCGTGCCTATCAGCGACTTGTTAATGCTAATTTTTCAAAGTTTAAAGGCATGAGAAAGCATGAAGATTATTCGGAATCTCCTGAGTATAAGGATTTTCGGTTAGTCATGGATGTTTTAAAGGATGCAGGTGCTAAGCCATTATTCGTCTCTATTCCAGTTAACGGTTATTGGTATGATTATAATGGCTATCCTAAGGAACGTCGTCAACAGTACTATGATAAGATGGCGCAAATACTAAAGGGTGCTAAAGTCGACTATGTTGATTTTACAGACCATGAGTACGACCCTTATTTTATAATGGATACCATTCATATCGGCTGGAAGGGCTGGGTCTATCTGGACCAGAATTTAGATAAATATTGGGCACAGCAATAATCCATTTATTAGCTGATGGAGGGTCAGTCTGAAGTGTTAACCCACTACAGACTGACTTTTTTTATGTTCATTTGCCTTCATCGTAATTTAATGAGAAAAGTCTAAGTTCTTCCGAATCATTGGAAAATTGGATTACCCTTTCAAACTGCAAGCCTATTCTTTCGAGTAACTTAGCTGACGCTTGATTATCTTGGGTTGTAATGGCCACAATTCGATTAAATCCTAGTATATCTAAACCATATGCTAATACTGCTGACGCTGCTTCATAGGCGTATCCTTTTCCCCAATAATCAGGGAGAAAAGCGAAACCAATATCTACATCTTCTAAAGTTTCCCTTTTTACGAAACCGCAAATTCCAATCGGGGTTTGATCTTCTTTTTTTTCAACTAAATATAGGCAGAATCCGAATTGCTCATACATGCGTATTGCACCATTTTCTATATAACTAGACGCCTCCTCTACGGTCTTCACACCGCGGTCACCAATGAATTGTATCCACGAAGGATCATTCACTAGTTCAAGGATAAAGTTCGCATCATCTATTGTTTGTAACCGTAGAGTGAGTCGTTCTGTTTCAAGAATTTCCATTGTCATCCTGCTCTCCTTTCGTCGGTATCGCTAGAAGCTTAAAGCCAAATTTACTACTCTCCCATTCAGACGCTAAAATGGAATATTGATATTCATCAACCCATTGTCCTTTTGACATGTAGTTTTGTAATAAATGGCCTTCGCGTCTCATCCCTACACGTTCAAGTACGGCAATAGATTTGTTATTTCTCACATCCGTAAAAGCAATTACTTTATGTTTCCCTAATGAATGGAGTAAATAATCCATTAACGCACAAACCGCTTCCCTCGCATATCCTTTCCCTTGATGTTTCGGAGAAAGGGTAAATCCAATTTCTACAATACGCGGTTCACTTAAAGGCGTGTGAAGTGCGCAATCTCCAATAAGCTCATTGTTTCTTTCAAAGCAATGGCGAACTGGAACCATGTCCCTGGCTGATTAGGAACATGGTTTATTTGGTTATGAACGAACGTTTTTGCTTCGTGATATTGATAATTCTCCCACGATTGATATTTAGCAATTTCAGGATCAGCCCGATATACATAAAAGCTCTCTATATCATCCGCCTGAAATTTTCTTAATAGAAGACGATCTGTTCCAGCAAAAACCTCAATATTTTTCTCCATAGTATTTTCCCTTTCGATACTTTCTTAATTACATATTATTATAATCATTTAAACCAAGGGATGCTTTATTCATGACAACATTTATCACAATTATTACACCAATAAAAAATCGCCCCAAAAGTATATTTAACTTTTGGGACGATTTTTGTAGCTACTAATCAGTCGCTTATTTTAAGTTATAGAATGATTTTAAACCAGGATACTCAGCTGTTGAAGTGATGTAATTCTTTATCCGTTAGCCGTTTTACTTCGTCCGTCATATATAAAACCTCCGCCGATATTTTTTTGTATCTTAGTAATTGGATGGTTTTATGTAATTAACATTATGATAACAGACTGGTAAATGGCTGACAAATAGAAAAATAGCGCTCATCTCTGAGCGCCACCGAATGTTTCATTTTGATTGTCAGGTTTATTTCCGCTGAAATATTCTTTTATATAATATCCTTCTTCCTCTGGAGTCGACAAACGACTTGCTCTTCCTGGAGCATCTTCATTTCCGTTTTGTTGCATTATCCAAATTGCGTTATGATCTTCTACAGCGTTTGAAAAATCACCTTTCGACCATCTTTCCAATATTGGAATGTAAATGTCGTTATGTTCATAATCGTTCATTTTACATACAGCCAACAATCGTTCAACTTTTTCTTGTGTTATTTGCTCATGACCCCATTGGGCACCAGATTGAACCTTTTGGTGAGACATGCTGTGAATGGCTTCGCTCACTTTGCTTTCTATTAAGTTGTCAGGATAAAGTATCTCTTCTTTCGTTTTACTTTCAATAATTTCTCCGTCACTTTCAACAACAATTGTTTTTCCTATTGCTTCTTCAAGAACAGGTTTCTCCACTTGTTCGGTGAATTTGAAGTAACAAAAAATTCCACCAAAAATGCCCATTATTACAATGATGACGATAGTCGCCTTTGTTTTTCTCTGCATATTATCAAGCCTCACTTATAATTTGTATTCATTATGTAATTTGGTTTATTTTATGTAATTTGTTTAATAATAACAGAATATAGAAACTGGGTTCAATGAATATATATTTAACCGCCTCAACTTTGAGTTGGTTAACGAGCGCAATTTTGCGTTGGTTAAAATCAACCTAATCATTTCAGATTTGGTTAAAATCTTGTCTCGTATTAGTATTATCTTTCAAGATTATGACCTGTCATATACATTGTATATAGCAGGTATACGAACATTGTTCGTAGTAGGTGTGTAACTTTTGATTACATACCTCAATGCGTAAACATTGCTTACGCAAAGTATCTAGCGTTTTGCTAGGTACATAACGTTTTTTACATGAACTGTAGAAAAACGTCTTCAATTTCATTCACCTCATGAAACTCGTCTAAATATTGAATGAAATGAGTTGTATTGTATTCTGTTGTTCTGATTGAATAATTTTAATCTGTAATTCGAATGTAAACTCTTTTAACAAATCTTTGATAAGCAAAAAAAAACCTCTGATTTATAAGTGTTTATCACACTTATAAATCAGAGGTTGTAACAATGCAGTTGTATTGCTAAATTCACCTAAATGTACAAAGTTCAAATTGCATAAAAAGGTCGTGTATTACTAAGTTCATAGCATTTTCGCTTTGAACAAATGTTTATTTTAAGTTATAGAATGATTTTAAACCAAGATACACAGATGTTGAACCAAGTTGATCTTCGATGCGAAGAAGTTGGTTGTATTTTGCCACACGGTCTGTACGTGATGGAGCACCAGTTTTAATTTGACCTGCATTTGCGGCTACTGCGATATCAGCAATCGTTGCATCTTCTGATTCACCAGAACGGTGAGAGATAACCGCTGTGTAACCTGCACGTTTCGCCATTTCGATCGCTTCAAACGTTTCTGTTAATGTACCGATTTGGTTCACTTTGATAAGGATTGAATTTCCTACACCTTGCTCAATACCTGCAGCTAATTTTTTGGTATTTGTAACAAATAGGTCATCACCTACTAATTGTACGCGACCACCAATACGATCTGTTAATAGTTTGTGTCCAGCCCAGTCATTTTCATCTAAGCCGTCTTCAATTGAAATGATTGGGTATTTATTTGTTAACTCTTCGTACCAATCAACCATCTCTTCAGAAGTTTTCACAACACCTTCACCATCTAAGTGATATTTACCATCTTCTTTGTTGAATAGTTCTGATGATGCTACGTCCATTGCCAGTCTAACTTCTTCACCTGGTTTATAGCCCGCTTTTTCAATTGCTTCTAAAATGACAGTGATTGCTTCTTCGTTAGAGCCAAGGTTTGGTGCGAAACCACCTTCGTCACCTACTGCAGTGTTATAGCCTTTAGCTTTAAGGACTGCCTTTAAGTTGTGGAAAATTTCAGCACCAATACGTAGTGCATGGCGGAAAGATTCTGCACCAACAGGCATCACCATAAATTCTTGAATGTCTACATTGTTATCTGCGTGTGCTCCACCATTTAAAATGTTCATCATTGGTACTGGTAATTGTTTAGAATTAAACCCACCAAGATATTGATAAAGAGGTACATCTAAATAATCTGCCGCAGCATGTGCAACTGCCATGGATACACCTAGAATTGCATTGGCACCTAACTTGCCTTTATTTTCTGTGCCATCAAGCTCAATTAAAGCTTTGTCAATGACAACTTGGTCAAGAACTGAATAATTACCTTCTAATTCTTGGGCAATAATTGTGTTGACATTTTCAACTGCTTTTAATACACCTTTGCCTAGGTAACGAGAATTGTCACCATCGCGTAATTCTACAGCTTCGTATTCACCTGTTGATGCACCTGATGGTACGATTGAGCGTCCGAAAGCGCCTGATTCTGTAAATACTTCAACCTCTACTGTTGGGTTCCCACGTGAATCTAAAACTTCGCGCGCATAAACTTGTGTAATAAATGGCATAATTAATTCTCCTCTTTTTCAATTAATGATTGTCCTGTCATTTCAGTAGGCTGTGACACCTCTAATAATTCTAACATGGTTGGCGCCAAATCGGCTAAAATGCCACCATTTCGTAAAACAACATTTGGTTTTGTCACAATTACTGGAACAGGATTTGTTGTATGAGCTGTCATTGGCTCCCCTGCTAACGTTACTACTTCATCAGAGTTCCCATGGTCAGCTGTAATAATAGCTGCGCCACCTTTTGCTAGGAGCGCATCTACTACTTTCCCTAAGCATTCATCTACTACTTCAATGGCTTTAATTGTTGGTTCAAGCATTCCACTATGACCAACCATATCAGGGTTGGCAAAGTTAAGAATAATGCCATCAAATTTTTCAGCCGCAATTTCTGCAAGTAAGGCTTCTGTCACCTCATAGGCAGACATTTCAGGTTTTAAATCGTAAGTGGCAACCTTTGGAGATGCAATTAAAATACGTTCCTCACCTAGGAATTTTTCCTCACGCCCACCGCTCATAAAGAATGTAACGTGTGGATATTTTTCTGTTTCGGCAATGCGTAACTGTGTTTTACCGTTCGTCGCTAACACTTCACCGATTGTATTTTTCAAGTTGTCATTTTCATAAGCAACCTGTGCATTGACCTCATCACTATAATGAGTGAAAGAAACAAATTTTAAATTTTTTGGATGTTTTGTAGATACAGCAAACCCATCAAATCCTTCATTCGTGAACGCTTTTGATAGCTGTATAGCACGGTCAGGACGGAAATTAAAGAAAATGACTGCATCGTTATCGCCAATTGTTGCAACTGGCTCACCATGCTCTTGTATGCTGAATGGAATGACAAATTCATCTGTTACTTCACGTTCATAGGATGCTGCTACACCACTTTTTGCACTTTCAGCTGTTTGACCGACACCATCTACAAGTACGTTATAAGTAAGAGCGACACGATCCCATCGCTTATCACGATCCATTGCATAGTAACGTCCATGAATAGAAGCAAATTGACCTACTCCAATTTCGGCCATTTGTTGTTCTGTTTCTTCAATATAGTCTAATGCTGTTGTTGGTCCAACATCTCGACCATCTAAGAAGCCATGAACGAAAACGTCCGCTAAACCTTGTTGCTTTGCAAGCTTTAATAGCGCAAACATATGCTGATAATGACTATGAACACCACCATCTGATAGTAAGCCCATAAAATGCAACTTTGACTGATGAGCTTTCACATGTGCCACCGCATCTAAAAATGCTTGATTCGTAAAGAAATCTCCTTCACGAATCGATTTATTTAGGCGTGTTAAGCTTTGATACACAATACGGCCAGCACCAATATTTAAGTGCCCCACCTCAGAATTACCCATTTGCCCCTCTGGTAACCCAACGGCTTCTCCAGATGCTGTTAATGTGGCGTGAGGGAATTGGCTCCAATAGCGCTCAAAATTTGGCTTATTAGCCTGTGCTACTGCATTTCCGAATGTTTCATCCCGAAATGCAAAGCCATCTAAAATAATTAATGCTACTGGCTTTTTAGGCATTTGCTGCCGCCTCCAATAATGTTAAATAAGATTCTGGTTGTAAACTTGCTCCGCCTACTAATGCGCCATCAATATGTTCTTTTGTTAAAAGCTCATGAATGTTGTCAGGTTTCACGCTACCACCATATTGGATTCGAACAGCATTGGCCGTTTCAGTACCATATAGTTCCTCAATGACAGAACGAATCGCTCCGCATACTTGATTTGCATCATCTGCTGTAGCCGTTTTACCCGTACCTATCGCCCAAATTGGTTCATAGGCAATGACCATATGCTCTACTTGCTGTGCTTCAAATCCAGCAAGTGCCGCTTTAATTTGACCCGCAACCTTATGCTCTGTCGTTCCCGCTTCACGTTCCTCTAGCGTTTCACCACAGCAAATAATCGGTACGATATTATGTGCAAGTGCTGCTGCTACTTTTTTATTAATAGCATCATCTGTTTCATTGTAGTACTCGCGACGTTCTGAGTGTCCTAAAATGACATAGTCCACATCCACACTTGCTAGCTGTGCAGGACTAATCTCGCCAGTAAAGGCACCTTCATTTTCATAATGCATTGTTTGTGCACCAATGGCTAACTCTGATTCACTAGCAACCTGCACAAGTGTAGGTAGGTAAAGTGCTGGTGCGCAAATTACAGCGTCTACTTTATCATTGGAAGGAAGTTTATCCTGTACAGCATCTACAAACTGAATAGCTTCCTCAAATGTCTTAAACATTTTCCAGTTACCTGCAATAATTGGTTTACGCATCGTCTTGCCTCCGATTTTTTATTTGGCTTATTTATCGTTTAGTGCAACAATCCCTGGAAGCTCTTTACCTTCCATTAACTCTAGTGAAGCACCACCACCTGTAGAAATGTGATCCATTTTATCGGCTACTTCAAATTTTTCAACTGCTGCTGCAGAGTCACCACCACCGATTACTGTATAACCTGATGTTGTTGCCATTGCTTCAGCCACCGTTTTTGTACCATTTGCAAATTTATCCATTTCAAAGACACCCATTGGTCCATTCCAAATGATTAATTTAGAATTTTTAATGACTTCTGCATAGTTAGCAGCTGTTTTTGGTCCAATATCTAAGCCCATCCAATCGGCTGGAATAGCGTCTACATCCACTACTTTTGTTTCCGCATCTTGTGAAAATTCATTTGCCACTACCGCATCAATTGGCATATGTAATTGCACGCCTTTTGCTTTCGCTTTTTCAATAAATGATTTTGCTAGCTCAATTTTATCTTCTTCTAACAAAGATTTTCCAATATCGTAGCCTTGTGCCTTGATGAACGTGAATGATAAACCACCACCGATAATTAAGTGGTCTACTTTTTCTAATAAACTTTCAATAACACCAATTTTATCTTTAACTTTGGCACCACCGATAATCGCTGTAAATGGATGTTCAGGATTCGATAGCGCTTTGCCAAGTACATCCAATTCCGTTTGCATCAAGAAACCTGATACCGCGGGAATGTGCTTAGCGATTCCTTCTGTAGAAGCATGTGCACGGTGAGCTGCACCGAAAGCATCATTGACATAAATATCAGCTAGCTGTGCAAACTGCTGTGCTAAGGCTGAATCATTTTTCTCTTCACCTGCATGGAAACGAACGTTTTCAAGAAGTAGAATGTCCCCTTCTTGCATGTTCGCAACAGCTTCTTCTACCACTTCCCCGATAGATTCATCTAGCTTCGTAACAGGTTTACTCATTAACTCTGCTAAACGAATGCCAACTGCTGTTAAGCACATATCTTCTTTTACTTCACCTTTTGGACGACCTAAGTGAGAAGCTAAAATAACTTTTGCACCTTGCTCTACTAAGTATTCAATTGTCGGAATAGCTGCACGAATACGCGTATCATCTGTAATGACACCATCCGCCATTGGAACATTAAAATCAACACGCACAAAAACGCGTTTACCTTTTACATCAATATCTTTCATTGTCTTCTTATTTAACATGAAGAAACTCCCTTCAAAGTTTATTTTAGTCTTACATCCTTGTGTTTTACCCAACTTGGCTCCACACCATGCTTACTAAATTGAAAAGGCACTTTGGTACTTTTTTAGGATATCATCTAGAGTGTTTGTGATTCTCCAACATTTGATAATGAACCCTAATACTTGTTTTTATAGTAGCAAAAGTTACTTACTATGTCTTGCAATCACCATGTATCAATTACGTCTCAGCGTAATTGCGTCCAGATTTTTTTCGAGCTTGCTCGAAAAGCTCCTCTTCAAAATCTGTGACATCCGCTGGGGCTTTTATCTTGATTCAGTCGGTGTTTGGACACCACTGAATCAAAGAGAGCAATTTGTGTATTCATCTCACCACCTATAGAGGTGGGCGTTTTCTGCTGAATCTAGATAAAAAAGGAGTAAGGGTAAAATCCCTTACTCCTTTTACCCTTGTATATTATATCTATTCGATATTATAAAGGCTATACTTTTTGTGCATAAAAAGCAGTATTATGTCACACTTTTTACTCAAAATGTCGAAATATGATACTTATTTATTGTTTAACCCTTGTTCAGCAATGTATAAAGCTAAGTCCATTAAACGAGTAGAGTAACCAATTTCGTTGTCGTACCAAGCTAGAACCTTCACCATTTTGTTTTCTAATACCATTGTTGAAAGACCATCTACAGTAGAAGAATGGTGGTTACCGTTATAATCAATAGAAACTAATGGTAGTTCATTGTAGTCTAAAATGCCTTTTAATTCATTTTCAGAAGCTTCTTTTAATACCGCATTAATCGTTTCTTTCGTTACATCAGCATTTAATTCTAGTACTAAGTCTACACATGATACGTTAGGTGTTGGTACTCGCATAGAGAAGCCATCCAATTTACCTTTTAATTGTGGTAATACTTTAGATACCGCTACTGCTGCACCAGTTGTTGTTGGAATCATAGATACCGCACCTGCACGTGCACGACGTGGGTCAGAGTGTGGGAAGTCTAAGATTCGTTGATCGTTTGTATAAGAGTGAATTGTTGTCATCATACCGCGTTCAATGCCAAATTTCTCATCTAGCACTTTCGCTACAGGCGCAAGACAGTTTGTTGTACAAGAAGCATTTGAGATAACATCATCAGTTGCAGGGTTATAGTCTGTGTGGTTGACACCCATAACAAATGTAGGCATCGCTCCTTTTGCTGGTGCAGAAAGGATTGCTTTTTTAGCTCCTGCTTCAATATGTTTACCTACTTCCTCCACTGAACGGAAGTGACCAGTACATTCAAGAACTACGTCTACTCCTAATTCACCCCATGGTAATTGTGAAGGATCTTTTTCAGCATATACTTTTATACGTTGTCCATTCACTACGAAAGAATCTTCATCTGCATTGACTTCAGCATCATAGATACCGTGGACTGAATCATATTTCAATAAGTGTGCAAGCTGACCTGCATCTGTTAAGTCGTTTACGGCTACTACTTCAAATTCACTTTGCTTCATTGCCTCACGAAATACTAAACGTCCAATACGTCCAAATCCATTAATCGCTAATTTTAATGCCATTGTTAATTCCTCCAATAATGTGTTGTAATGTCTGTCTCCGTTGAAATAGAGACATTAAACTTGCTTTTATGCTCATTCAAAAAGTGCTTCAACACTTTTTGAGATCGAGTGACATGGTAATACTCACATCCATCATTCAAGATGGCTGTTGTCAGAAGATAAAGTAGCAGCAATTGCTTTTGCAGCTGCTTCATCTGTGATAAATATAGTTTGCTTTGGTGCAACTTTAAAATAAGATAGCATCGCATTGACCTTTTGCTTTCCTGCTGCAACGGCAATAACTTGCTGACTATTTTTTACCTGCTCAAGTTGAATACCAATCGTGCGTATACGATGTACGATTTCTCCTTCGGCATTAAAGTAATAGCCAAAAGCTTCACTTACCGCGCCCTTCTCCTCAAGAATGCGCAAATCCTCAAGAGATGAATTGCGTCGAATCGCCATTTCCTCTGCCGACCCAATTCCATGGATGACACAATCTGCACGCTCATAAAATGCCATCATTTCAGTTACCATCGGCTCTGTTAACATGGCTTGATATGCTTGCTCACTTAAATGCTCAGGTAAAAATAATGTACGGTACTGTGCCTCCATCTGCATGGCAAACGTTGCAACAAGCGTATTGGCTTGCATTTGCATTTCATGACCAATTCCACCACGTGCAGCAACAAAGGTAATGTCTTTTTCCACATCTAATGGATGTAAAAATTGTGCAAGAGAGGCTACGGACTTTCCACCCGTGACCGCTACTACCTGCTCATCGAAAGCAGTGGACATAAATTGCAAAGCTGCTTCTCTGCCAAGCAAGGTTAGGATTGTATTGTCTTCATTGTAATCACCTGGAACAACAACGACACGTTGTATGCCAAAATGATTTTCAAGCAATTTTGCAAGTTGGGTTAGACCAGACCATTCATAAACGATGGCTCTTAATTTTTCAATAACTACTTCACCATCATCTGTACATACCATACCCGACTTTTGTGAATCTAATAACCCTTGTTCACGTAAAATGTCAGTTTCTTTACGAATTTCTCTTTCTGTCATTTTTAATGAATCTGCGAGTGTTCGACGTCCGATAGGTTGCATGAGTTGAACGGTTTGCAAAATTCGATATCTAGATTGCAGAAGCGGATACATTTCAGGAAGTAGCCTTTGCTGTGCCTCTGGAATAGTTAACATATTTATCTACTCCCCTTTTAATAGTAGTGGGTTTGTTTTTATCCCACCATATCATTTTGTGTCCCACTTATGATTTCATTATAATATGCATGATTGGAAAGCGCAAGTAATTGTATAGATTTGGATTAAAAAAAAGCCCCATAGCAGTGTAAATAGCTACGAGACTTTGATTTATTTATTTTGTGAAAGATAAAATTGCGTTTTTCTTGAATCCTTCTAAAGCTTTAGTTGCTTCATTTTTATTTGTAAATTCAAAAATACGAACATCCTTTTTTTCAAATACTGTAATAACCCACATTGTAAAATCTCCTTCACATCATTTTTTTGTAATATAACAATCACTTGAAACTGTGATACTTTTGATAAACTGTTTTATAACAACTTCTTACTTAATACCTATTCTACTCTGATTTTTATAAAATGAAAGCTTAATGTGAAGGTCTTCACAAACTGTTCAAATTCAAACCGCTTTCATTGAACAATTTGTGAATTGTGTGAATTACAGCTAATAATAGAGCGATTTTTACCGTTAATAACTTTTTAAAGCATGCAACTTAGCTGCCTAATCGCTCCATTAATGTGGCATAATCCAGATTGCCATATTGGATGACGACACCATCTTTTTCTACTACCGGAATCATTAACATATATTTTTCATGAACGCTATCATCCTCTTCGATATCCACGATCTCGATATCGAATGCTGTATCTTCCTGTACAAGCTTTAATGTATGCAAGCCCTCCACACATAATGGACAATTCGCCCGACTAAAAAATTGAACAATCATTGATCGCACCTCCTGGCTCCATTATAAACGAAGTGCTTTTACTCGTTGATTGCTTTTGTTGTAGAGATAGAATCTTTTTTCGTCACGGTTGTATTTTTTCCAATGAAAACAGAAACGACGACAATGATAGCCACAACGACTGTAAACCACGTGATTGATTCATTCAAAAATAGAGTGGCGAAAAGAATCATTAAAAATGGCTGTAAATATTGAATCTGACTCACTCTTGCAATGCCTCCCATCGCCATTCCTCCATACCAAGCAACATATGCTAAAAATTGACTAACAATAGCTAGATACAACAGGCTAATCCATGCAATGACAGGTGCATGTAGCATCTCAGTTGTGAAACTCCATATCACTGGAATGATAAAAAATGGAGCGGCAATCAGGATTGCCCATGCAATGACTTGCCAGCTCCCCAATTCCTGCGCTAACTGTCCACCTTCCGCATAGCTAAGCCCTAAAATTAACACTGCCGCCAATAAGGCTAAATCTGCAATATGTAATTGCCCTAAACCAAGATAGCTAGCATAAATAATGACGGCTATAGCACCAACAATGCTAGAAAGCCAAAATTTTAAAGAAGGTCGTTCTCCAGCTCTAAAAGTGGCAAAGCCTGCTGTTGCTAAAGGTAAAAGTGCTAATTCGACCGCTCCATGAGAAACAGGCAAGCTCGTCATCGCCCAAGAAGCTAGTAATGGAAACCCTAAAACCGCCCCAAAGGATACCACTAATAGGCTTCTAAATTGTCGAGCTGTTGGTAACTTTTCATTTCTTACAAGTAAGACGATTGCTACGATGATTGCTGCGATCACAGCTCTCCCTAAACCTACGATTGTTGCCCCAAAATATGGAACAGCAATACTTGTTGCCGGTAATGTTAAACTAAAACAAATGACCCCTACTAATCCTAATAATAAACCGATTTGTTCTTTGCCTTTTTTCTGCACTGTACCCAACCTCCCATTTTTATATCAATCTGTCCCTGATATAATCAATAATAAGAGGTGCTACATTATAAATAAACAGAATTTTCTACCAACTGTCCCTGGTACAGATAAAGGAGGAAATCATTTTGAATGTCAAATACATAAAGATTATAGAGGATATTAAAGCGCAGCTAGAGAAAGGCCTACTTGCTACTGGCAGTAAGCTTCCTTCTGTACGACAATTATCTGAGCAATATTTGTGTAGTAAAAATACGGTGATAAGAGCGTATCATGCACTAGAACAAGAACATCTAATTTTTTCTATACCCAAAAGCGGCTATTATGTTGTCAATAGAGTTGAGCCGACAAGCACACAACAGCATACTATTGATTTCTTGTCAGCCGGACCAGATAAAAGCATTATGCCTTATATTGAATTTCAGCATTGTATCAATCAAGCTATTGATACTTACAAGGAAGAATTATTTGGTTATAATGATCAGCAAGGACTTCACTCTCTCCGTGTGCAATTGGCAAAGTATCTACAAAGCTTACAGGTTTTCACTGACCCCGATCGATTGTTTGTTGTCTCTGGCTCGCAACAGGCTCTACATTTATTAGTGGCTATGCCCTTTCCAAATGGTAAAAATAATATATTAATTGAGCAGCCCACCTATTTTGGTTTAATAGAATCTGCCCAACTACAGCAGGCTACTACTTTCGGAATTGACTTATCAATGGACGGTATCGATTTAGAACGCCTTGAATATATTTTTCGTAATAATGATATAAAGTTTTTTTATATTGTACCGAGATTTCAAAATCCACTCGGCCATAGCTATACCAATCAAGAAAAAAGAAAAATAGTGGAATTAGCAGAAAAGTATGATGTCTATATTGTGGAAGATGATTTTTTAGGGGACTTAGATCCAAATAACAAATCAGACCCATTATTTTCTTATAACCCTTCAGGTAGAGTCATTTACATTAAAAGCTTTTCAAAGGTATTTCTTCCTGGTTTAAGAGTGGCTACAGTCGTACTTCCATCTTTAATGATTCATCATTTTTTACGTTATAAATTTAGTGCCGATTTCAATAGCTCGGTTCTTTCGCAGGGAGCCTTGGATATTTATTTAAAAAGTGGCATGTTTAATAGCCATATTAAAACGGTTAAAGAACTTTATCTAAGAAAAATGAATGTTATAAAGGAGGCTTGTAACACTTTACTTCCAAGTAACATCCACTTTACGAAGCCTACGTCCGGATTTTATCTTTCCATTTTCCTCCCTGAAAACTTAAGTGCCCAACATATTGTTCACTTTTTGAAGGATAAAAATATACTCATGGATGATGCGTCTAGAATGTTTTTACCAGCATTAAAAAAAGATAACCTTATTCGTCTGAGTATTTCTCAGGTGAATGAACATTTTATTCATCAAGGTATAAATGAGCTAGCCCAATGTATATCTTCATTCGACCGTAAGAAGAACACCTGCTTTAACACTATTCACCTACTGTAAAAAATTAAAGGCATTGAGTGCGAATGACAAGCACATCAATGCCTTTTGGCTATTATGTTATTTTAAATGTTGATCGAGGAATTTTACCATGGCATTATAGAACTCGATTCTGTTTTCTTCATTCGCGAAGCCATGTCCTTCATTATCCTTTAACATATACTCTACGTCTACACCTCTAGCACGTAAAGCCTCTACGATTTGATCGGATTCTGCTTTGTTGACACGTGGATCATTTGCACCTTGCGCAACAAATAAAGGTGTTTTAATTTTATCAGCATGGAAGACAGGAGAAGCAGCTGTTAATAATTCTTTATCTTTCTCTGGATGACCTACTCGTTCATAAAACAAGTCGCGCATAGTTTCCCAGTATGGTGGAATTGTATCTAATAATGTAAAAATGTTAGACACTCCTACATAATCAACTGCTGCTGCATATAAATCTGGTGTATACGTAATACCAGCTAATGTTGCATAACCACCAAATGATGCACCGTAAATACCGATTCGTTCAGGATCGGCGATGCCTTGGTCAATCGCCCATTGGACACCATCTGTAATATCATCTTGAATTTTTAGACCCCATTGCTTATTACCGGCTTGAAGAAACTCCTTCCCATATCCAGTCGAAGAGCGGAAGTTTACTTGTAGCACTGCATAGCCACGGTTTGCTAATAACTGTACTTCTGGATTGAAGCCCCACATGTCACGGGCCCATGGTCCACCGTGCGGGTTTACGATAAGAGGAAGATTTTTAGCCTCTTTATTTTTCGGCAAAGTTAAATAGCCATTTATGATTAACCCATCACGACTCTTATAAGAAATAGGATGCATTTCGGCAAGTTCTTCAGCTTTTAACCAAGGACTTAATGTCGCTAATTCTGTTAATTCATCTGTTGTTGAATCATAGTAATAATATTTTCCATAGACAGTGTCACTCGAGACACTCACAATAAATTTTGTCATCTCTTTATTGTAGTCATTTATACCAAATTCGCTTTCATGAACACCAAGTTTGTTTTGAATTTTACGGAATAACTTTTCAAAGTCTTGATCAAAGAATTGATAATGAATTTTATCAGTAGCATAAGCGCCATACAATAATTTATCTTGTTCAGCACTATACATTACACCTGAAACATCCACTTCATCATTGGACATTATTACTTCTTCATTACCCTGTAAATCATACTTCACCACTTCTACTTTGTCTCGGCCTTTATTCGAGGTAGCGTATATAAATTTATTGTCCTTTGAGAAGGATAGTGGTCGTACTTCATCCCCAGCTCCCATTTCAATAAATGGTCTGAATTCATCCTTTTCTGAGTCTCGATAAAGGATAGCTCCTTCCACTCCATCAGTAGCAACAGCTATACGTACATCGCCATTACGATCTGCCAACCAAGTTGTAATATTGCCTGGGTTTTTGGCAACGTGAGTCGTTTCACCCGTTTTTATATTCAGCTTGTACACATCAAAAACGGTCGCATCCTCTTTATTCATCATAATAAGAATTTCATCTTTCACACCCTGTAGGCTGTCCAATACTCCTACTGTCACGTTAGGATATGGCGTTAAATCTTTTTCCTCAGAGCCGTTAAATGTTGTAGAATAAATATGGAAGTTTTCATCTCCACCTTTATCTTTCAAATAAAGTAAAGCATCATCCTTCCAGAAAAAACCTGCGATATCTCGATCTTTAGATCCTGAGACACGAACTGGCTCACTATCATCATTCATTTTTTTCACGAATACATTCGAGCGGTTTTCCCATGCAGAGGCAAATGTAATATAATTACCATCAGGGGAAAGCTCGTAGCCAAAATTCCCTGGATTTTTCATGAAATCTTCGACGGAAATTTGTTTTACCCCTTCATTATTGGAACCATTTTTTATATTTTTAACATTGTTAAGAAGTTTAGCAACATCTTGTTTCGTAATAAAATCTGTGCTTGATGTTACTCCATTAAAGAAACCAAGCTTATTAGCTTTTTCTAAATACTCTGCCAGTGACGTTTCTTTTTCTTCTTTATCGACAGCTCTTACTAAAATCCGAGCTGCTTGATCATGTTTAATAGTAGAGCTTAAATCTGTAATCTCACCAGCCTTTACCCATTGATCCTTAATTTGTTGACGCATTGAATCAGAGCCGTGCTGGAATGTTAAAGCTGTTACTGCTAAATTTAGAAATTCTTGCGTTGAAAGATGTTCCTCTTGTGCTATGACGATATTTGTTGCATTGGCAGCACGTACTTCTTGCATGGTTGCAGGAATAACCGTAGAAGTTGTTAAAATAATTGCTAATGATGCAGTTAAAAATCTTTTTTTCAAAATGATCCCTCCCTATATCAGTTTACGCTATATCGATGGTCGATATATCTAAATTATACCAATTTTAGTATTATTGTCAATATTTTCATATCCATATTTAAAGCGAACTAAACAATTAGCTCGCTTGAGATTTGTATTAGAATTTCCGGCTTGCCCCTCCGCCTGCTGAAGATCCGCCACCAAAGCCTCCAAAACCGCCTCCACTCGAACGTCCTCCGCCAAAGCTGCCAGGGTAACCACCGTATCCTCTACCCCGGGGTCCTCCGCCACCTTTCGAAAAGAATGAAGAAATAATAATGACAATGATAATGATGACAATCATGAGCCAAACTGGCATCCCTTCATCCTCATTTGTGCCTGCTGGTAATTCACCATTCCAATTATATTCTTCTGCGACAGCACGAAATAGCTCAGCATATGTAGCTTGAAAGGCTTGATCATTATTACCTTCACTTGCAAAAGGGTAAAAAGCATTATCTAAAATACGCCCTAATTTACCGTCTGGTAACGGACCCTCTAAACCTTGACCAACAGCTATCACCACATCATTTTTCCCTTCACCCTGTCCAAATGTAGCGAGTATAAGGGCCCCATTATTTTTCTCTTTATCGCCAATGCCCCATGAGCGAAGCAATTTTGTCGCATACATCTTCGGCTCCTGCCCATGAAGACTGTCAATGGTTACAACCATGATTTCAGCACCTGTACCTTTATCTAGCTGCTCCGAATAATGGTTTAATTCCTGTTTTACCTCTGTAGATAAGACATTAGCAAAGTCATGTATATACGTATTTTTCATCGGTGACGGCATTGCCGCTTTCGTCACATCCGTGAAAAAAAGAAGCACCGAACAAACGATAATTAACTGTATAATACAACGCTGCATCACTGTGTACCC
>Ga0256779_1000060_pt1 | contig 30315 bp, 34 predicted proteins | sample MC6MC0930MT_FD_186048 | JGI IMG/M metagenome (GOLD analysis project Ga0256779, IMG submission 186048) | Metatranscriptome of enriched soil aggregate microbial communities from Iowa State University, Ames, United States - MC6-MC0930-MT... | ecosystem: Environmental > Terrestrial > Soil >...
ATTATTTAATTACCTTGAATTGTAACATGAACTAGTTAGAATATCAATAATTCATAGAATATTTTGTTATTCCTATGCATGTTCCACATTGAATTGATGAACACTAAGCTTGCTGTATATGGTTTTACTACATGAAATTTTATGGTAAACATGCCGCTATTATGTTACCATATATCTTTAGTAATAGAGAGGAACGTGAATACTTTGATTAATATTGAATTTCCAAAACCAGACGTAGTCATTCGTCAACGCGAACAAGATGTAAAACCAGGTGATGTCCCAATCACACCATATTTTGGTTTCATTGACTTCCATAAAATCACTCGTGATAATGGCGGCATTTTCTTATTCTATAATGAAAAGAATGAACTATTATTTGTCGGCAAAGCACGTAAAATTCGCCAACGTGTAAAAAAACATTTTGAGGACAATGTATCTCCGATGAGAAATCATCGTGATGAAGTCTTCAAAATTGAAGTTTATGAAGTTGAAGACCCAATGGAGCGTGAAATTTATGAAACATATGCCATTAATACTTTCCGCGCCAAATACAATGTAGATAAAGTATTTTATTAATCACTACATCAAAAACCGAAATCTCTTCTTAGAGATTTCGGTTTTTTATCACATTATGGTAATACGATCAATCGGCGTGCTTTTGCCGTTTATAAACAGTTCGATAATAGACTGTTCTGGGCTTTTCTTGATGGCATAAACATAGGGTTGCGCTTCTTTCTTTTGCTCGCTTCCTTCCTTGAAATGAATGATAAGTCTCTTCTCTTTAGCTGCAACATTCGCCAGCACATTTCCCTTTGAATAAATGACAAGATAGTACGTAGTGTCATCTTCATACAATAACTGAATTCTGTCATTGGCTATAATATGTTTATGAATATGGTCAGGGACGATTACGAGCTCCTGAATCTTAGGAGAAATAGGCTGCGGTGTAGCATCACATGCCCCTATCAATAAAAAATAAAATAAACCTGGCAACATCCATTTCCTCAAGATGCTCCCCTTTCCTTATAACTACTCTAAGAAAAATGCTTTTCGTTCTTTAGCAATCCAGTCCTCAAGCTCCTTATCATCGCGCTTTACCAATCGATTGATCAGAACATCATGCCAAATATAATCCTCTAATAAATAGATATGCACGGGATCATTGGTAATAAAAGCTGTTTCTTGGTTAGACGGCGAATGACCATAAATCATTTCTTGTCCATCAACCGATAAAATAAACCAATGAGGTGTTGAAGTCTTTCTCGTATAGTGTGTAGCCCTATGCTGATCTATAGATGCCAGATGTTCCCCTACATACAATGAAATGCCATGGACAGCCACATGCTGAGATACCTCTTCGATATCCTCTCGTAAAGCATCATACATATCTTCCCACATCGATAGTATAACTTTTGTCTCTGCTTTTTTTAATAAGGTTTGACAATAATTAACAATTGTCTGCTTACCTTTTAGCATTAACACTTTAGGTTCTGCTTCTTGCTCTGTCGTTTCTAGTTTTTCTAACTGATCGCTTATCGATGTAAAATTCGATTGCCAACGTTGCTGAATTTGTTGTAAAAACATCGCTACAGGAATGGAAGAATAAGTCGTTTGATCCGCTGTTTCCTCTTTCAATACGAGTCCTTTTTCAACAAGACCATTCAAGATGTCATAGATTCTAGCACGTGGAATACCAGAGGTTTTACTAACTTGATAGGCACTAACATGACTATTTTGCACAAGTGCTGTATATGCCTTTGCCTCATATTCTGTCAATCCCAGTTCTTTTAATTGGGCGATTAATTCATCCATATCATCCCTCCATATTTTTATTATAGGCTACTGTTGTGAACATTTGCCAATGAAAAAGTTATGCTTTACAGCAACAAATAAATTAGTTACTATTTCAGTAGTAACTAATTAAGAAGAGGTGTAAGCATGTTTTTTGATGTTGATGTACATATCCTAATACTATTAATTTCTTTTGGATTTCTGGCGGCATTTATCGATTCAGTAGTTGGAGGAGGCGGTTTAATTTCCTTACCAGCTTTATTGTTTGTTGGCCTAAATCCAGCCGCTGCTGTGGCAACCAATAAACTAGCAGGGACAATGGGCTCACTGACATCGTCCATTTCCTTTTACCGTTCTGGCCAGCTAGAAATTCGATCTGTCCTTAAATATTTCCCTCTAGCATTCATTGGATCTTTATGTGGTGCATGGACTGTTCATTTAATTAATCCCGCATTACTAAAGCCATTAATGCTAGTAATGCTGGCGGCTGTCGGGATTTATACGATCTTTAAAAAGGATTGGGGCGCTGTCTCAACAGTAAAAAATCTATCTAAAACCCATTTAATTTTATTTATGATGCTATTATTTGCTATTGGTTTTTATGATGGTTTTTTAGGTCCAGGAACGGGCTCTTTTTTAATCTTTAGCTTCTTGCTTGTAGGCTTTGATTTTTTAAAGGCGGCAGGTAATGCGAAATTTTTAAATTTGGCGAGTAATGTGGCTGGTGTTTGTATGTTTGCTTACTTAGGTCAAATTCATTATGTTTATGGTTTAGTAATGGGGGTTGCTCAAATCGGTGGGGCCATGCTTGGCTCGCGGATGGCCATTCAAAAAGGAAGTGGTTTTGTCCGTACACTTTTTATCATTGTGACAATGACGCTCCTTGCCAAAAATGCCTACGATTATATGATTCATTAAACACAAAAAACGCCACAGAAGAGTTTCTGCGGCGTTTTTTAAAATTATATCAGGAAGTGCTCTTCCTTAAATTTATGACTAGTGGCGAGACTAACAATCACAAAAATTATAAGAGAAGCTACAATTGGAATCGTGACGGTATGCATACCGAAGGCAGATGGATAAAATCGATCGATGATAATATACAAGGTCATACCCGAAATCATCGATGCTATCGCACCATATTTATTTGCTTTCTTCCAATATAAGCCCAGAACCACTGTCCAAATAAAGACTGCCTCAAGTCCACCAAATGCAAATAAATTTAACCATACTAATAAATCAGGTGGATGAAGTGCAAAGACTATAACAACTAAGCCAATCACAGTTGTGACAATATAGCTTGCACGCTTAATTTCTGCATCACTCGCTTTTGGCTTCATGTAATTTAAATAGATGTCTTTAACAACCGTAGAGCTAACAAGCATGAGCAAAGCATTGACCGTTGACATCGTAGCGGCCATTGGTGCTGCTAAGACGATACCTGCTAAAAATGGCGGTAGCACCTTCAATGTTAAGAGTGGCATGACTTTATCACCAATGTCGATGCCAGGTAAGACAGGTCGTGCTAACACACCAATGAGGTGCATACCAAACATGATCGTCCCAATAGCAATTGTGCCAATAATAATCGCTAAATGCATACTTTTAGAATCCTTATAACTCATAGCACGTACGGCGATTTGTGGTAAGCCTACAACACCTACACCAATTAAAATCCAAAAAGTCGAGACATATAGAGGTGTTAAATCTCCTTGAGCTCCAAATGGTGATACAAAATCAGGATTTTCAGCAACAAGTGAGGCCATAATCTTATCGATACCTCCACCTGCAATAATAGTTCCGATTAATAGAATAACTGTCCCGATGACCATTATCGAGCCTTGTACGGTATCCGTTAAGGCAACCGCTCGGAAACCACCAATAATCACATATACTAATACAGAAATTGCAAAGATAAACAGTGCCGTTGTGTAATGCAAGCCCGTCAATGACTCAATTAAACGTGCGCCACCTATCCATTGTGCCATCATAGCCGAAAATAAAAAGACAATAATACTAATAGCAGATAAGATGACGATGGCATGGCTTTTGTAGCGCTCTCGTAAAAAGTCGATTAACGTAATGGCTTCGTAACGACGAGCAATTATCGCAAATTTCTTTCCTAAAATCATCAGGACAAAATAACCGGCAGGTAGCTGTGCCATCGCGAGAAGTACCCAACCGAGTCCCTTTGTATAGGCAACGCCAGGTCCTCCGATAAAGCTACTTGCACTGCCATATGTAGCAATCATCGTCATCGCAAGGATAAAACCACCCATTTCTCGACCACCAAGGAAATATTCCTGTAAGAACGAGTTAGAGGAACGGACATGCTTATTGGCCCAAAAACCAATTCCAAAAATAATAATTAGAAATAATAGCAATGGAAATACAACTTGCCAATGCATTAGCGATCCCCCTCCTCATCATCAAATGGAACCTCTTTGAAAAAGAGTTTCATAACAATCCAGATGAGCAGGATCATAAAGCCTGTCCCTGCGATACAGCTATAAAAAAACCAAGCAGGAAAACCTAAAACATATGAATAATTTGCGGGATCACCTGCACCAAGTCCATAAGCAAAGCCAAACCAAATCGCAAAATTGACAATGACTAGTCCAATCCCAATAAGCGCCTCTTGATGCGCAATTTTAAAACGTTGATCTTTCACAAGACAATCCTCCTAACCTACTCTATTTTACTGATATGTTGGTCGGATGGGAAGGGCTGTGAAAAAATAAGAAGTACATGACTTAGCTACCTTTTAATAAGGGATATATTTACATATTAGAATGCAATTGACACCTTGGTAGTAATTGTAAATGGAGGTGATAATGAATGCGGTGGATACATGTTGAAGGAATCGTTGTTTTAACGGCGTTGCTAAGTATAGGCGGTACATATTTAGTAATGGACAAGAACTATAAACAAGAAACTTCTAAAGGTACTGACAGTGAAAAAGATAACAGTCCCAAAGAAGTGGTCAAGGAAGAATTTGTATCGACAGTGGATACGACCTTGGGTTGGGAAAACCCTGTGTTCTCCATAAGGATTGATGAATGGAAGAGTGGAGATGAACCGTTTGTTGATAATTTAGTGGAAGAAGTACTTCAACAAATGTCACACCAAAAAATAATTGCTGATGAAAAAGAATCATCCATCATGATTACACCTGAAAGAATTGACACATTGCTGCAAATGGTAGAAGAAAATAAAGATGGATATGAACACGGTGAACAATATTTGGATTTATTAAATCGTTGGAAATTAGGTGATTTTTCATCTGTAGACCAAGACCATAATGATATGTGGTATCTTCAAGGGTCAAAGCAAAGTGGGATTGCTAATGGAATTGCAACAAAAGAACAGGAAATTGATTATATCTTTCGGGTTTTCGCTAAAGAGGTAGTAGATGTTTTTGGTAGTTCCACTAATATGAAATAAGCCACTATCTTACCTTTTACAAATGGAGAAGATGACAACGTGTAGTGTTAAAACTTAATAACCCTCGTCTACTTAGTTAGACGAAGGTTATTTAAATCCACATTGATTATGACGAGCGCTTTTCCCAAGGCTGTAATGTGCCAACAATATTGATAAGACGATGATGTTGGATTGAATCAATGACACCTTGGGAAATTTCCTCATTAGTAAGCCACCTAGAATGACCATTTTCAATGATAAAACCTAGCTGCACTTGGTAGTACTGAGCCGTATTAGGCAGATGCATGTTCTCTTTGATTTCACTTAGATCCGCACTACTACCTAAGACATGAAACAATTTCCATGTTCCATTCCTGCAAGGTGAAATTTCACTGACTATGCTCTCTAAAGTCCTTTCAGCATATGAATGAATCCACGCAATGACTAAATCAATTGGTCCATTCTGTTCAATCGTACTCCTTATCTCTTTTTTTAATAAGGCAATATCACTATAATCAACGAATATGGGCGTCATAAGTGATGAATCTGTTGCATTTAATAAACTTTCCATTCGAGCTTTATTCCGTCCAATGACAGAAACATGAATACCATTACTCACTAACCAAAGAGATGTGTTCGCTAACATCCCTGTTCCACCAACTACTAATGCGTGTACCATTTATCTGTCCCTCACTTTTATTCACATGGCGTAGTAGCTACAAGTGTCTGCAAGGCTTTTTTATCAATTTTTCCGACACTTGTTTTCGGTAATTCCTCTATGAAAATAATTTGTTTAGGAATTTTAAAACGTCCTAACTGTTGATGGCAAAGCTCATGTAGTTCATCTAAAATGGTCGCTACTTGATTGTGACAGACAATGAAAGCTGTCACTACCTCTCCCCAATAGTCGTCTGCTACGCCAATTACGGCAACTTCCTGTACATGTGGATGCTGTAACATACACTGCTCCACTTCCTGCGGATATACATTTTCGCCACCCGAGATGATCATCTCTTTTCTTCGCCCAACGATAAAGACATCTCCATCCTCATCCATCATCGCTAAATCGCCAGTTTTTAACCAGCCATCTTGCATAATATTGGCAGTTTCTTGCTTGTTATTCCAATAATAACGAAACACATGCTTCCCTCTTACCAATAGCTCTCCGACTTCACGAGGCGCACAATTTTGTCCTGTTGGTTTGACAATTTTAGCTTCATTGAACTGCATGCTTTTCCCCACTGCCCCTTTTTTGGCATAAGCATCCTCTCGCGCAATGAAAAAGTTATTAGGCCCTGCCTCCGTCAAGCCGTAGCCCTCTTTAAAAAATAGCCCCTTCCTATAAAAAGCATCGTAAATAGGGTGTGGACAAGGGGCACCACCTGACAAAAATACTTTCATCGAAGGAAATGGATTTTCCTGAAAATAGTTCGTAGCAATCATCGCCTGATACATCGTTGGCACAAACAGTGAAATCGTAGTTTGATATTGATTCGTGGCTCGCAGTGCTGCCTCCGCTTCAAATTTATCGCCAATGATGACAGTTCCGCCAGCCATAAGTAATGGTATACAGAGCGCATTTAAGCCACCTGTATGAAACATCGGCATATAATTTAAGGTACGATCTTTGTCATGTAAACCCCAGCTAATAATCGTATTCATGGCATTCCAATTGACCGACTCAAAGGATAAGACCACTCCCTTTGGTCGTCCCGTTGTCCCTCCTGTATAAATCATGAGCCAGGGATCATCTACTTCCAAGGATTGCTCATTACCTATAACATGCTTCTCTTGCTGGCTAACATGAAGGGGAAACATTTTTTCTAACACTAAGGGACAATGATTCGACTCTTCATACAACAGGATGGATGGGGTAGCATCCTCCAAAATTTGGGTTAATTCCTCTTTACTTAAACGCCAATTTAACGGCACATAGATCAGACCACGTAAACCACAGGCAAAGAGAACAGCAAAAAGTTGAATATGATTTTTGGCAAAAACAGCGACTCTACTCCCTTTCTGAAGCTGTTGACGCTCAAAAAATTGACACCATTTACCGATCTCCTCACTTAATTGCCGATAGGTCCATTGCTCCTCTGTAGCAAGATTAATCAATGCGATATGGTGAGGTGTTAATGTGGCACGTTTTAAAATCCACGTTTGCTCAACAAACATGTTGAAAACCTCCTATCACATCATAATGGCGCCATCCACATGAAGCGTATGACCGTGGACGTAGGAGGCTTCATCAGATGCTAAAAACAAGTAGGCGTTGGCAATATCTCGAGGCGTTCCTAAGCGTTGCAATGGGACGATGGATCGCATTTGAGCAAGGATATTTTCAGGCATTTTCTTCACCATATCGGTTTCTGTAAAACCTGGGGCTACGGCATTGACATTAATCCCTTTCCGCCCTAATTCCTTGGCCCATGTTTTGGTCATACCTACAATCGCTGCTTTCGTGGCTGCATAATTCGTTTGACCAACATTGCCGTAAACACCACTTACGGAAGATGTATTAATAATTTTGCCACCCCCAGCCGCCACCATATGAGGAATGACTTCCTGTGTACAGTGAAAGACGCCTGTCAAATTGACATCTAAGACTTGCTGAAATTGATCCTCAGTCATCTTTGTGAGCATCGCATCTCTTGTAATCCCCGCATTGTTCACTAAAATATCAATATGTCCTGCTTGTTCAATCACAGTAGCCACTAACTGTTTTACGCTCTCTCTATTGGCGACATCCACTTGTATAAATGCTACCTTTTCCCCTAATTGTCCCGCTGCAGCAATCCCCGCATCGTTATCGTAATCAGCAATAAAAACAACTGCCCCTTCTTCGATAAAACGCTCAGCAGCCGCATAGCCGATTCCATTGGCAGCACCTGTAATAATGGCGACTTTACTGTTTAAGCGCATAATTTCTCCCCCCAATTTCTAAAAAAGCCTCAATTTCAGCTGTCAGTTGTGCTAGATCATCTACCAGTGGTGAATGCCCACAATCCTTTAAGCTCACAAATTGCGCAATCTTGCCCAAATCTTGAAGCAACTCTACATTCATCTCCTCAGTAATGACCAAATCACTATCCCCTCTTAGCACTAAAATGGGGATATTGATCAGGTGGGCTTCGTGTGACCCTTTTGCCACCTCATGATCAACTCCACTTATATTAAAAGTATTGAGTGCATGATACACCTCTGCTAAATTTCGCTGTGTCAGCATATCCTCTACATATTCTTGATATTTTTCTTTGCTCGGCTGTTGATGGCTATAAATTAATGCATTCCATAGTGACTGTAAGCCCTCTCTATTTTTCGTATCATAGAAGCCCTGTACGAGCTTCGTTTTCGATGTATCCACAAGGACCTCTTCATAGCTATGCGCTCTCTTGAAAGAGGCTGGATTGCTCATTCCTAAATCTGTATAAAATGGATAGCCACGTGTGGAAGCGGAGGCCAGTAAAATCAGGCGTTGACAACATCCTGGATAATTCGCTGCAAACTGTAGACAGACTGCTCCACCCGTTGACCAGCCAATCATATCAAAACTTTGTAATTGAAGAGCATCTACAAAAAGTTTGACATCCTCACTAAAATCTCGAATGGCCGATATAGGCTTATGATATGAAGACCCACCAAAACCACGTAAATCAATCGCATAAATCGTAAACTTATCATCCAAAGCATCTATCAGTACATCCCAATGCTTAGAAGATGTCATATTCCCATGAACCAACACTAAAGGATGACCTCCACCCAGGCGTTTGCGATAAGCCAACGTTTCTCCATTTGCTAACTGAACTGTTTTTAACATTCAAGTTCCCCCTTAACCCCAACGTATTGTAATAGCCCCCCATACATAGCCAATACCTGCACTAACGAATGTAACAATGTCGCCAGCCTGTATACGATTTTGCTCCAAGGCAAGCTGTAAGGACAATATTTGATCTATCTGTCCAATATGCCCATAGTCTTGTAAATAAATAGACTGCTCAGGCTGCAGGCAAAGCTCTGCTAAAATATAATCATGCGCAGACCTTTTCATATGCAGCATCGCTAAGTAACTTAATTGTTCTTCGCTATATCCACTTTTCGATAAAGAACTTCGAATGACCTTCAAAAAATTCCTTAAAGATTTCTGTTCTAATCGCTCCTTCATGCCAATCGGATCCAGAACGTCAAGTTGATATAATCGTTCTGTTAAATGATAAGGGGTTAAGGGGGTTTTCGTACCTCCAACTGGAACCACCACATCTTCCGAGAACGAACCATCTGTCATAATATCTGCCTCTAAAAGCTGATTTTTTGCATAGTTTTTTTGTAGCAGTATGGCGCCTCCACCAGCAGCCAAATTATACATAAAGCGTGTTCGTGGATTGCTGTAATTGATAAAATCAACATTGCGATAGCCACCAGCGATTAGAATGGTGTTAATGGTATCGTCTGCAGCCATTAAGCTTTTCGCCACTTTCAGCGCCATAATGGTTGTGCCACAGCGTAATTGCACATCAAATGCCCACGCATTGACTGCACCAAGCTCTTCCTGCATTTTGATGGAAGCTGTCCAGAGTGGATATTCTTTATGCTCCTCCCCCATATAAATAACAACATCAATATCTTTTGGCTCTATATGTGCTTTTTTTAGAGCATCTTGTGCCGCCCATATCCCCATCTGCACCGTATGATCATGCTCTCCAGGAATCGGTTTTTCGTGGATGCCCATTTTTTGACGGATAATGTCCTCAGGAATGTTCGAAAGAGCCGCAAGTTCCCGCGATGTCATTTTGTTTTGCGGTAGATAAATACCTGTACTCACAATACCGATCGTCATTCAAATCGCTCCTTTTCCTGTGGCAGGGCAACCTGTGTTTTTTTGTTTTTTACCTTTCCTCGCCATTTCCATATCAGCAATCTTAGTGAGCCGATAATGCCTTTTGGGAAAAAGATAACCGCTAAAATATAGAGAATTCCAAAGAATATAATCCACCGCTCAAAAATAGGATAATCTCGTGCCATTCCTGACAGTGCATGCTGAGCATATTCAATAACTGCTGCCCCTAATAATGGCCCCACTAACGTTCCGACCCCACCAATTATGGTCATTAATAAAGCATCGAGTGTAACATCCATCGTCATCACACTCGTATTGACGAAGCGTAATGATACGGCGTATAAGGATCCTGCAAAGCTCGCTACGATGCCTGCCACAACCGAGGCGATGACTTTATAATGCAACGTGTTAAAACCTAATGATTTTGTCCGTTGCTCATTTTCACGAACGGCAATTAGTATTCGACCTGTTGGCGAATTCACAAAACGATAAAGCGCTAAAAAAATAACGACTAGGCTTGTGAACACAAAGAAATAAAAGGTCATTCGATCCCTAAAAACATCAGGTGCTCGAAATGTAAAGCCATCATTGCCATAAGTGACAGAGCGCCATTTTTCAGCTAGTACTAAAAATAATCCCGAAAAAGCTAACGTAAGCATGGCGAAGAAATGACTTTTCAAACGGAGGGTCAATAAACCTACTAAAAAACTAACAAATCCTGCAAATAGCATGCCAATCAATATGGACAGAACGAAAATAAACAGCGTATTATCCATCTGTTTGAGCATAACGGCTGTTGTATAGGCACCAATACCAAAAAACATGGCATGCCCAAATGAAACGATTCCTGTATAGCCTAGTAAAATATCATAGCTCATTGCCAATATCCCAAAAATAAAGATTTGCGTTAATAAAATGAGCAATGTTCTCGAATCATTAACAAAAGGAAGTAGGACAAAAATCGCGAATAATAGGGAAAATGCGATATGCCGTAAGGAAATTTTTAGCTTCATGATGTTCGCTCCTTCCGCATCGCAAACAGCCCTTGAGGACGGAAAATTAACACGATCGCCATTAATATCATATTGACTGCCAATGACAGTACAGGCACGTAATAGGCCATAAAGCTACCTGCAAATCCTACTAAAATAGCTGCCAGCAACGAGCCTGAAAAGCTGCCCATTCCGCCGATGACCACAACGATAAACCCTAAAATCGCGTATTCCATACCCATTTCTGCATAAATCACACCTGAATAGGGAGCCATCAACATCCCACTTAGGGCCGCAAGAGCTGCACCTACCATGAAAACATATAAAAATACACGTTTAATATGAATACCAAGCGCCTGTGCCATTTCCTTATCTTGGACACCAGCCCGAACAATTAAGCCAATCTTTGTGCGCTTCAGCAAATATTGGAAAAATCCAAAAATCACAAACCCGACGATAATAATAAATAAACGATATTTAATGATAATAACGTCGCCAATTTCCCAGCTTCCAGCTAAATAACTTGGCGTTTTCACTGCGACGCCATTCGGGCCAAAGACCACCTTAATAAGCTCCTGTAAAACAAGCATCAGCCCTAAGGTAATTAAAATTTGCTGAATATGATTGCCATAAACAGGCGTAATAATTATTTTCTCCGTTATAAATCCAAGCAATGCTCCAGTTATAATTGCACCAACAATCCCTAAGATGAAACTTTCCGTATACATATAGGTGAAGATTCCCGCATAAGCTCCCCAAACGAATAACCCGCCATGCGCAAAATTCAACACATCCATTAAGCCAAAAATTAAGGTCAAGCCTGCTGCTAGTAAAAATATCAGCATGCCTGTTGCCAAGCCATTAATGATTAAATTGACGAAAAGCTCCAATGATGGTCACCCCCTTTATCCAATCCCTAGATACTTACGTTTCAGCTCTTCATTATCAATGAGTTCCTGCATATTGCCTGAATGCACTGTCCTGCCATCATCAATCAATGTATAGGTATCACCAATACGACTAGCCATCATAAAGTTTTGCTCGACGAGGACAATGGACGTTTTCTTTTTCATTTCTACAATGGCCTCCATTACCTTTTCAACAACGATTGGCGCTAGCCCCTTTGAAGGCTCATCAATCAGAATTAATTGACTATCATTGATAAAGGCTCTTGCCATCGACAGCATTTGCTTTTGGCCACCTGATAAATGTCCACCAGCCTTCTTCCAAAATTTCTTTAAGTCTGGAAATAGCTCAAGCACATATTGTTGCCGCTCTAATGTCGCTTTGTCCTCCTTCCGCATTGCTACCTTCATATTCTCTTCTACCGATAAATCTGCAAAAATCCCTTGATTTTCTGGAACATAGCCTATCCCTAATTTGGCCACCTTGTAGGTGGGGCTTTTTTTAATAGAGTTCGAGCGAAAGGCGATTTCTCCCTTTGTCGCAGGTGTTAAGCCCATAATTGTTTTCAGCGTAGTCGTTTTACCTGCGCCATTACGGCCTAGCAGTACTGTCACCTGCCCCTCCTTTGCTTCAAAATTCACGCCCTGTAAAATGTGATATTGGCCGATATGGGTATGAACCTCATTTAATGTCAGTAAGGTGTTCATCGTACAGCCCCCCCAAATATGCATGTTGCACGGTGTCATTATTCATAATTTCCTCTGGTGAACCATCTGCTAATAACTGACCATTAAACAACACCATAATGGAATCCGATAAATCTAAAATCATATCCATTTTGTGTTCAATGAGCAGAATGGTTTTATCCCCTTGCTGTTTAATTGTCCGAATCACTTCTAAAATCGTTGGCACTTCCTCTAAAGACATGCCAGCAGTTGGTTCATCGAGTAACAGAATCTCCGTATCTAACGCTAAGAGCATGGCAATCTCAAGCTTTCTTTTCTCCCCATGTGAAAGCATTGTTGTGAGGGCGTCGCGTTTATTGTCGAGCAAAACGAGGGCTAATAACTCTTCCGCTTTTTCAGTGATTGCCTTATAGCTTTTGTAGTGTCGAAATAGCTGATAACGAATTTTCTCCTTAGATTGCACAGCTAAACGAACATTTTCTAAAACCGTTAAATTTGGAAAAACATTGGTGATTTGAAAGGATCGCCCTAAACCCATACGTGTTCTTTCAATGGCTGACTTTTGTGCCAGTGATTGCCCCTTAAAATAAACATCACCAGCAGTTGGCTTTAACTCGCCACTAATTAAATTAAAGAACGTCGTTTTACCAGCACCATTCGGACCAATTATGGACTTCAAATGCTTCTCTGGCATTTGAAAATTAACGCGATCCACAGCCGTATGCCCACCAAAACGAATTGTTAAATTATCTGTGTGTAATATAGGTTCCATCCTTGACTCCCTTCTTCTCTATTAGTTATGTAGAGAGACAGAATTTCTGCCTCTCCTGTGCCTAATTCAGAACAGGCGGTGCTGTTTCCTCAGGACTTAGCTCACGTATAAGTACTGGTACTGGATAATCCACACCTTCTTGTTTTTCTAATCGTATCGAATACATGGATTGAAGAGCCTGATGATCCTCCTCACGGAAAGTCATCGTGCCTTTTGGCGTCTCAAATGACATCCCTTCCATCACGTCAATCAGCTTGTTGGCATCAGCATCTCCATCCGATTTTTTCAATGCCTCCACAATGGCAATCGCCGCAGACATACCTCCAGGTGTAAATAAATCGGGTACTTCATTAAAACGTTTTTGATGTTCATCCACTAACCATTTGTTCACATCATTTTGCGGTAGCGTATTGTAATACACCGAGAAGCCTTCCATTCCAACCAATGGATTCATAAATTGAAGTGCAATAATATCGGGCGCACCTGTTGAAATTTTAATGCCCTTTTCTTGAATTTTAAGATCAGCAATTTGATTCCAAGGCGAATTTGTGCCTGCCCATACTACAAATAAATAATCAGGCTTGGCATCGATCACCTTTTGTAAATTGGGCGTAAAGTCGGTTGCCGCAGGATCTGCATACTCCTCTAGCACAATTTCAGCGCCCAACTTCTCCGCAGCTGTTTTAAAGGCGTTTACCCCGTCCCAACCAAACGAATAGTCTGGTGCAAATGTAGCAATTTTTACACCATCTCCCGCAATAGCCGCTGCCGCAGCATACGCATCTTGTGATGAATTACGTCCTGTACGGAAAATATACTTATTAAATTCTGAACCTGTAATACTATCAGCCACTGCAGGCTCCACCACCATAATCTTTTCATACTCCTCAGCAAGTGGAAGAACAGCGAGTGTATCACCAGAACTCGAAGAACCGACTAGAAAATCAACCTGATCATCCTCTAATAACTTTGTGGCCTTTTGCACAGCTACCTCAGGCTTCGTCTCCGTATCCTCATAAACAATCTCTATTTTCTTACCATTGACCTCCATCGTACCGCCAGTAGCATACTCAATTCCTAAATCAAACCCCCGCTGCGTCTGCTTCCCGTAGGACTCCAATGCCCCTGTTAACGAAGCAAGTACCCCAATTTTAACCGTCCCACCTTCTGCCGTAACCGCTTTCGTCTCATCACTAGAATCGTCTACAGCTGTTGCACCTTGCGTTGTATCCTTTTCATTACAAGCCATCAACAACACAGCTACCATGACTAATAGAGACCAATACAAATGCTTCTTCATCCCATAACCCCCTTTAAAATAAGCCCATAGAAAGCGCTTTCGTTGCTATGACATCACTATATAAAAGTCCAGTTACAAATTAGTTACAAAAAATGCTCTGCACTAAAAGTGCAGAGCATTTTTCTGTCCCGAAAGTGAAGTGAAACGCAACGGCAGGGACAAAACGGTTTTACCTCTGCACTAAAAGGCAGAGCATTTTTCTGTCCCGAAAGTGAAGTGAAACGCAACGGCAGGGACAAAACGGTTTTACCTCTGCACTAAAAGGCAGAGCATTTTTCTGTCCCGAAAGTGAAGCACAGCGCAACAACAGGGACAATAATCTCTATAGGGTAATCCTATTTCTAAATGGAAAAAGAAGCGGTTATATTCTAAAAATAAAACACTTTAAACCTGGATATTTATGGGTCTATCTTGTTTCTATTCCCGTAGCCTGTAAAGAATGGACAACCCTCAATATCGAAGCGATGGAATTGTTTATCCGCAATTTAAAAGTGTTACAAGAATTGTAGTCAATTATTAAATCAGATAAAAAGAAGACAAAATGGTTGAAAGCACAACATTTTGTCTTTTAGCTTTATACATTTGATATTCCCGACTGTATTCTGTAATTTCTAATGAGCATACCATTGGATTTCATCATTCCAAATTTCTCATATAAAGGAACTAGGTCATCGTCACAGCATAAATCAATCATGTAAATATCATGAAGTTCAATCAACATTCTTTTTATTAATTCACTGCCAATCCCTTTATTTTTATATGCAGGTAGCACTTCAAGGAATGGAATATATGCTGATAAAACCCCATCACTAATGGCTGTGATAAATCCAACGATTTGATTGGTTTGTTCATCAAGTGCAATAACGACTTTACTGCTATTTTCCAACAGCTTTAAGTGTGTTGGTGGGCTTGGTGGATTTGGCCAATCTACAAAAAAGCCCTCCAACATTTCCGATGAAATATCTTCAAGATTATTTTGATATCTCAACAAATATCAGCTCCCTATTTCATTTTGACCATTCCTGTTTCAATACACTATACAATAATGAATCGCGCCAAACGCCATCTTTCATTAACAAATGTTCTCGTAGTATACCTTCTTTTGTCATTCCTATTTTCTCCATTACTTTCGATGACCCTATATTTCTAGGATCACATGTAGCATAGATGCGATGGAGTTTTAATGTTTCAAAACCGAACGTAATCACTAATTTAGCGCTTTCCGTTGCTATTCCTTTTCCCCAATAATAAGGATTTATGCTATAACCAATTTCCCCGACTTGATTCGTAAAATTCGTAATCATTATCTCTACCGCACCTATTACTATTTCTTGATAAATAATGGCAAAAACGTATCTTTCCCTGGGTATTTGTTTTGCTTCTTCGAGTACATCGTGAATGAATGCTTTAGAATCTTCCTCTGTATTCGGTCCCCATGTTTGATACTGACAAACAATTTCTTGTGAGGCATATTTATGTACATCAAACCAGTCATGTTCAGTGAATTCTCGTAAAAATATGGTTTCATTCGCAAGTATACTTTCATTATTTTTAATCATTTGTATTAATCCTTCCTTTATCTCCTACTACTCGTTCTAACCATTCACTCATCAGCTTCGTAAACAATTCAGGTTGTTCAATTTGCAAATTGTGTCCTGCCATATCTAATATCGCGAAGGATGCTCTTGGGAACTTTTCTAAAATCGCAAAGGCATCCTGATAGCCTACAACTGAATCTTGTTTGCCAAGCAAGAAGAGACTAGGTTTGTCAAAAGATCTTTCATCGACGGCAAAAGAAAAACCGTAGCTGTGCTGAATTTTTTCTGAAAATGCTTGATCCGCTATACAACATCCTGCTAGCACTTCTGTTGTATAGCGGATCCAATTATAAGCATCTAAAACCACTTGATGCGATTGAAAATCTTCTTGTTCCTGTTGGCTTAATGTTGATAAAAAATTAGCATCTGATTTCACAATACAATGTTCTGGCACTGTACGTTGCTCTTTTTCAGGAATGATGAGCGGGCAAATAAAGGCAGCACCTAAAAGTCGATCTGCTGATGTCCTCATAATACCTCGCGCTAAATAGCCTCCATAAGATTCACCCACCAACAAGTAGGATTCATGTGGAATGATTGTGTGTATAAACTCGCTGACCGCTTCTAACATTTCATCTGAGTTCTGAATTGATGAATAGTCCGTTGTCTTCCCCATCCCAGGAAGATCAAAATAGATACGTTTCCATCCCTCTCGCTCTAAAAAAATCGGTTCCATACACCCTTTCATTAATCGATGATCAGGTGAAAAACCATGTAACATGATGATCGGTATTCCCGTTCCAACTATTTCAAAGTAAATATTAGCTTTACTAGTTTGACAAAATGGCATAATTGTTCCTCCAAATATATGGCTTTTATAAATTATTTAAAAACTCAGCGTGAATAAATTTACTCACACATTAAAACAGGTGCCCACCACCTTGCTACACAAACAAACGACTTTTCCAAAAATTCACTACCCCATAATCAAATCATAAACAGCCATTGTGGATTCCATTGGGGTTGTGTTTAATTCCTGCTGTAATTGCTGGACACATTTTTCATACCATTTTAGCGCTAGTGAGCGGTTTTGGAGTTGGTAATGGCTGTACATGAGCAGGCGATATCCCTCCTCCCACAGTGCATCCTCTCGCAGTATTTTCTCTGCATAGTCAATCGCCTTTTTAAACTGTTGCTGTCTCGTCGCGTTTTGGGCTAAGCGCTCCAGTACCTCGATAAATAAATATTGTAGTTTTTCGCGATCCTGGTTCAGCCAATCTATTTGTTTTTTTTCCGCATATAAAGCGTCCGTATAACACGCTTCAGCTAATTGTAGCCATTCATTGGAAAGCTCTGGATCAAATTCCTCCATGCCTAAATTGTAGTAAAATAGAAAGCGTTCCACGTCAATTTGAAGATAAAGAATTTGCTGTAACTGATACATATTATTTTTTCGTTGAATAAAAAAACTATCTTGTCTTGCATGACGCTGTGGTTCTAGCACTTTTAGTAATGTATTCAAAACCACTTTAAAATCTCGATCCAAGGATTCAACACTACGTTCAGGCCATAATGCTTGGGCAATTTCTTCCTTCGGTGTAAAGCGATGGCGATGACAATACAAATACACGAATAGCTCCTTTGCTTTATCCCGCTGCCACTCTTTATCTTCAAGCTTTCGTTGTCCCCGTAGAAGACTGACACTACCCAAAAGATTGAGTTGCATTTCATCATGCGAGTAGCTAATACTGTCCTCCACTTGTAAATAGTGTCGCAATGCAACGATGGCGGCATGTTCTTCCCCACATTGTTGACTAAATTGCAATAGCTCATAAAAAATCATTCGATTGCTTGGGCCAAGTATCATTTTCTCTTGTAGAAAATAATGATAGCCATTTGTCATACACAATTGTGCGAACTGATGAAAATAAGGTTGAAATTGTTCGATAGACTGCTCTTGAAAGGCAATCACGGCTTGATAAAATAACACATGCATTAAACCATTATGATCACCGCATTCGTGAAATAGTTGTTGGGCCTTTTTTAACAACTCCTTCGCACGTGCCGTTTCTTGCTCAGAAACAATGATTTTCACCTCAGCTATGAGAATTATGGCCGTCATCCAAGCATCTTGTACTTGCTCTGTTTCCTGTAAGCCAAGCGCTAAATATTTCTTAGCTGCTACCATATCACCCAACATATGTTTGACAATGGCCAGCCCCATATAAGGTTCTGCCTTTACCCGTGAGATATTGATGGTATTCATTAAAGTCAACGCTTTTTCATAGGCATGGCACGCCCCGTGATAATCTGGGTAATCCATTAATAACAAGGCATGGGCTTTTCTGATATAACCAACAGCCTCAATGAAAACAGACTTCTCACGTACCCCTCTTCGAATACCATGTTGAGACGCATACCAAGCATCCTTTCCTTGCCCTAGCAATGTATAAACAAAAGCTGCTAACAATTCACTTTCACGATGAGTTGCGACAAGTTGAGGTGGTAATTCAAGTCGTTGTACTAATAATTCCTTTGCCTCTTGTAGTTGCCCCGTGCGTAATAAAACACGTACATCGACATTTGCTCGTTGTACAACGTCCTCTGGTAAGGCTACGTCGTCAATAAATAATTGTGCACCCTTTGCCTTCCCTAAATTCACTAAATTTTCAGCATATTTCCGTTGGAGTTCTAATAATTCCTCCTTAGGTAAAGGCGTATGTTTGGCTAACTCTAATGCTTTTTCTAAATGTGGCTCTGCTAATGCAGGTTGAATGGTGTCTAAGTAAATATGGGCTAGCCCTGCCTGAGACTTTGTTAGAAAGAGATTATCCCGTTGCTGCTGAGCAATGGTTGCACATTTCTCGTAGGATTGTTTTGCTTTTTCATAAAATGCACGGTAACGATGACATTCGCCTTCAAAATAATACAATTTATAAAACTGTGTTTTTTCTTGTACTGTAAAACGATTGATTTTTTCTAGCAACCATTCAAATTGACCAGCACGAATTAATGGCTCCGCATGAAGCTGTAAGAGCTCTCCACAAAATTCATGATCATTCGTTTTAAAGGCATGATAAAGGACTGCTTGAATGTTATGTTGATCCTCATAATACAATGCAGCTTGTTTATGGAGGTCAATATATTGACTTGGATACTGTTGCCACTTCATTTCTAGAAATCGACTAAACAATGCATGGAAGCGATAGATGCCGTCTGTTGTAACGGACTGAATAAATACATGGCGTTGCGTCAAAGAAGCCAATACTTGTGCAAGCTCAGAGCCATAAAAATCCACCATTAATTTGACTGAAAAGGTTGGGAAAATCGCTAATTTCAAGATAATTTCTTGCTCAGTGGACGTCATCGTACTAAAAACTTCCTCCGACAAATAGGTGAAAAGATCATTAGTGGAAATTGTTAGCCAATGATCTAAAGAAGCCTGGTGCCATTGCTCTGCTAGTAAAGAAATACTAATCGCCCAGCCCTCTGTAATTTCCAAAATCTTTACGATATCTGAACTGGACAAATGCACATCAACATATTCTTCAAAAAAAACTGCAATTTCTTCGGTTGAAAATGCAAGCTCGCCCTCTGAAATTACAAGTAATTTTTTTTGCAGCTTTAATTTCCTCATAATATCCCAATTGGGTAATGTTCTAGAAGCAATTATGAAATGTACAGTTGGTGGAGCAAACTCTATAATTTTCTCCATTAAATAATTAATATGAAATACATGATCGACAAGATGATAGTCATCAATAACAATTAGGAGTGGCTCATCCATGCCACATAAGCAATTAATAAAAAGCTTATACCATCGATTGAGCTCCTCCATTTTTGGAAAGCGTGATAATTGATCCCATGTATCAAATGTCTGTCCAAAATTAGGCACAATTCGCTGTATACTAAAAAAAAGATGCCTTAGAAAAGGTAAGATTGTATCATCTTCATCGGAAATACTATACCAAGAATAACGGCGAGTTTCGTGACAAAGGAATTGAGTGAGAATGGTCGTCTTGCCATATCCTGCCCCACTATGGATGAGTGTGCAAGTATGCTGATAGCTTTTTTTTAATGTTCTTATAAGTGCGGCTCTATTAATACAATGATTGGATGGATTTGGTGCTATACATTTGGATTGAATGATAATATCTGTCATGTAAACGATAACCCCCATTTGTGTAAGGTTACAAAAATTCAGATTATTAAATTATTGACAGTTTACCATATTTAATAACTTTGATGGGAACAAATAAAAAAACCCGATTATCAAATCAATGATAACCGGATTTTTATTCTAGGGTTAGAGTAATTCTTTACGTAATTCAGCAGCTGATTTTGGTGAAAGCAGACTGAATGGGATATCAAATACTGTTTTCGCCCCTTTATCACCAGTCTGGCTTAGACGATGTGCCGCACGGGCAAATGCTACTAACACACTAGACGTGAAGTTTGGATTACTTTCGAGTTTTAATGAGAATTCAAGAATTTGTTTATCGTTTGCACCACTATCACCACTGCGAATCACAAAACCACCATGTGGCATACCTGTGTGGTTTGCTTTAAATTCTTCTTCAGAAATGAAGTTGACAGTTGTATTATATTCATCGAAGTAGTTAGGCATTGTCACAATTTCTTGTTCAATTCTTGCCGCATCTGCGCCGTCTTCTAGCACAACCCAGCATTCACGTGCGTGTTTTTCACGTGTTGTTAGCTCTGGATTTTCACCGTTACGTACACGTTCTACAGCATCTTTAATCGGTAACGTGTATTGAACAGCATTTTTAACACCTTCGATACGACGGACTGCATCTGAGTGACCTTGGCTTAGACCATCTCCCCAGAACGTATACGTTGTACCAACTGGTAATACAGATTCCCCTAGTAGACGATTTAATGAGAATAAACCTGGATCCCAACCAACTGAGATGACAGATACTTTGCCAGATTTTTGCGCTGCTGCATCAACAACATCAAAAAATTCTGGAATTTTCGCATGTGTATCAAAGCTATCAATTGTATTAAACCATTGAGCAAAATGTGGACCTTGCTCTGGTAAATCTGTTGCAGAGCCCCCACATAAAATCATCACATCAATGTCATTTTGGAATTTTTCAGCGTCATCTACTAAATATACGCTCGCATTGCTTGCTACGTTTACAGTTGAAGGGTCACGACGTGTGAACACTGCTACTAATTCCATATCTGGATTTTGTGAAATAGCATATTCCACTCCACGACCTAAATTTCCATATCCTACAATACCTACTCGAATTGCACTCATTAAAATTCCTCCTCACGATAACGTGACTTTGTGAAAACCTTCACGTTAAATCTAACTACAATAATACTTCGTGTTAGAAAAATTCACAATAGTTTGAGTATGAGTTTTTCAAAAGAATTTATATCAGTTTTCTATGATTTTTATCCCAGATTGGTATGAATACGGTTACAAAATACAAACTATACTAGGAACCTTTAAGTTTTCGTAAAAGCCTTGTAAATGACGGCTATTTTTCAAATCAGTCTTGTACAATAAATGTAACGACAAAAGGGGGCATGTTGAATGAAAAGTACTGGTTACTCATCAAGCACAGAATTGGCACAAGGAGAACTACTTGCATTCCATATGACACAAAATTCTGTGGACAACAACAGTGAAGCGATACAAACTGTAAGTAAGCCGCTTAGAGGTTTTGCACCAAATAAACATTTATGTATCGGTGTTCTACCTTTTGACGTTATGGAAGATACATTAGACAAATCCATCCAAAAAAACAGGGTTAATGAAGTAGACTTTTATTATAGCGGCAAGGACATCGCTCGCTGGCTCATAAAAAAAAGCGAATACAACAAACCCAACCCAGACTTCTTTCCTTGAAGTCTGAATGACAGCTTGTAAATGGCGTAGCCCATTAATAAGATTAATTTTTGGCTCACCTTCCTCAGAATACTGTTACATGCCCCATCAACTACTGAATCTCCTGTGACAATTGAGCGAGACGTTTTTCATCAATTATATGGTAGCCTGACTTTCGTTTCTCTAAAATCTTCTCCTCACAAAACTGGGCCAATACATATAATAAATGGCGATAGGAAACCCCTAAATACTCACAGATTTCCGTATGTTTTTCCTTGTAAACACCTTGATCAGCAGATAACTGAATAAAAGCCGCTAAACGATTTTCAAAGGGGTATGCCTGATTTTGTGTATATTTGGCGGTTATTTTTGTCGCCTTTTCACCTAAAAACACACAAAGACGGCGTAAAAATAGGGCATCGGCAAGTAACTTTTCCTTACATGACTGGGTAATCGAGTAACAAATTGTCTTGGTTACCGTTTGAATCCCCTTGGTATACCTTGCCTCATTCAACAATTCAATTTCCCCCATAAAACGGGGCGCCTCTAAATATTCGATGAGTGAAACCTTGCCATTTTTATGCGTCATATAGAGCTTCGCCTTGCCCTCAATCATGTAATACAATGTTTCTGGAAAGGAGCCTTCTTGGAAAATCCATTCCCCTTTGTCAAATTGACAAACTTCCAGATATGGTTCAATGTCAAATGAGAAAAAATCATGGATAGGATATTTTTCGAGATAATGGGTACGTGCTTCTGCTGTTAGAATATGCATTTTTTACTCTCTCCTATAAAAAATATGAGATATCTCACATTATTGTAGCGATGAACGTGCTATTATTCAACATAGTTATTGGAGGTACGGTAAATTTATGAATAATCAACGATGGCTTTCTCAAAATTTCTTTTCATTTTTTATTACTTGGGGCATATTCTTACCCTATTGGACTGGATGGCTTGTGGATGCCAAACATCTGACCGTGTCGCAAGCAAGTGTTGTTATGGGCTGTGGGTTACTCGCTCGTGCCACGTCCAATCTTTTCTTCTTCCCAGCTCTCGCTAAATATGTAAACAATAAACGACTCATTACCATTCTAGCTGTTGGTGCACTTCTGACAGCACTGCTGTATATACCTAGTACGGGCTTTATCGCATTATTAATTGTAACTATTTTATTTAGTATTTTTTATCCAGCACTGTTACCAGCTGTGGAAAGTAGTGCCGCTACGCTTGTTCAGCATGGTAACATTCATTACGGCAAAAGCCGCTCCTACGGTTCCTTTGGCTTTGTCATTGCCGTATTGATTATTAGTATGCTGACAGGGGTATTCGGGAAAAATGTTATCTTTTGGAGCATGATTATTGGGTTAATAGGCATGTTGCTCATGCAGCAATTGTCCACGCCAAAGGAATTACTCGTTGTACCAACAAAAGAGCAACGTGCTAAATCGTTGTCTATGAAAAATTTATGGACTATCAAAGGCTTCCCAATTGTCTTATTTATCGTTATTTTATTGCAGGGTGCACATGCCTCCTACTATAGCTATGGTTATATATATTTAGAAGATTTACAAGTAGACCCATTCTATATGGGCATGATTATTAACATCGCGGTTATTTGTGAAATCCTATACTTTATGAAGGCTGATACATTATTTAAGAAATGGCGCTCATCTTCTTTATTACTCTTAGCAGCTAGTGGTTCTTCCCTACGTTGGTTACTAATCTTTATGTTCCCAAATGTTTGGGTATTTATTGCGTCTCAAACTTTGCATGCGTTATCCTTTGCCCTAGCACATTTTGCTTTTATTCGCTATCTAACGCAAACCTTACCTAAGGAACAAATACCAAATGCACAGGGAATATACTCCGCATTAGCCATGGGCTTAAGCACAGCCATCCTGACATTTTTGGGAGGCTATTTATACGAATTATCGCCAGGCCTGTCCTTTGCAGCCATGTTAATTTGCACAGTACCTGCCATCGCTATTTTGCTGATGACACGCAAAAAATTCCAATATTAATTCAAAAAAGCAGGTTAGATTACATTTTATTAAAGGTTAAAAACATAAATATAGAACTTAATAATTATGTGTTTTATTATAATGTCACACATTATAGTGGATAAAAAGAAAAGGATAGACGAACAGGAATTATACCTGCTTGCATCTATCCTTTTTTTACAACATATGACCACATTTACTACTACAACATCAAATTTCCCTCTACAATTCACAATAAATAATCATTGGCTTTCTTTAACAATTGCGCCCGATTGTTGAATAACTATTTTTTATTATTAATAGCGTTCTCATATATTTCTATATCTATTTTAGGTAGTATATATACTAACAATTTTCTCTTTTTCTTTTTTTAAACCATTTTTTATTGTGAACGGACTACATTCATGTTTAAAACATTGGATAAATCGTTTTAAAAGCGTTGATTCTAAATACCTCGATAATTACTTAGCACGGTTTTTATTTGTAGATAGTCATAGCAATGAAAGCACAAAAAAATGACAGAAACATATCGTATTTTCCGTCTGTCGATGTTTATTATTTAGTAGTTCAATGACTATTGAAGATACTTTTAATAAAAATTAGAGCCACAGTTTAGTGACTCTAATTTTTATGTCTCTTCTTTACAAAAATCTACAAATTTTTTTGCCTGTATTAAGGACATATCTGATTGTTCTCTCACAAACTTCACCGCTTTAATTTCACCTACGGACTTTATTTTCTCTTTTACTAAGGCAATCAGTTCCTCATTATAGATTTTAGTATAATCCATTTTTCCGACCTCCTCTAATCTATAATACCTTATACGACTACTTTAACCATTTAGTTTCAATATATATTAATACCACAAAAAGACTTTTGTAAAAATAAGGAAAAATTGATTGTGAGGGTTCATATTTACTAGATAAAAACAACATTTAAATTTAACAGAGCCTTATGAGTAAATAAATTCTAAGTATCTAAATTATCCAGTATGTCATGCCAATAGCTGTTAGAACAGCTATTCCAAAAGATCCCACCTAAATGAAAAACCATGTGCCCCCTTATATGGAAAGCGCACGGTTTTTCATTTTTTTTACAATTGCTTTTTCTTAATACAGTTCAGTTAATTGTAAAGATCGTAGCAGCACTTTGGACATTTCTGTGCCCGATAAATTCTTCACATTCCTTATTAAAGAAATGCGCCCGATTGTTTAATATTAAAAGACCCTAATGCCCCCGTTAGCTTAATTACACCCTCTTAAAACCTAAAGCATATTTCAAGGGTACGAATTGGAAACTAATGGCCTACTTTTTGTTCTGTCGATATACAATAAAAGTAAGTCCATTTAATATGAATGTAAAAATGAGAAGAACGGCTGTGGCTATCACTACTGCACGTGTGGTGTCCATTAGTGCCGACCAATCCTCAATTTTTACTAAATGATAATTATAGAAAATCTGAAAACTAATTGAAATAGCACAGGCACTGATGCTGATAACGGAAAGGATGCCCCAATTCTTATATTCATGTTTTTTATTTCCCATGAGATTAATAACTGGAAGTATCCAAGCAACTAATCCAAGTAAGAGACTGCCAATATTAAGCCAACCAATCATATCGAACCCCTCTTTCTATTTTGTATTGTTGTCTAACAATACTTAACGGTGAATTACGGGAAAGGTTCCAAATATAACCACTGTTGTACTTAATTAAGCTGTATTATTCAACAATATCGCCCTTTTAAAGAAAAGACTAATCCAACGATTCCAATATTCAGAACAACCAAAGCGACAGGCTTTTAACATAGTCACCTCATGATTTCCTAGTAAAACACGCGCACCTTTTGTCTGCAATTCTCCCACTAAATTTAATACGTCACAAGATGCAGGCCCTTTATCAATATAGTCTCCAAGTAAAAATAGCTGATCTTGCATAGAATCATAATTAATTTTTATTAATAATTCTTCAAAAAGTTTTAATTCCCCATGTATATCACTAATGGCTAGTATTCGATCCATTAAAGAGTATCCTTCTTAAAAGCAGAGCAGTTACTCTAAGTATAGAGAATAGTTCTGCAAAACTTGACTAATCTAGCTTTATAGCAATAGATTGATGTAAGGTTATTATCCATACTATTAACTTACTTTATTTATGACGAAGTGATTCCCTCCCTTATTCATCTCCTAGAAATAAGACCATATGCTCTGAATCCCAATATTGTCCGTTATATTTCAGTGAACGTTCCAATATACCATATGTTCTAAAGCCTAAAAACTCGTAAAGTTTCTTTGCATGATTGTTTCCAACAACAACATTAAGCATAACTTGTTCTACCCCTAAAGATTTAGCAAGATGAATACACTCATTAATAAGTACTTTTCCTGCTCCAAGTCCACGTGCTTTTGGAGACACGTATACTGAACTAATTTGAGCTTTATGTTCTTGTTTTACATATGGTTTCGTTTCCAGTGTTGCAATGCCGATTAATTTTCCGTCTTTAAATACACCTAGTGTATAGTTATAATCTTGTGCTAATTTGTATGCTTCATATAGAACAGCACTCTCTTGATTAATAATATCTTCATAAGAAGTGCTAAAGGCTTCAGGGTTTTGTGTTAATCCTTCTATACGAAGTTCTAGGTAAATTTCTGCATTTTCTTTTGTTAATAATTGGATATTAATTTATATCCCCTCCAAATCTTAGATAAATGTACTCCGTGAGAAACGTCGTGTATAATGCCTGCTAAAACATGAGTAATTCCACCCATAATATATCCTCCTAACTCAGTCCATGCACTCGCATCTTCTGTTGTATTTGTTATATTCAAAAATAAATAAGAACTAATGGAAATAGACTGTTAAGTCCAATTCCTAAAAACATTCAGTATATCATCTGATGTTTATACTTTGCTTATTTATAAAGCCTCTTAGTATTCCAATTAATAAAAACTTTTTCACCATCGTTTCCGACAATAACCTTAAACATAACTTGTTCTACCTCTAAAGATTTTGCAAGCTCAAGACATCCTTTAATAAGTGCTATTGCTGCTCCAAGTCCTCGCGCTTTTGGAGTCACGTATACTGAACTAATTTGAGCTTTATATTCTTGTTTTATATATGGTTTCGTTTCCAGTGTTGCAATGCCGATTAGATTTCCGTCTATAAATGCACCTAGTGTATAGTTTTCATCTTGCGCTAATTTGTGTGCTTCATATTCAATAGCACTCTTTTTATTAATAATATCTTCATAAGAAGTGCCAAAGGCTTCAGGGTTTTGTGTTAATCCTTCCATACAAAGTTCTAAGTAAATTTCTGTTTTATCTTTTGTTAACATTTGGATATCCAATTATATCCCCTCCAAATCTTTGATAAATGTACCCGGTAATAAAAGTCATATATAATGCCTGCTCATACATCCTCCTTACTCCATCCATGCACTCGCATCTTCCGATGTATTTGTTATATTCAAAGATAAAATAAGCACCAAATGCATTCAGTATATCATCTGACGTTTATACTCTACTTATCTTCTTCACCATATATCTTTAGGGGCTTGCTCATCCCCAACCAAACCTGTTTTGTTAAAAATATTTCACCTTAAACAGGTTACTTTCGTATTGCTGTTGAAATTGTTGACTTACTGTAGCTTAGTTATCAGTTTCACCCAACATTTATTGATTTTTTCTTTTACTGATTCTCAACCATATCTATACACTCCTTTTCGATTCAGTATATCATCTGATGTTTAAGTAAAATGTGGAGCTTAAATCCCTACAATTTTCTTATACTTCGGCATATCATCTGATGTTTGAAGGATAAACTTGAAGCTTATTTAAGCTCCAAGTTTTCAGTAACATATTTCTGTGCATCTTCTGCATTTTGATTCAAAATAGCTAAGAATAACTTTTCATGGATCTCAGGGTTGTCTTCATAATTGATTTTATTTAATGCTTTATTTAATATCAATGGATTCAGAATATGCCGAAGAACAGGTACGAACGATTGATATAAATCTAACAGAACCTGATTTTTGCTTGCTTTAGCAATTGAAAGGTGAAAATCTATATCTGCATCTATATATTCCACATAATTTCCTTTTTGAAGAGCTCGGTTTCGTTTATTTAAATAACCTTTAATTTCTAATAAATCCTCTTCATTGCGGCGTTTTGCAGCTAACCTAGACACTTCTTTATCTAACATTCGTCTTGCTTCATATATATGTTCTATGTTCGCATCTTTTAATTGTTTTTCAAACGAATTTTCTATAGGACTTAACGATATTATATGAGTACCTTGTCCTTGTTGAACTTCAAGTATACCTGCATGCACTAAAACCTTAATGGCTTCACGCAATGTAGAGCGCCCGACGCCTAGTTCTTCCATCAATTGAGGCTCGGGTGGAAGTCGATCTCCTACATTATAATCACCAGAGAAAATTCTCTCTTGTAGCTGTTCCAATACTTCATCTACTAATTTCCGACGTGGAACTTTGGAAAAAGAATTTTTATGATTTATATTCATCTGCTCATCTCCTGTTTTATCGATTATATGATAAACAATTTTGTTTTATTTGGCAATGTAATTCTTTCTCTGTTGAATAATAAGGTCTTTGTTCAGAAAAATTTCTTTTGTTAGAAATTCATATGTAATTCAACTGGACAATGGTCTGATCCCATCACTTCACTGTTAATTTTCGCATCAATAATTTTATGCTTCAGTCTCTCAGAAATTACAAAATAATCTATGCGCCATCCAATATTTTTGGGTCTTGCTCTCATACGGTATGACCACCATGAATATACACCTTCTTCATTAGGATACAAAAAGCGATATGTGTCAACAAAGCCTTCTTCTAAAATATTTGTAAATTTTTCTCTTTCTCCATCAGAAAAACCCGGATTTTCATGATTATTTTTAGGATTTTTTAAATCTATTTCTTTATGAGCAACATTTAAATCTCCCCCAAAAATAACTGGTTTCTTTTCATCTAATCGCTTAATATACGCTCGGAAAGCATCTTCCCATTCCATCCTATAATCTAAACGTTCTAACCCCTGTTTTGAGTTTGGTGTATATATAGTAATTAAATAAAAATTTTCAAATTCTAATGTAATAACTCTTCCTTCTTGATCATGTTCCTCAATCCCTAAACCGTATGCAACTGAAATCGGTTCTTTTTTTGTAAAAATAGCTGTTCCCGAATAGCCCTTTTTCACTGCATAATTCCAGTAGGTATAGTACCCTTCTGGTTTCAAATCAATTTGTCCACTCTGTAATTTAATTTCTTGTAAGCAGAATATATCTGCATTAGATTTTTCTAGATATTCTAAAAATTCACCTTTTGCAACAATTGCTCGTAAACCATTTACATTCCACGAAATAAACTTCATGTATAGCCCTCCTCTTGATATACATTTTTGATTTTCATACTAATACAAAATTGATTTTCCATATTTGTAATATTGCACTTACATTCTTAATTACGTACATATGTGCATTATTCAGAATTTATTTGCCCATCTCTTCGAAAAGAGGGAATATAAAAAAATTGTATCATGATTAATATGAAATATCAGCATATCATCAGACGTTAAAATGTGCTACAATTCAGTTGATGAAAAAAAGAGGAGGTTTATATGAGAAAAAACATAATTATTTTGCCTTTACTTATAATCATGATCGCTGTTAGCTTTTCAATTGCAAAAAAAGACCAAAGCTACACTGCAACAGATATATTGGAAAACGCTGATTTCAATGTGGAAAATCCAACTATAACCATTCATAGCGTCGATACAGATAAAAACGATATATATACGCAAATCGAAATTCCAGAAGAAACACAAAAAAAGCTTATACAAGCTTTTCAGAATGCAAAATTTGATAAAACAACAATAAATCCCATTGATTACGATTACCGAATCACCATTTCATTAAATACAGATTACACAATGTATCTCGTTTTAGATAAAAAGTCGCTGACTGTTACTAGTACCCATGTAAACTATGCCATCGTAAACAATAGCGATTTTTTCAGTATTTTAGAAAAAGCAACAAAATAAGAGGCACTTACTTAATTGTAAGTGCTCAGACTGTAGACAAACTCAAAAAATTTGAGAGTTTGCCTACAGTCTTTTTTCTTTTACAATGAAATAAAGTAAAGCCGTTGATTTCCACTACGGGCGGACGCTTTCCGCGGGCGGGGTCGA
>Ga0256779_1000129_pt1 | contig 20473 bp, 1 predicted proteins | sample MC6MC0930MT_FD_186048 | JGI IMG/M metagenome (GOLD analysis project Ga0256779, IMG submission 186048) | Metatranscriptome of enriched soil aggregate microbial communities from Iowa State University, Ames, United States - MC6-MC0930-MT... | ecosystem: Environmental > Terrestrial > Soil >...
AGCGAGAAACCTCAGCCGCCCATAAAGGGTTAAAATCACAACGGAAGAAGGCGTGTGTGAGTGGGTGGCTGTAACGTCTGTTGAATAAATCAGAAATGGTCGCTGTTGGGATGGAAAAAATAACAAAAACGACATGCAAATTGAACCAGAATATCTCGCTCAGCCAGCCGACAAGGGCTTCAGTGCACCTGGTCAAGTCTACTCAAATCCCCAGTCTTCGTCGTCGACGTCCGTGTCGCGTCCCCTTCCAGATCCATGCTGGATACTGGAGTCGCCGTCGATGCTGGACGTGTTCTCGATGGCGTAGAGCAGCTTCGAGTACAGAATGTCCTCGGAAGTGTACAGCGGTAGGTCGATGCCGAAGAAACATGTATGGCTCAGAGGGAGATTTTGATCAGGATTGTTCCCCTCATGCAGCACGTTGATGGCCATCTTCCGTTCGAAGTCCTGCTCGCGCGAGGGCAGCGTGGAGCGTCCCCACACGAACTGCAGGAACTGCGCATGCTGCTTGGCCGTGAAGCGCTTCTTTAGCACGTTCCAGAAGTAACCGATCGTCGGCGTGTTCTGCAGGCCACTCGACACGGTGCTCATGCGCTGCAGCAGCTCCAGGTCCACCACGCCGCTGCCCACCACCAGGTGGCGCAGCTCGCTCCAGGTCAGCAGGCGGAGGAAGGACGGAGGCACCACGCTGTGCAGGCCGTGACGGACCTCACGTGCCTCGGCGTCGAACTCGTGCAGGCGGAACTGGCGCAGCAGGTGAGAGTACTGCTGCCAGTTCTCGCTGCTCAGCGCCAGCGAGCCACCGCGGGGCAGCAGGTCGTGCGTGCGCCCGTCCGCCGCGGTCGCCTCGAACTTGAGCTCCGAGATCAGCGAGTCGAACAGCTCCTGGTCCTCCTCGATCGAGGAGAAGGCCGCGCCCGACGACGAGGATGACGAAGCGGCCGCGTCGCTCTCCTTGCGCTCCTCATCACCTGCCGCGGCGGCCGCGCTGGAGGAAGAGGAGGAGGATGCCGCGCGCTTAAGCTTCGCCGATTTGATGCGCGTCTGCATGCGCTGCAAGTCGTTGAGCAGCGAGAAGCTGAGCTGGTCGATTTCCTCGATTTCCTTCAGTCCCACCTCCTCCTGAACCAGCAGCTTCCACAGCAGCGGCGGCAGCTGCAGCGGCAGCAGGTACTTGGTGCGAATTGCTAGCCCCATGAGCTGCCCGACGAAGCGGTAGCACTGCTTGCGCAGCAGGTAGGTGCGCTGCATCTGAGGTGGCACCGGCTCCGTGCTGAAGGGCGACGGCTGGCAGAAGTAGGGTCTTGTCACCCAGCAGTCGCGGTGCGATCCCGTGCCGGCCTTTGCGTTGGGCACCGGTACGAAGAAGGGCACACGCGCCGACATGAGGTCCTCGCATATGCCGGCAATGCTCTCGCGGTAGGGGCCGCCGGCATCTGATGCATGCAGCCCAACGTACGTGACGTTGAAGCAGCGCTCGTTGGTCGCGTGGCGGAACTTGAGGTGCGCGTCAACAAACTGCTGGCGGAACGCCTGGCCGAAGGTCGTCTGGCGGATCGCTGCAAAGGACAGCGAGTGCAGCGGCGCCTGGGCGGCACGGAACGAGTCGATCTCCAGGCTGCCGGATCCGCGCTCGTTCGTCTTCTTCATGGAGACAGCGAGCCACGCCGCTTTGACGTGCGACAGCAGCAGCGCCTTGCAGGCGAACAGGCGGTCGAAGCGCGGGCTGCTGTGCAGCGACTCGAACGGGGTTGCCGGCAGCGCGAACGGAGAAGCGGAGCTCATCGAGCTGCCAGCTGCTGTGCTCTTGCCTGCCGCCAACAGCGCCCCCTGCGCAATGGCACTGGGTGACGGCACCGCGGTCAGGTCGAGTAGCGGCAGATTGCTCGCGACTGTGTTGTTGAACCGCAGCAGCACCAGCGCATGGAAAGTGAACAAGTAAATGTTGAGCGACGCAAGACTGGGGAACTTGGAAACCTCCTGGTCCAGCTGTCGCATCAGCAGTACGGGCTTGAGAGACGACGAGGACGCCGCCTTGCTCTCGGTGAAGTCGCTCAGCAGCGCGTGCCACCACGCGCCGACCGTACCGGTGCCCGACGGACCGGAGTAGGTTGAGGTACCAGCGCCGGCAGCAGCAGCGGCCGCGCCGGAAGGCGGCGGCTTCATCGCCGTACCGAGCACCTGAAGGAATGTCATGGGGATGGAGAGGTCGCTGTTCTGGTAGGCAGCCACGCTCAGCGCCTGCTGCGCCAGCGCATTGAGGTACACGGTCAGCTCGGTGTAGAGATGGCAGGCATGCGGCGGCGCACGCGCCTCGAATTGCTGGACGTAGTAGCGCAGGGAGCGCTGCTCAAGCGTGCTCGCGGCGAAGGGCAGCCGGCTGTCCAGCATCGATTCAATGATGCCGCTGGCAAAGCCCGAGGTCCAGTTGCTGCCGGAGCCCGCCGCTCCATCCACACTCGGCGTCGGTTCCGCTTCGTCCGACGTCAGCACGTGTGTCAGATGGTGCAAATGCAGGTCCGTGCTGATCGAAACGGACAAAGACTTCTTGGAACCCGCGCCACCGCCAGAGGAAGCAGCGGACGAGGCATCGCCGGAAGAGAACACGACGGCGAGAGAAGTGGATGCCTGCAGGGCGTCATCCACGTCAGGCTTGCTGTCGGCGCGATCGAGAGCCGCGCCCGAAGCAGCAGCAGTAACAGCAGCCGCGGCCGCTCGCTTCGCCGCCTCGCGCTTCTTCGCTTGGCGTGCCTCCTGCTGCACCTGCATTGCGAACTTTGCCTGCGCCGCTGCATGCAAGTCCAGCACGGCCTTCTGCAGCAGCGTCACCCTGGGCCGCATCGATGCGCTCGATACATTCGCCTTGCTGAGCCACGTGTCCACCGCGCGGAAGCTCGACGTGATGAAGGCGAACTGCGGAGTGCTCAGCGGCGCAACGGCCAGCACGCGCACCAGCAGGCGCATGAAGGTCAGACGCACGGACGGGACAGGGTGCAGAACCATGAACGTGAACAAGCCGTGCACCAGCGGAGGCGGGAAGAACAGGCTGCACAGCGCCTCGGTCGACAGCGCCTTCGCTTGCGCCGCCGCGTCCAGCTTCACCTTGGCAGCCAGCAAGCGTGCGCGGCCTCGCTGTTCCTGCTCCTGCACCTTCTGCAGGCGCTCTAGGAACAGCATACAGCAGAACAGAATGAAGCGCGGCGACGGGAGGGACAGCTGCTTGTTCGAATTGAGCGGCTGCCCGTCAAGCACCACCGGCGGGTCCAGCAGCGTCGGGTCGAACATCAGCGCCAGCAGTTGGCTGAAGTTTTCGCGCAGCAGCTGCGCGCAGATGGGTGCTTCCTGTTCGAGCAGCTGCATAAGTGCCGGCGTCGGACCAACCGATCGCTCGAACACCGGCGCATTCTTGCTGCGGTCGAGCGCGCTCAGGGACATGCCGCCCGTCCGGGCATGCTGCTGCAGCAGCTGCGAGTAGATGAGGCTCTCCAGCGCGAACATCTCGCCCACAACAATCGAACGCAGCGTGCGAGCCATCTGCTGGCTGTCCTCGCTGTTGCTCGAAGCGGAGGACGACGACGACGACGCCGCAGCGGCGGCCGCGGCGGCTGAACCCGCTCCTCCGTCCGCGCCCAGCAGCGCGTCCGCATGCTCGAAGTCCAGGGTGCGCATCAGACGCGGCAGGAAGCCAATAGATCCAAAGCGCGCGAAGGGGAACGAGATCGTGGTGGCCGCAGCCTGCACGGACGCGGTGCGCGCCAGGGAAGGCATCGGGCGCCCGCCCGCCCCGCCACTGGAGCTGCTGGTGTTGCTGAACGTGCGGCTCAACGACAGTTCCGACGGACCGGGGGGCGCCAGGTGCATGCCGCTCGTGGTGGTCGGGGGCAGATCATCCGCGTCTGCATCCTCTGCCTTCGCGTTGGCCAGGGCAGCCGCTGCCGCCGCCTGCTGGAGGCTCGTGGCGCGCTGGAGGCCCTGGATCTGCGCCGGCTGCATCTGCCGTCCGGCGTCGTTGAACGTCTTCAGACTGTGGATCACAACCTGGCGCGCGTAGAGCGCGATGAGGCCTTGCTCTGCCGTGCGGCGTAGCGCGAGGTACGCGCTGGCCTGCAGGTGCGCGTGCGACTTGAACTCCGACGGCAGCGGCTTCGGCAGCGTGTTCGCCGCCTGCTTCTTGTTGGCCTCCTGCTCGCGCCAGGGCTCTCCTTCGATGGGCCCCGCCCCGCGCAGCACGTTCGTCTGGCACGCGGTGAGCCCGGACAGCGGCGACACCATCTGGTCCTCAGGGAACTGCGTGTTGACTCCTTCGGTCGCTTGGGTGCCCGCAGGGACGTCCAGCCACACGTTGGGGGTGTTCCGGTTCAGCGCGGAGGGAGGCAAGCCAAGCTGCTGCAGGAAGTCGCGCAAGAAGGTCGCGGAGGAACCGGACCCGCTCAGCAGCGCCTGCGGACCTGCGAGCGACGGGTCCGAGGGCGACTGCACCGGTGCATCGGGCCTCACCACTGCATACGCGTGCTTCAGCAGCGTGCTGCCCACGCTCTCAAGTGCGTCGTTCAGCGGCACCTTCGCTGCCTCGGCATCCTGCGCGCGAGACAACTGCGCCGCCAAGGTGCTAAGGATGCGGTTGCGGCTGAAGTGCGGGTGGAGCTGCTGCAGGATCGCGGCACGGGCACCCAGCGCCGCCAGGTTCGCTTGCTGCGCGAACAAACTGCGCCGCACCTCGGCGAAGCGGTTGACGACACCCAAGCTCATGGGCGGACAGTAGGCGGGGCCGCCCGCAGTGGACACGGACAGCGCGTTCAGTCCCACACCACCTGTGACGGCGCTATCCGCCTCCGCGGCCAGCCGCGCATCGGTCAGCGTGAGCGGCAGATGGAACGAGCGTTCGAGCAGACAGAATGGATGGAAGTCGCTGGTGCATCCCGATGCGCACCGGTACACGTTGACCTGCGCCGGGTCTCCCGTGATGCGGCACAGGTCGCAGTCGTACAGTCCGTTCCCGTAGCGCGGGTCGGTGATCCGGTCACAGAACTGCAGCGGATGCGGGTGCGCCTGGCTCGCGTACATCTGGCCCAGCACGTGGCCATGCGGATTCCGCGTCGACGCTTCCTTGACCGAGGGCACGAAGCACATGGGGCAGCAGTCCCACCCGCCGCTGCTGGTACACACACGGCAACCATACACTGGGCCGTTAAAGTTGCGCCCGCACACGTCGCATCCATATACGCCTGTTGCGTATCCGCAGTCCGCGCGGTACTCAAGCGGATGCACGTGCTTGTCGAACTGGTGCATGCTGCCGAACGCGTGGTTAAACGGGTTGCGCGTCGTGCGCTTGTCGATGCCAACCAGGGTCGACTCGCGAGCGCGGAGGTACAGGCCGGGCGCGGAAGAAACAGAAAGAGGCGCAGCAGAGGCATCGGCACCCCCTTGGCATGCGGGATCAAACGGTGCCACAGCCTCGGCAGCCTGACCCAGCGCCGTGACGGGCACGCCGCACAGTGGAAGTGACGTGCGCGCCAGGTTGACCCCGAGGGGCGCGGCCGGCACCGCCACCGCGTCGTCGTCGCCGGAGGAGAGGATGGCCACGCTGCGCAGCGCGATGACGGGCGGGGTGGGCACAAACGGCGACAATGCACCCCCCACCGCGCTCTTCTCTTGTGCGGTCACCAAGGGGAAGTTGCGCATCTCGCGGCTCTTCACACGCCGCAGCTCCACCACCAGTGAAGCCAAAGAGGCGAAGCGCTCAGAGGGGTTGCGATCGATCTTCTCCACAAGCTTGCCCAACGCATCGAGCACCCAGGCGGGGTTGCCGCGGTCCAGGGAAGCCAGGTCGGCCAACGCCGCGAGCACATTGGGAGTCAGTACCGCCGCAGCAGCGGTATCAGCAGCGCCCGCAACAAACGACGACACGAATGAGGCCGGTGCGTGCTTCTTGAAAAAGGTCACCAGCGCCTCGAACACCGCCTGTCGAGCGTGCGCAGCCAGCGGCAACCGCTGCGCCACCAGGCGCCCCACCTCGATCTCCGCTCCCAGACCATCGCGGTGCATGAACGCCAGGCTCTCCGCGCTGGACGAGTCCAGCTGAGACTGGAACGCATCGACGCCATTCACCAACACGCGCAGCGAAGAGCGGCTGCGCAGAACAGCCAGGCGATAGGGAGTCGGGGAAGGCGGCAGCGGCGCAGCGCTGCGTGCCAGGATGAGCCCTGCGCGGTGCCAGCGCATGAATCCGTCGTGGTGCAGCGCCAAGTACGTCGAGCGCTGCATGGCTGCAGAGGCGTCCGGCAGCAGCGACAGCAGTACCACGTGGTTGTCCACAGGCGCCACACCACGGGGTGCGACCGTCAGCACAGGCGCAGTGGGTTCGTAGTCACCGAACAGGTCGAAAAGAAGGCTCTCGTCCTCAGAGGGGGCCTCTGCCGGCGCCGCCGCCGCCGCCGCGGGAGCGGAGGCAGCAGCATCAGCAGCCACAGCGAAAGTGTGCGACTCCAACATTTTCGCCGCAGCTTCCTCCGCTTCCTTCCACAGCTGTTCCTGTTTGTCATTGTTGCTCGCGCTCGCGTCCTCCTCCGGCCATGCCAGCACCTGGAAGTCCACCAGCACGGAGAAGCTCGCGTCGGCACTTGGCGATGCCTTGTTGTCGTCACTGGGCGAAGCGGTGGTGCTGGACGGGGGCGGGGCAGAGGCGGAAATCAAAAAGGAAGAGGAAGCGGACGGCGCGGACGCTGCAGCAGCTGCAGAAGCGGAAGCTGCCGTTGGAGTTGGTGCCGTGGCAGCGTCCGACTTCGCCGTCTGTGGCTCACATTGCGGCGGTCGCGCGATGCGCAAGCTCGACGACGCCGTGATCGGCAGGCCAACTTGCTTGCTCACCGGTACCGTTGCTGGCGCAGATGCCGACGCAGACGCCGGTCCACTCGTCGCCGTTACAGATGCAGCCTCGGCCAACGCGGCCTCTGGGTACTCGAACCGAACGCCCACGGGCAAATGCGTGGGGTCCGTGCTGAAGCGCAGCACCGTGCTCACAGCCGCTTGATCGCGCAGCTCCAGTGCGTCCTCATAAACGTGCATCAGCCCGCCGTCGCGCAGCTGCGTGAGTTGCGCCGCCGTCAGCGCCGCCTCCCACACGCCGACTTCAACGATGCTCTCGCTCAGACTGGCCTTGCTGACGCCACGCAGCGCCGGATTGACTTCGGACGCCGCCAACGAGGGCACCTGCACCTCGAGTCGCAGGGGCTCCGGCGCGTCCTTCCCTGCACGACGCGCGTCCTCTGCCGCCTGGTGGTGGTCCGCGACGAGGGTCGTGGGGACCTTCAGCACCGACTGGTTGTTGACGTGGACGACGAGCTCGCGCCCGTCGGTGGAGAACACCAGGTACACTTCGTGCAGCGCATCGGCGGTGCCGACGGAATGGGGGTCAAACGAGCGGGCAGCAGCAGCGAGCTCGGAGAGCATCGTGCTCACCGCTGCACCGCTGCCTTCCACCGTGGGCTTCACCGCTGCCGCAGCCGCAGCGGCACGGGCCTCCGCTTGCGCCGTGAGAATCTGTCGCCCCGTCAAGCGCGCTGCCGGTGTCGCCCCACTGAAGACCCGCTGAACCGGCAGATCGTTGTCGTCGTAGTCGGTCTCGTCCTCCTCGTCGTAGTCGCTGGACTCCTCACAGCTGTCGGATTCATTGTCAGAGCAGCCGTAGTTGTCCGCCGGGGTCGAGGTTCCACTGGAGCGGGAAGCGCGGTGCGCACTAGGGGCGGAGGTCTGGCGCGACAGGGACGCTAGAGCAGCTGCGGCAGACTTCGCGCGCGTAGCGGCGCGAGACGCCGCAATCGTGCTGTTCAGCACCTCCTGGGTCAACTCTGCGCGCTCGACACGCTCGCCCACCGTTGCGACGAGCGAGTTGGACGCCGTCTCGTGCTCCAACAGCACTTGCACGCCGTCGGCTCCGCGCAGACACGCCACGAACGTGCGCGCCGCAGCGGCTTCATCCGTCGCTGCCGAGGAAGATGCGAACGCCGCGGGGAAAGACACGGTCAGTCCTTCGGCCACCGGGTCCAAGGGCACGTTCGGCTCGCTGTGGCTGCGCTGCAACAGTAGCGTGGGGGAGTTGACGGAAGCAAGGGCGTACGCGCGGCTGGGGTAAGCCAACGGCACACGCAACAAACCAGCGGAGTCCGCGACAGCAGCGGACGAGGAGTGACGCACGAAAGAAGCGCGGTGACCCACGCCAGCCAGGTTGATAATGTCCACCGGGCTCGGCTGCACTTCTGCCGCGCCCGACGACTTCTTCTCTTCCTCCTCCTTGCTCTCTGCCGGTGCCTTCGTCTCCGCGGGCAGGCCTGCGGGCTCGAACAAGTACGCCTGCGCGGGGTAGGGCGCAAGCGGGCGTGCGGGGTCAAGCTTCGGCGCCACTAGCGGCCGGTATCCTTCCGGCACGATGCAGCGGCCGAAGTACTCAGGACTGGCGTGGACGAGCACGCGACCCGGACCGTCGATGCTGAAGGCTGGGAACAGGCCATGGCTCGCGTCGATGGTCTTGTCGAAGGCCACGCCGACGAACTGTCCCTGAGGTCCCCACACGCTGAGTGACGCGCGAGAAGTCACGGGGTCGATGTCGATCCCCAGTCCGATCTGTTCTCCAACACGCCACGTGAAGTTCCTTGCGAAGGGCACCTCCTCGGCGCCCGTGCCGTGGTACGTGATGTGACGGCAGCAATCCACGATCCACGACTCGTTGTCGTCACCGAAGCCGAAGTAAGTGTCCCCGTCGGGGGCGCGCGGTCGGAATGCCGGCGTGGCGCATCCGATCTGATGATTGCTGCCCGACTCCAGCGTCATGGTCCAAAACCACTTGCCCGCCGTCAGCAGCAGACCATCGAAGTGGAAGTGCGCGAAGCGATCGCCGCTGGTCAGGCGGAACTGGTTCGGCGCGGGGCTCTGTACGCTGCTCTTCGGATCGTTGGAGGCCATGTAGGCAACCATCTGCACCTCTTGGTGCCGCAGAGCAGAGTGGTTCGAGTCGACCGCCGCACCGACCACCAAAGGCTTCGTCGCTGCCAGGGGCGGGTCAACGCTGCCATCGTTGCTCGGAACGAGGATACGACCGCGATGGTAAGCGCGCAGGTCGCGGGCGCTGACAAGTGGCTGCCAGTTGGGCGTTTGCAGGACAGAAGCGCTCGCAGTAGCAACGGTGGAGGAAACCTTCGTTGCATCGTCCATGCTCGTGTGCAGGGGCTCCGTGTACAGCGCAACGATCGACTGCGGCGCCACAGCCTTCTCCTCGCTGCCGAACACACGCGCGGCCGTCACCCACGCCTTCTCGTCGTCCTTCTTCGACTCGGATTGCTCGGTCTTGTCGCTCTTCTTCTCCTCCTCTTCCTCGTCCTCCTGCTGCCCCTGCTCGTCCGGCAGGAAGCCCGCTTTGCGCAGGGCGTCTCCAACGGCGCGGGAGGCGGCCTCGTCCGTCGCAGCGGGCACGACGGGCTTGCAGCGGTCCAGGGACGCCAGGTAGGTTTCCCAGTGCGCACGGCCAGGGCGGGCATTGGCGTCAGCCTTATTCGAAGACGAGGACGAGGAGTCCGACTTCGCTTGTTCCTGCACGACCTTGCGCAGATCGTCCGGCGGGTCAATGAGCGTCAGACTGGCCGTGGCGATGTGACGAGCGAACGGGCTGGCCACGCCGTCCTCGTCGCCCTCGCCCACGTGGAAGCCTTCCAGGTCGCCCTGCGCGGCGAGCACACCGCTCGACGCGCTCATCCAGTGCTCCACCAGCGCCTTCTGGCTCAGGAATCCCGGTAGGATCTGCAGCAGGCGCCTGTGCAGCTGGAGCAGCAGCAGCGAGAGCTGCTGGTGCGAGTTGAAAAGCGCCGGGGGTCGCAGCACCAGCAGGCGACCGAACGCGTCGAGGAACTGTTCTGCCAGTCTGAAGAAGGGCGAATGCCTCGGCGTGGCGCTGTCCACCAACGCGGGCACGGCAATCTCATCAATGACCACTGCGGTATCCACCTCAATGTCGTACTTGTCTCCGTCAGGCATTTGAATCTCCAGCACGCGCTGCTGCTCGTCCAGCTTCTGCACCTCGCTGTCGGGATCGTCGTCCTCCTCGTCAGACTCGTCGTCGAGGGGACCGAATGACATGCCCAGCACCACACCCAGGTGGGGATCACCGCTGCCGCCACCACCCGCAGCAGCGGAGGAGGGCGCGGCATCACCAGCGCCACGACTGTCTGCACCCGCGATCGGCAGGCGACCATCGACCACGCGGCTGCTGAGCGCGCCCGTGCCGCCCCCGGTCCCGATCTTGCGCTGATCGTTAGAGTCCATCAGAATCTGATGGATCTCAATCATGGCGCCTTCGCACAGCACGGGGATGCAGCCGCCCAGCACCGACAGCGCGCCGAACAGGAGCAGCAGCGACGGGCAGAAGGACGACAGGCGGGGCAACAGCAACTTGGACCATGCTTCCGCCACGTCGCCGTCAGTGCGCGGCACATGCAACTGGCTCGCCGACAGCAGGAGCTGCTTGAGCGACGCGGGCGCGCCGCGCACAATCTCAAGCAACGTGGAAAACATGGAGCTCTTCCACGCGGCCCGATGCTGCTGCTGGTGGTGGCGCTGCTGCTGCTGCATCGCCGGCCCATCCTCCTCGTCATCCTGCTCCTCGTCGTCCTCGTCGACGGAGGAAGGGCGACCACCACGACGCGCACCGGCGGCATCGGGCGCCTCGTGCGTCATGAGCACACGCAAGAAGGATACACACTCGTCCGCAACGCTCTGGCTGCGGTTCAAGCGCGCAAGGTGCGTGCGCTTCGCAGAGGCGCGCTGCATGGCTGCTTCGAACGCGCGACGCTGCTCAGGGGTGCGCTTGCGCGAGCGACCCTTCTCATTGTCGTTCACCTCCAGCGCCTTCTCTTGAATCTCCGCTGCCGCGTACGGCGCCGCCGCGGCCAACGCATCCTCCTTGTCTTCGCCGTCCTGTTCCGGCTCCTCCTCGTCGAAGAGGCCGGCAAGAGCCGTCTCGAAATCCACATTCTCGTCCTTCTTCTTGGTGGCCGCGCGAGACTTAGGCTGCACCAGATCAAGCGGACGCACGTTCTCACCACCGATCAGCAACAGGCACGACTCCACCAGACCGCGCAGCGGAGAAGCGGGTGCACCTCCTGCGCCAGCCGCAGTGGTAGTGAATGCCGAAGAAAGCACGAGCGCTGCGGCTGCATCCGAAGGAGAGCACAACGGCAGCACGATGCGCAGCACGCGCAGCGACAAGACGCGCGTGATCCACGCCACAGGGTTGTTGAACGGTCTGGTGATCACTCCCTCCGCGGTCTTCGCCTCATCTGACGCCACAAGCGGCTCACCGTCCACAGTCGAGTACGCGTCCGGCGCGCCGGAGTCCTCGCGCAACAAATCGTGCAGCAGGGTCACCCAGCTGAACTGTTGCTCCGCATCAGAAGTGGTAGAGGGCCGCGCAGCCGCGACCGGCGCCACAGCTGCCAGAGCCAGCTCGACCAGGCAGCTGTTCGTGCTCAGCATACGCAGAAGCAGCCACAGCTGCTGGTTGATGTGCAAGCTCAGCTGCGCGTAGCAGCGCTCAAGGAACGAATACGTAAAGGCGGGTGGGAGGGTCTCCAGCTGCGCCGGGGACAGGTACAGCAAGGGCGAGTTCGCCAAGCGCGCGTCGAGCATCACGCCGGCGCAGGAGCTGTGGCCCAGCTTCACGCGCTGCAGGTACAGATCGAGCTCGCTGTCGCTCATGGTCGCCTTATTACCGGCGCGGACACGCCAGCGATCGTCCTTCGCACTGGACTGCTTGCTGCCGCGCTTGCGCTGCGAGGGCTCGTCGTCGTCGTCGTTGTCGTCGTCGGTGGCCGACGCGTCTTCCGCCTCGTCGTCCACTTCCTCGTCGTCCTCGCCTTCCTCGCCATCCTCGCCATCCTCGCCATCCTCAGCATCCTCAGCGTCCTCACCTTGCTCATCGACATCCTCCTCGGCATCCTCCGCGTCCTCGCCGTCCTCCTTCTCGGCGTCGCCGTCGTCGTTGGCCTTAGATTCGCTTTCCTTCGTCTCCTCGGCTGTCGACTCCTCGCCCAAGTCAGCATCCTCGCTCAACGTCGAAGCAGCATCATTGTCCAGTGAGGCCCAGTTCTGGCGCTGCTTGCCCTTGGACTTCGGCTTGGACTTTGCCTTGCTCGCGGGCGACGAAGACGGCAGCACAATCGGCCGCACGGTGATGGAACCATCCTTGCCGCAGGCAAGGCAGCGCGTGGCGTCGATGGAGTTGCCGGGGAAGAAGCACGAGCGGCACACGCCGAAGCCCTTCGGAGCCGCTGCGGTCACGGTATCGGACGTGGAAGCTGAGCGCGCGCGCAGCTGTTCCATGCGCTCCCGCAGCACCCTCCGCTTCGCTGCACTCTTTTGCAACTGCGAGTGTACGAAGCGTAGGATGTCAATAGACAGCTGCTGTGCCGGATGCGTCGGCTTTGCGGCAGACGGCGCCGCAGCCGGCTGCTGCACGTGCTGCTTGGCCTGCTGCTTTCCTCCTCCCAACAGCTTCGCCTGCTTGTTTCTTTTCTTCTCCGCCTGTGCGTTGTTCGCAGCGACCAGCGCCGCCTCCTCGTGCAGCTCGGCCACCACCTCTGCCGCGCGGTACGCCATCAGACGGTACACGGCCCACGAGCCCAGAGTCACCTCCCAGCTGGTCGTGTGCGACGACGAAACCACGGAGAGCACGTCACCGCCACCGAGGGACAAGGGGGACGCGCGGAGCCACGAGGAGGGGTCGAGAGACTCGGACAGGCAGCGCGGCTCGAGGAAGCCTTCGATCTTGCGCGATACCATGCGCCAGGATTCCCATTCAGCAGCTGCTGGCGACGAAAGAGCCATCGTCGGTGCGGTACCCACAGCGGGCAAGAAGCCGACCGCGTTGACCAGCAGTCCATTGAGCGGGTCGATGCTTGGGTGCGAGGAGCGCAGCGTGTTGACTGCCGCGAATACGCGCTCGTACATTACGCGGAACTGCAGCTGCAAAGTGGGCGTCACGGCCGTGCTGAGCGAGGCGGAGTTCGCGAAGGAGCCTGCAGACTTGACGTTGCTGCCCATAGTCGGCACGCGCAGGTGCAGCAGCACCGCCTCGAGCAAACGGAAGTTGAGCAGCACAGCGGGCGTGTGCGGGCGCAGCAAGGCGGCAGGGTTGACGCTTGCAGCCTGCGCGTCCGCCTGCACCAGGGCCTGCTCCGTCGCCGGAGCCGCGTCCGAGGTCGCCAGGAGGAACTGCGCGAGCTGGTCGAAATGATACAATCCAACGGCGCGCCACACTCCCCGCGCGTGCTGCAGCATCATATGGTCGCGCAGACGGGATACAAACAGAGCGTTCCAGTCACGCTTGTTGCCACTGGCCGAACTGGCGTCATCCGCGTCGGCATTCGCCGCCTTTGCGCCCTTGCTTCCTCTCGACAGCGCGTTCATGTCCATCGTGAGGAAGATGAACGCCGCCTGGCTGAGTTGTACCTCGTGCTCGAGGTGCTTGAACGCCGGCGAGCGGAGCGCATCCGCGTTGACACCGCCAGAGGAGGCCAACGCCGCACTGCCGTCCGCGGAACCAAGAACCTTGCGCGAGCTCAGCATCTTCTTCAGCCGAACCACTGCGCCGAGCGTGTGGCAGAGCAAGCGGATCAGCGCGCGGGCTTTAATCCAACGAGAAGGCTTGCGCTCAAGTGTGCCAGGACCCAGCGCCGACGGAGGAGGCAGGGTGTCCGCTGCGGCTCCACCCAAGGCAGTCGGCGTCGAGAAGGAGTGATGCAGCGGTCCAGCACGGGCGGGCATCATCTGTGGCGAGAAATGCACGCTGCTTGATGCGGGAGACGTGAGCGCCGAGCGCACAGCAGCAGGTGAGTTCGGCACGGACGGACCGCGCACATCGGCTGCTGTCATCGACAGGAGTCCCGCAGGAGCCCGCTCGTCCATCAGTCCCGTCTCGAAGCACAGGAACGCCGCTCGCTCCCTGATCTGCTCATACAGCTGCTCGACATTGCCTCCTGCACCCTTGCACTTTGCAAAGAGGTGCTGGATCTCCAGCGACTTTGCGTACAGGCTGCTCAGCTTCGCCGGTGCGCGCAAAGACTCGAGCGAGGGAGGCATCAAATTATCCGGGATCGGAGTGCCCGCCGGGAGGGAAGACTGCAGCGCGGCGACACGGGCAGTGTGCTCGGCACGCAAGCGCACCTCGCGCACGCACAGGTGCACTCGGCGCAGCTGGCGCACAAGCACGCAGAAGTACAGCTTGCTGGCCTTGGCCGCGATCTCCACGATGCTCTTCTGCAGGCGCGGCCCGGTGGCCACTGGAGGGCGCCGTCCGAGCGCAGAGGCCTTTGGGTCCACCGGGGCCGGCTTGGCCAGCAGCGCCGTGAACCAGTCCAGCTCAGGCGCGTGCGAGAAGTACGCGCTCAGGAACGCTTCCTCCTCGTCGTCGCTCGGAGATGAAGCATTCGAAGGCGAAAGGCTCAGGCGCAGAGGAGACGACGGGGAAACGAGAGCTGCGCTGGCGCTCGTGACCACCGCGGATGCTGGGGCGACCCAAGGCAACACATGAGCGAAGCGCGCGTCGAACGTCTCGTCACGCGATGTCGGCCGCTGCAGCACGTCGTGCAAGTGGCGCAACGCATTGGCTCCCTCATCAACATTGTCCTCAGAGCGAACCGCGGTCATCAGCGTCTTGTGCGCCAGACCGCCCTGAAGCAAGCGCGTGTGCTGTGCCCACTCAGCCACGCGCGCATTCAGGCGCTGCTCTTCGGGGTCGGCCGCCGCAGCGCGCTCCTTCTCCTTCTTATCGCGCTCTTGCTTTGCCTTGAACTCCTTCGTGCCCGGCGTCCGCTCGCGTTCACGTAGCGCATCGGCGCGATCGAGCTCGCCCTTCACCCATTCGATGGACAGCGGTTCCAGCTCGTCCTCCTGCGGCTGCTCGGAGAAGGGCGTCAGCACGCGCAGGCACTGTCGCGCACTGGAGGACACCACATACGCGAACAGAGGCAGCAGCACGCCGGCCAGCCACACCGTGGGCGTCGGAGCCGCCAAATCGTGCAGACCCGGATGTTTCGCGAGCGAGGGCGCCGTCGCACGGCGGGGCTTGACGCGCGCAGCGAGGATCTCGAACGGGTGTCCGCTGATGGAAGCCGCACCACACGCCGCTGGGTCGCTGTTCGCAGCCGCCATCGCCAGCCACTTGCCGTGCAGCGAAGCGAAGCCGCGCTGAAGCATCGGCAGCAAGGCTGCCACCAGCGGGGCGGAATCCAAGCGCTGCATGTGCAGCAAGCCCAGCAACAGCGGGTGGAGTAGCGAGTGCAGCAGCACAAACGACACAGGCGACAGGACTTGGCGCACGACAGTCTGTCCCTTCGCCTTCTCAGCGCCCTTCTCTTCCGTCGACCCCCGCTGCTTCTTCTGCGCGGGCACCGGCACATCCACACTCACGAAGCGCAGCAACTCCTGCGGCTCCCCCGTCGAAGCAGCACCGGTCGCTCGCTCATGCGGCAGGAGCAACAGCTGCACCACCTCGGTGACGTAGCGACGAGTCACCTCCAGCGGCGCGAGCAGCATCGCATCCGACACGGATACCGAGGACGCAGCGGTGGAGGGCGAGGAAAGCGATGCCGCGCTCACCGGAGAAGCCGCAGCAATCGCCGATGCACTGGGCATCTCCTGTGCCTTCTCCTCCTCCTGCTCCTTCTCCTCACGCTGCTTCTCTTCACGCTCAGGCTGCACCGGAGCAGGCTTCGATGCCGCCGAAGCCGACCCGCGCTTGGCGACCGCAGCCGCAGCTGCAGCGCGCTCCTTCTCCTTCTGAATGCGCGCGTGGAGCACCAGAGTGCGCTGCGTCGAATAAAGCAGCAGCTTCTGGAAGGCGTCGAAGAACGCCAGCAGCGACGGCAGCCAGGGCGCAGTCGTGCAATCCAGCTCCGGCACAGCGCGGGTGGCCCCCACGGCCACGCAGGGCAGCAGAGGCGCTGCCGACGGCATGCGGCGGTTGAACAAGTCGAACGATGACTGTGCCGGCTGCAGCTGCGTCAGATCCAGCGTCGGCAGGCCTTCGTCGTCCACGGGCAGCTCAGAAGAGGAGGAAGATGACGCAGTGCTCGAAGTCGGCGCCGCGGAAGTCGCAGCAGTGGCAGCAACACCAGCCGCATTGCTGCGCTGTTGCTGCTGCTCGAGCTCGTGCGCAGCGCGGCACAGCAGCTCGAACATATTCAGCACGAGCTGCGCGCGGCTCTGGCGGGCCTGCACCGTCACGGCGCGGGCAAGCAATGTCGAGCCGGATGACGACGAAGGCGCCGATCCAGTACTTCTGCTGCTCGAGCTTGCCACGGGTGCGGCACTAACCGGTCCAGCCGGCGGCTGTGCCTCGATGTACCCAGACTCAAAGGGTGCATCGGGGTCGGCAGGGGCGCGCAGCTCGCGCTCTTCCTCGTCCTCGGAGTTCGGCGCAGTAGGCTCCTCCTGACGACGGCGGCGGCGCGAGGAGTCGCTATCTGAGCCACTCTCATCGCTGTCCGATCCATGGCGGCGACGACGACGCGCCTCCTCCTCGCGCTTCCTCTTCGCGGCCGCGCGGCGCTTGGCCTCGGCCGCTGCAGCTCCGGGCGCCCTGCGCGCCAGCCGCTGAACCACCACGGACCAGGGCGACGCCAGGATGCTCTCTGTTGGGTGCAAGGCAGCCATCAGCGCCTGTACGCTCGGCAGGAAGCTCGGGGACGAGGACGACAAGAAGCTCGACACCAACGCCGGGAACACGGATGCAGGAGCCGCAGGTGTCGACAGGGAACGGGACAGAGCAGGGGCAGGCACAGGAGGAGACGCCGGCAGCGCATCCTGCGCCTGCTGTGTGTCCTCCTCACGCCACAGCGCCAGAATCGTTCCGAGCATGTACAACTTGTTTCCGCCTCCGCCACTGCGCGATTCGCGCTTCTCTTCATCCTCCGAGGATCCATCGTCTCCTGCACTGACCAGGGCAGCGTTTTCAGTCTCATCGCTCGGATGCAGCGCAAGGTACGCGTCCGACAGAATAGACTGAATCGTGGCGCGCACACTGTGGCGGATCAGGCGCAGGTTCGTGCGCAGGGGCTCCTCGGCGTCGGTGCCAGCAGCCGCGACGCCGATCGCAGGCGCCACCCGGAACAGGGACCACAGCGTTTCACGCAGGCGCGTCGCGAGTGAAGTGCTCAGGAAATGGCTCGCCTTGCTGCCGCCATTCGCCTCACCGTCACCACTCGCCACGGCCACCGCACACAGGTGGCGCCCCAGCAGACGCAGGGAGGACAGCAGCAGCGACATATATGCCATATAGTCACACAGCGGCATTGCGGCACAATCGACCGCTAGTGACACGGACGACGACGACGACGACGACGGCGACGACGAGGAAGAAATCGGCGGCGGGCGCACGTACAGCGGAGCCAACAAGTCGACCAAAGCCGCCAGCTCAGAGAAGCCTTCCTCGCTCGGGCACAGCACCAGCGGGTCGATGAAGCTGTTGGCCAAGGCCGCCTCGTACCGCTGCACCGCCATGTCCGCCGCAGTCACGAAATGCATCGCATTGCGCGCACGCTTGCGCGCTTTCTTCGCGCTCTCCTTGTAGGACTCATCACTCGAGGATCCCTTTGCCGGCGCCGTCTTTGCAGCAGAGACGGAGCCGGGCAGCGGTGATCCCAGTAGCGGCGCCAGGCGCGCCGACAAGCGGTCCAGGTGCGCGGAGATGAACATGAGCAGCACAGGGGTAGGCACAGCGCGACGGCCCGTTGCGGCACCACCCGCCTCTGCGCGCGGCTCCAGGCCGAACTCGCGGAGCATCAGATGCGGCAACGGCTGGAAGTCGCGAGGACGCTTGTACGCTGCAGCCGTCATGGCATTGCCACCGCTGCCCTCGCTCTCCAATGCCCTGCGCGCCTGCGCCTCCTGTTCCTGCTGCGCTTTGACCTGCGCCAGGGAGCGGCGCACCAGGGCCTCCTCGGTCGCCTCCGCGCGCGCGTCCGCCTCGGCCGCCTCGAACATGGCGCTCAAGTAGAGCACTCCGTGCAGGCTCTGCGAGTTTCCCTTGCCCTTGTCGCCCGGGCGACCAGGGCCGTCGTTCTCCTCTTCCTCCTCATCATCGTTGTCATCCGATCCGCTTGAGGACGACGAGGAGGACTCGCCGCTGGACAGGCTGGATTCGTCGTCGCCATCGTCGTCGTCATCTTCATCTTCGGCGTCGACGTCCTCATCGTCCTCCTCACTGACAGCAGCGGAGCCGGCGTCGCTCTTCTCCTCCTCGTCCTCGGCATCCGATCCGGCGGAATGGCGAGAGCCAAGACGGACGCGTTGTCCACGGTGCATGATGCGCGGCTCATCCTCATCCTCGGCGTCCTCGCCGTCTTCCTCTTCTTCGGCGTCGGCATCCTCCTCTTCGCTGGCGTCCTCGCTCCCATCGTCAGAACCAGATTCAGCGCGCACGCGACGCACACGCCGCTCAACGCCGCGGGAGGACTGGCGCTGCAGACGAGGAGCGCCCGCATTGCTGTGGCTACCCCGACGCTGGCGGACTGCACCCACTCGACCGGACTTGCGCTTCTTCTCCGTGCTGAGCCCGATGAAAGCGCGGCGCGCGAGCATCTCCTTGGCTTGCGCGCGGAGCCGCGCGGTGCGCTCGCGCTCCCGCTGCGGTGCGAGTGCAGCATGCGCCAGTTCGCGCAATTGCGCGGCTTCCTCTTGTTCCACCTGTGCCGCGTCGTGCATGTACCCTGCCAGCAGGTCCATGAACGGGCGCACGTCGTACGCGGGCGTTATGGCCGACGCACCGCTCGACGGCCGGAAGCCGCCCGCGGACGCCGCGTCGAACACGTCCTGATCCAGAAGGAAGTGCAACCAGCGCAGCAGCTCCACCAGGTTGCCGCGCGAGAGACTCCACAGCATAGACACTTCGATGCACTGCGTGCGCAGCAGCTGGGGTGTAACTGCTTCCTCCGCGGACGAAGGCAGAGCTCGGCTCACCGACTGACGCAGCGTAGGCGGCAGCCCGCGCGAACCTGCAGAGGCCTGCACAGGCAGCGCGAGCAGGTTTCCAAAGGGGCTGGAGGGCAGGGAAGCCTTGATAACATCGCTCGTGGCCGGGAAGGCCGGCACGCGCGCGATGAGGTTGCCGTAGAACTCGAAGACGGGTGCGAGAGCCCGCACGGCCTCGACACTCACACCAGCCGCGCCGAGATTCTGCCGCGTGTTGCACAGCGCGCTGGGCGTGCGCAGCTCCACCAGCGCGTCACGGGTCAGCTGCAGTACCTGCGCCAGCACGAGAGGGTCGTGCTGCTGCAGCGCGTTGAGGAAGATCAGCGCAGTGGACACCATTGATTTAAAGGCCACGCGCTGCACATGTCCCAGGACTGCAAACGCCGGTGCAGCCTTGCCAGAGCCATTAGCGCCGCCCATCACGGTGGACATGATAGAGCCGAGAGCGGTGCGCGCCTTGCTCTCCACCTCGGATTTGCTCACTCGGCCGCGGCTCTGCAACAGCTTCTGCAGCGCCACAGTCGCGCTGTCCATGCCCTCCGGATTCGGCGGAGAGGACGAGGCTGCAGCGGCAGAGTCAGCGCCGGCAGAGCTGCCAGACTCCGAGTCATCGGTCGGTTCGGCGTATGCAGCCTTGACGTCCGCCAGCAGCTTGGCAATCTGGCTGGCGCGTGCCCGCTGTCCCTCCACCCCGCGCTGCAACCCTCGCCGGAGCTCTCGCACCGAATGGGCAACGCGGCTGGCATCCTCGCCCAAATGGGAGTTGTAGCTGTGGATCAGCGAGTGCTTGGCCAGAGAGCCCGCTTCAACCAGCAGCGACGAGTAGAGCTGAGGCACGGGCGGCTGCAGCGTCGATGCGGACAAGACGGATTGGCGCTGCCATGCTGCCCCGGCAACTGATGCGTCTCCGGTGGGTGCATCGGCCACTCGCTGCACAGGCAACAGGTGCAGCGCGTCTTCTTCAACTTCGTCGACACGCTCAATGATCCAATCGTCCGGCGCCCACTCGCGCAGGCCGGCGCTCGGGCTCGTCTTGGCCTGGGCCCGCATCGCCTGCGCCTCAGCAGCGCTGGCAGCCGTCCATCGCAGCGAAGGCGCCACCAGCGCATCGTACAGCGCCACCGACTCGGACAGGCGGTCGAAGCCCAGACGGGTGCGCTCCGACGAGGAGGCGACACCCATGCCGACTCACTCGCTCACACTCCCAAGTTGGAGGGAGGGGAAGCGAGAGGCGGACTGTATGGCGCAATCAGCAGGAACAGCAGCAGACAAGTCAGAGTCAGGCGACAGTGGCAGAGCATCGGCCTCCCTGCCAGACCGAGATCACAGCGATCGGCCAGTCGGCAGCCAGCGCCCAGTCCCAGGCGTCCAGTCAGCCGGTGTGCACTCAGGCGGCGTCCAGTTTCCACAGGTCCACTTCACCCCATCTATCTCCTTCCCTCCTGTGTCTTTGTGTCTG
>Ga0256779_1000143_pt1 | contig 19581 bp, 16 predicted proteins | sample MC6MC0930MT_FD_186048 | JGI IMG/M metagenome (GOLD analysis project Ga0256779, IMG submission 186048) | Metatranscriptome of enriched soil aggregate microbial communities from Iowa State University, Ames, United States - MC6-MC0930-MT... | ecosystem: Environmental > Terrestrial > Soil >...
AACTATGCTCGAAGAGTATGTTGGATTTGGCAGTGATTTACCAAATATTGAAAATGAAAGAGAAAGAAAAATGACAAAAGTCATCGAGAGTGAACTTCTCGATGGCTTTTGTCTACAGTCTGAAGGAAGCATTTAAATGCTTCCTTTTTTGTATTATAGGATTATCAAATCTTTCGGGAACTTTGTTAGTACTTCTACACCATCTTTTGTTACAACAACATCATCCTCGATACGTACACCTGTTACATCTGATTTATAAATACCAGGCTCGATAGTAAAGACCATGCCCTCTTCCATCGTCATATCGTTTGTTCCTGTAACAGATGGAAATTCATGCACAGAGATGCCAAGTCCATGACCAAGACGATGTGTGAAATATTCTCCAAAACCTGCTTCTGTAATTGTATCGCGTGCAATTTTATCTAAGTCCATAGCACGAACACCAGGCTTCACAGCTGCAACTGCATTTTGGTTGGCTGCTAAAACCGCATGATAAATTTCTTTTTGTGCCTCACTTGGCTCACCAAAGGCAACTGTACGCGTAATATCAGAGCAATAGCCATCGTAAATGACACCAAGGTCAAATAGCACCATATCACCTTTTTCTATTTTGCGTGCACCTGGTTTACCATGAGGAGAGGCCGTTTTTGGTCCACTCAATACCATTGTTTCAAAGGACATTTTACAGCCTTTATCTTGAATAGCACTTTCAATGGCTGTTAAAATTTCCATCTCTGTTTTACCTTCAGCAATTTCCTTGCAACCGATTTCAATGGCATAATCAGCTAACTCCGCAGCCTTGCGTAATTTAGCTAATTCATTTTCATCTTTGATTACGCGCATCGCGTTAATTTTTTCGTCAAGACGCACAAAGTTTGCTTGTGGGAAGGATTGTTGTAGGGCTTCTAGGCGTTCCACAATTAGCTGTGCCTTTTCAATGGCAAACGTAGTCGGTTGCACTTCTCGTGATGTATTAGCTTGTGCAAGAACTTCCATCGAATTGTCGGTATCTTGGTGGCCGATAACCTCATAAGACCATCCTGCAGCTTTTGCATCTGGAATCTCCATTTGTGGACAAATTAGAAAAGGTTCAGCATCTTTAAAAATCATAACACCTAGTAATCTTTCATGTGGATTACTTTTAAAGCCTGAAACGTAAAAAACATTGTCAGGTGTAGTGACAAATGCTGCATCAATGTGATTTTGCTGCAAATAACTTTGGATTTCTTCAACCTTTGACATAAATATGTCCTCCTTTTATTACATGGGAAATTTTAATGAGGAACCTTCGACTTCCTAAAGAAAATGGCTGTTCCTTACTATCACTGAATAATTGTGATCTAACAGGGTATAAAACTGTTAAAGATGATACGATTATTCTCTTTACAAGCATATCAAAAAAAGGGAAAAAGCGCATGGGTAGCGAATTAAAATGATGGATTGTAATTTATAAATCGAGGAGGAAATTAAGATGGAAATAAGCTATCATGGACATTCCGTTGTCAAAGTTCAAACAAATGGGAAAACAATTTTAATTGATCCTTTTATTAATGGGAATGGTCAAACAGATTTAAATGTTGCTGAAGAAGCACCGGATATTATTTTATTAACACATGGACATAATGATCATGTTGGGGACACAGTGGAACTAGCGAAGAAAAAAGATGCGCTAGTCATTGCTCCAAACGAATTGGCCAATTGGATTTCTTGGCAAGGAGTAAAAACACATCCAATGCATATTGGAGGTGCTAAGGAATTTGATTTTGGGAAGGTAAAGTTTACACAAGCTTTCCATGGTTCTTCCTATGTCACAAATACTAATGAAATTATTTATATGGGTATGCCAGCTGGGATATTACTATTTGTAGAGGGATTAACGATTTATCATGCAGGCGATACGGCACTATTTAGTGATATGAAATTAATCGGTGAACGACATCCAATAGATATTGCATTTTTACCAATTGGTGATAATTTTACAATGGGTCCAGAAGACGCTGCCTGTGCAGTTTCGTTCTTAAAGCCGAAAATTGTCGTACCTATTCATTACAATACATTCCCACCTATTGAGCAAGATCCACAAGTTTTTGCTGATTTAGTGCAAAACTCAGAGGTTCAAATTTTGAAAGCTGGTGAGAAAGTAAACTGTTTCTAATCGTTGGTAATGCTGTACTATATGAATTGACACCACGCTGGTAGTTGAAATGATGGGGGTTTTTAAACAATTTCATCACTTTATATTAAATAATTTCATAAAAAATATGGTACACTAAGAGCAGAATTGAAGCTTAGGAAATAGGTGATATTTTGTCTACAAAACATGAGAAAATTTTACAATACATCGAATCACTACCTGTGGGCGATAAAATTTCAGTACGTCAAATTGCCAAGGAAATGCAAGTGAGTGAAGGAACTGCATATCGTGCTATAAAGGAAGCAGAAAATCGTCGCTTAGTAAGTTCAATTGAACGTGTTGGAACAATTCGTATTGAAAAGAAAAAGAAAGAAAATATTGAACGCTTAACTTTTGCAGAAATCGTAAATATCGTAGATGGTCAAGTTTTAGGTGGAAAATCAGGTCTACATAAAACGTTAACGAAATTTGTCATTGGGGCAATGCAATTAGAAGACATGATGCGTTATACAGATGCAGGTAGCTTATTGATTGTAGGAAATCGTTTTAAAGCCCATGAAAATGCACTTCGGGCAGGTGCTGCTGTTTTAATAACAGGTGGTTTTGATACAACGGATGATAATAAGCAACTTGCTGATTCATTAGATTTACCGATTATTTCAACAAGCTATGATACGTTTACAGTAGCAACGATGATTAACCGAGCAATCTATGACCAACTCATCAAAAAAGATATTTTATTTATTGAAGATATTTATGTTCCAATGACTGACACAGCAGCGTTAAAAAATGATGAAACAATCCATCATTTCCAAAAGTTGAATGAACGCACAACACATGGTGCATTTCCAGTTGTCACACATCAAAATAAACTTGTTGGAATGATTACTGTCAAAGACGTTATTGGTCGAGAAGAAAATGAGCTAATTGAAAAGGTTATGACGAAGAATCCGATTGCTGGTTCCATGAAAATGAGTGTCGCTTCTGCCGGGCACCGTATGATTTGGGAAGGGATTGATCTGTTGCCGATTGTAAATGATGATAACATTTTACAGGGTGTTATTAGTCGTCAGGACGTCCTTAAAGCGCTACAGTTAGCCCAAAGACAGCCACAACATGGTGAAACTATTGATGATTTAGTGAAAAATGAGATGAAGGTACTAGGTGATGAAGAGCTCATCGTGGAATTTAAAGTTACACCACAAATGACTAATCAATATGGGGCAATCTCTTATGGTGCTTTTACGACTCTACTAGCTGAAGTGGGATCATTTGCGTTAAAACGCCGAAAACGTGGGGATGCAGTGGCAGAGAACATGACCATTTATTTTATTAAGCCAGTGCAAATGGAAAGTACACTTACAGTCAAGCCACGGATTTTAGACATGAGTCGTAAGTTTGTGAAAATGGACTTTGAAGTGTATAATCAACAAATACTTGTCGGGAAAGCAATGATGATGTTCCAGCTTTTAGAACGTTAAGGATTGAAAAGGGATGGCCCAGAGCAATTGCTTGGTCATCCCTTTGTTACATATTATCGATTAATGCGGAATTCTTCCTCAACAAACTGACCATAGTGACGCGCTTTTTTCGTATTATCTATCAAGACAAGGATGCCTAGCACGACAAGAATTGCTACAATAATAAATGTATATAAGCTCGGGAATAAATAAGCTTGGTTGAATCCGAAAAACAGTAGGAAGGAACCGAAGCCGATATTCGCCTTACTTTTATACCAATTTTTAGCGATAGGTAATGAAGAACGAAACTGTTTTGTTTTAAAATAAAAATAAAAGACAAAAGATATAATTATCGCAAACACAAATATTAAATTGAGCATAGTAAACCTCCTAGCATAACTAGACATTATTGTAACGATTATTCTGGAAAAATGCTAACGGTTCTTACTATCATTTTGGAGGAATTTATTGTGAAAAGACAAATCATCGACACAATTGCTGCCTATGAAACAATCATTATTCATCGTCATGTACGACCAGATCCAGATGCCTATGGCTCACAACAAGGTTTAAAAGAGTTGATTTTAGCAAATTATCCGGAGAAAAAGGTTTTTGCTGTAGGGGAGCATGATGCTTCCTTAACATTTATGGCACAGCCTGATCAAGTTGCGGATGATGTTTATGACAATGCTTTAGTGATTGTGACAGACACTGCGAATACAGAACGTGTTGACGATCAACGCTATACAAATGGGACAATGACCATTAAAATTGATCATCATCCAAATGATGATGCATACGGCGATCTTCTATGGGTAGACACGACTGCTAGCTCTTGCAGTGAAATGATTTATGAACTGTATGAAGAGGGTAAGGAAGTGGCTAACTGGCAACTGTCAGATACTGCTGCACGATTATTATTTGCAGGAATTGTAGGGGATACAGGTAGATTCCAATTTCCAAGTACAACGACTAAAACATTTAGAGTTGCTGCAGATCTGATTACATATGATTTTGATCGAAATCAAATTTTTGATGGCATGTATGAAATGGAGCAAAAATTACTCAATTTACAAGGCTATATTTATCAGAATTTTAAAATGGATGAGTATGGAGCAGCTCATGTGAAGCTGACAAAAGATTTGTTAGCAGAATATGAGATTGTACCATCAGAGGCATCACTGCTAGTAGGTTGTTTAGGCAGTGTCAAAGGGATCTGTTCTTGGGTTGTGTTCATTGAAGAAGTAGATCAAATCCGTGTGCGTCTACGTTCGAAGGGCCCGGTTATCAATACATTAGCAAAGGAATTTAACGGAGGCGGACACCCGCTTGCTTCTGGAGCTACGGCTTATTCTTGGGAAGAAGCAGAGCGCGTTATCGCAAGATTACAAGAGATTTGTAAAGCGTATCATTAACAAAGAAAAGGAAGGGATTCATTTGACACATGTATACACGAAGATGCATACGAGCGCGGATTTATTGAAAAGCACAATTCGGCTTGAGCAATTGATTCCTTTTTTACAAGAACAAAAGACACAGGCCTGTGCAATCGTAAATACGAAATTGTACGGGCTTTTGCCTTTTTGTAAAGCGATGCAGCAAGCCAATATTCATGCTGTCATTGGGCTTTCTGTAAATGTGCAATGGCATGATAAAACGGTTCCTCTTGTGCTCTATGCGCAGTCTCAGGAGGGTTATCAACATTTATTGAAAATTAGTAGTGCGGTTTCTATTAGAGAAGACGAAGTGCTACCTTGGAAATGGCTAGAGGGTTATGCAGCAGGATGCTTGGCACTGCTGTCCTCAGATGATTTAACGGATTTAGATGATTGGCACGCATTAGTCGCTGCTTTAGCTCCTCTTTTTCAGCGTCATCTTTATATGGGAATCGCCAGACCTGGAGGGATCAGGGTAGCTAATGAGAAAGAACTTGTAGAGTGGTGTGAAGAGCATACGATTCCGCTTGTAGCCATTCAAAGCTGTTATTTTTTACGTCCAGAAGATCATTTTGCTTATGAAGTAGCAAGGGCTATAGATGCTGGAGAAAAGCTTGGAGACACGATGCTAACAGCTAATCTACAAAATTATTTTGCACCAACAACACAGGAGTGGCAAAGTTGGTTTGCTGATCGCCAAGAGTGGCTTGAGTCTTGTAGTGAAATGCTTGCTAGCTGTCACGCTGTAATACCAGAAATGTCTGTACAAATGCCTAAGTTTCCTGTACCAGTTGGTGAAACGGCTGAGAGATTGCTTGTTAATGAAGCATTTTCTGGATTAGAGGAACGCTTCAACGAGAGAGACATTCCGAATGGTTATCGAGAAAGATTACAATATGAGCTTGAAATTATATGTTCAATGGGCTTTGCCGATTATTTTTTAGTTGTGGCGGATTTTATGCGCTTTGCGAAAGAAAATCGTATTTTGACTGGACCAGGTCGTGGGTCATCTGCCGGGTCGCTGGTTGCCTATAGCCTAGCTATTACGCAAGTAGATCCTCTCGCATATGGTTTATTATTTGAACGATTTTTAAATCCTGAACGGATAACTTTACCTGATATAGATATTGATTTTGTCGATAGTAAACGACATCAAGTGATTCAGTACGTTGCACAGAAATATGGTAAGGCAAATGTTGCCCAAATCATTACATTTGGTACATTGTCTGCCAAAGCAGTTGCTAGAGATGTCGCGAGAGTTTTTGGATTTGGTGCTGAGACGTTAGAAAAAATTTCAAAAATGATTCCGAATAAACCAGGGATTACATTGCAAAAAGCATTGAAAGAATCATATGACTTACAGGGCTGGCTCTCAGAGGATGAACAACATCAGCGGTGGTTCGAAGTAGCGCTAAAATTAGAGGGTCTACCGAGAAATTCCTCCACCCATGCAGCAGGCGTTGTTATTGCACCTACTCCATTAGTAAATACAGTGCCTATTGAAGAGGGACATGAGGGTATATATTGCACACAATGGCCGATGGGTGATATAGAGGCAAGTGGTCTCGTTAAAATGGATTTTTTAGGTTTGCGTAATCTTACTATTTTAGAGCAAATACGTTGGTCCATTTATAAAGCGGGGGGACCATGGATTGATTTTGAACGAATTCCTATGCATGATGAAAAGACTTTTCAATTATTGCAAAGTGGCGATACATTAGGTATTTTCCAATTAGAATCAGAAGGAATGAAACAAGCGTTACGAGACATTCATCCCACACACTTTTTAGATATTGTGGCTGTGAACGCACTCTATCGTCCAGGTCCAATGGAATTTATACCTGTCTATGCTAGACGAAAAGCTGGAAAAGAACTGGTTGTCATGCCTCATCCCGTGTTGGAGCCTATTTTACAGGAGACATTTGGTGTTATTGTCTATCAAGAGCAAATTATCAAAATTGCCTCTGTTCTTGCAGGGTTTTCAATGGGACAGGCAGATTTACTACGCCGAGCAGTTAGTAAAAAAAATCGCCAAGTATTAGAGGAGCAACAGGCTACCTTTGTGCAAGGGGCGTTAAAGCAAGGCTACGATCAACATGTGGCGAAAGAAGTGTACGAATTAATTGTCCGCTTTGCTGATTACGGTTTCCCAAAAAGTCATGCAGTAGCCTATAGTATTATTTCTTATCAAATGGCGTATTTAAAGGCTCATTTCCCTCAAAGCTTTTACGCGGCATTGTTATCGAATGCAACGGGAAATATAGATAAAATTCAACAGCTTGTTCAAGAAGCCAAAAACAAGGGCATTCCGTTTTATCCACCTTCTTTAAGGGACAGTACAAAATATTTTACTGTAGAGCAGGAAGGAATACGTTATAGCTTATCAGGGATTAAAGGCGTTCCTCATACATTTATAGAGAAAATCAATGATTTGCGCCAAACGAACCTTGAGGCATTGCATAACCTTTTTGATTTAGCTGTAGCCTTAAGTGCACAGCATTTTAAACCGAAAGTAATGGAATCATTAATTTTTGCTGGAGCGCTTGATTATCTAGAAAAAGACCGTGCTGTCCTGATCATGACAATAGATGCTGCTTTGAAACACGCTGAGTTGCTACGGCCAACTGAGGGTATAGATTTGTCAGCGGCTATGACATATAGCTTTGGTAAGCCAAAATATATGCAGGTAGATGAAATGCCGCAAAAAGAAAAATTGATACATGAGAAAGAGAGTTTAGGATTTTACATTTCTGCCCATCCAGTAACACAAGAAAGAACTTACTGGGCTGATGTTAATAGTACGTGTCGTGAGTTAAAGCAGATGCGAGAAGGTGCGTTTGTGAAAATGATTGGTGTCATTGAAGAAGTGAAAAAAATTCGTACCAAAAAAGGTGAACAAATGGCTTTCGTTCAGCTACAGGATGAACATGGATCTGTTTCTATTACTTTATTTCCGCAAGTATTTCAACTTGTTCAAGATCTGTTACTAGAAGATGAAATCCTGTTTGTTGAAGGGGTTTTAGAAAGACGTTTTGGAAAGTCGCAGATAAAAGTAAAACATGCGCAAGCGACGAAAAAGATATAAAATGAAACAAGAATTTAGAAACTGCATTAAATTTCATGCAGTTTTTCCTTTACTTTTTGACAGTTTTTTTGTAAGCTAGAGTCAACATTAAAAAGTGGTCTGACCACTTTTTTGATAAGGGGAGTTAGTCGTATGGATAAAAAAACCGAACAAAAAAAAGTGTTTTTAGAAATCGTCCAACAATTACGTCAACTCATTAAAATGGAAAAAATTCAAGCAGGAGAAAAGCTACCCTCCGAACGAGTCTTATCTGAGCGTCTAGGTGTCGGGCGATCCTCTGTCAGAGAGGCATTGCGAAGTTTAGAATTGCTAGGGCTTATCGAAACGAGACATGGTGGTGGTACTTTTCTTGCTTCCACACATAAGCATCAGCTTGTAGAAATACTGTCGATGTTTATATTAGAAGATGAAAAATCGAAAAAGGATGTCGAATTCACGCGACAAATTCATGAAAAGGAAGCGATTCGCGTAATAAGTTGTAAAGAGATTCTTCGCACACTACCTGTGTGGGATAGTTTTTTTGTGAAACTAGAATTAGAAGGTATGATTAATTGTCGTGATATTTTGCGAGAACTTTTAATCACAACAGGGAATCGTTTATCACTAAAGATCTGGTTTCAATTGACAGCTTATGATGGCGACCGTTTAAATCGAAACTCAACAGAAGATGAAAAATTAATCATTCAAACAATGTTGAAATCGATGCAGCTAGGCTACGAAAAAGAAGCACTAATAGCTTATGAGCAGTGGATGAATACTGTACAAAGCACTTAGACAACAACAAAGGGGGAGTCGAACATGGCAATACGCAGCTTATTTAGTGGTAATCGAAAAAAGAAAGAGGATGGACAGGAAAAAGCATTTCCAGAGGGATTAATGACAAAATGTCCTGAATGCCGCCATATTCAATTAACGAAGGAATTAGAAAAAAATCATAAAGTCTGTACAAAATGTAGTCACCATTTCAAAATGACTGCACAAGAGCGTGTGGATTATTTCTTGGATGAAGGTTCGTTCGTTTCAATGGATGATCATTTACAAACAAGCAATCCACTTAACTTCCCAGCATATGTGGAGAAAATTTCTGCTGACCAAGAAAAAACAGGCTTGAATGAGGCTGTGCTAACGGGTGTCGGTACATTAGATGGAGAAGAAATTGTAGTCGCGATCATGGATTCTCACTTCCGTATGGGATCAATGGGCTCAGTTGTGGGCGAAAAAATTACGCGTGCAGTAGAGAAAGCAACTGAATTAGGTGTGCCGTTTATCATCTTTACAGCTAGTGGTGGTGCACGTATGCAAGAAGGTGTACTGTCTTTAATGCAAATGGCAAAAACTAGTGTAGCGTTAAAGCGTCATAGTGATCAAGGTTTATTGTTTATTTCCATTTTAACACATCCTACAACTGGCGGAGTTTCAGCAAGCTTTGCCTCTGTTGGTGATATAAATATTGCAGAGCCACAAGCATTAATTGGCTTTGCTGGTCGTCGTGTCATTGAAGAAACAGTAAGAGAAAAACTACCAAGTGATTTCCAAACAGCAGAATTTTTATTAGAGCATGGCCAGCTTGATGCCATCTTCCCTCGCAACGATTTACGTAAACAAGTTTCATTACTTGTAAAAATGCATACGAAAGGCGGCGTACAACATGTCTAAAAATTTAGCGTTTGAAGAACCAGTTATCCAATTACGAGAAAAAATTGATGAATTAAAAACCATTGCGACTGAAGCAGAAGTAGATATGTCAGGTGAAATCGAGAAGTTAGAAACACGTTTATCACAATTAGAACAATCGATTTATGCGAACATGAAGCCTTGGGATCGTGTGCAAGTAGCAAGACATCCTGAAAGACCTACCACTTTACAATATATTGAAGCGATATGTGAAAACTTTATTGAATTGCACGGGGATCGTACTTTTGGTGATGATGCTGCGATTCTTGGCGGAATTGGCATCTTTGAAGGGCAACCAGTAACAATTATTGGACACCAACGTGGTAAATCAACAAAAGAAAATATACGTCGTAATTTTGGTATGCCTCACCCTGAAGGTTATCGTAAAGCCTTACGTTTGATGAAACAGGCAGAAAAATTCAAACGACCAATAATCTGTTTTATTGATACAAAAGGAGCCTACCCGGGTAAAGCGGCTGAAGAACGAGGTCAAAGTGAAGCAATTGCTAGAAATCTTGTTGAAATGGCAGGCTTAACAGTACCGGTCATTAGTATTGTGATTGGAGAAGGGGGAAGTGGTGGTGCACTAGCGTTAGGTGTTGCGAACCGTGTCTTTATGCTAGAGAACTCAACCTACTCTGTTATTTCTCCAGAAGGAGCAGCGTCGATTTTATGGCGAGATGGTAGCCTTGCTAAACAGGCGGCTGAAGCAATGCGTATAACAGCTCCGGATCTAAAAGAGCTTGGTGTTATTGATGGTATCATTTCTGAGATTATTGGTGGTGCGCATCGCAATGTAGCAAAACAAGCACTTTATATTAAAGAATGCATCAGCGATACACTTCATGCATTAAATTCTCTAAATGGAGAACAATTAATTGAAGATCGCTATGAGAAGTTCAAAAAAATTGGACAATATACAGAAGTGTAAAACCGTTTGTAGAAGGCTATCTTTTGATAGCGTCAAAAATATGGAGATATGAATTTGCTCGTTAAGAGACAAAATTTGTATCTCAGCATATTAAAAAGCTATAAAAATTAAGGAAGATAGCTGCGCAATCCGAACGTCAGACTTCTTGAAAAAATGTTAGATTTAGGATGTTCTTGGATGGAAAGAGTGTGTGAAAGCGCATTCTTTTCATTTTTTATGTAAAAGTTATGTTTTTGTATCATCAGAACCCTTACATAGTTTGTTTTTTCATGTTAATGTGAATAATAATAGTAACTGCAGGAGGTTCGACAATGAAAAAAATTGCTGTATTAACTAGTGGTGGAGATGCGCCTGGAATGAACGCAGCTATTCGAGCAGTCGTTCGTAAGGCAGCATTCCATGGAATTGATGTTGTCGGAATTAAGCATGGATATGAAGGCTTAGTAAAAGGTTATTTGGAAGAGCTTGATTTAGGTTCAGTTGGTGGTATTATTCAGCGTGGTGGTACACATTTAAATTCTGCAAGATGTCCAGAATTTAAAGAAGATGCTGTTCAACAACAAGGCATTGAAAATTTACGAGCTGCGGGAATTGAAGGGCTTGTTGTTATTGGTGGTGATGGATCTTATCGAGGGGCTATGGATTTAGTGAAAAAAGGCTTCCCAGTTGTAGGTGTACCTGGGACAATCGATAATGATGTTCCGGGTACGGAATATACGATAGGCTTTGATACGGCACTTAATACGGTAGTAGAGTCCATCGATAAAATCCGAGATACAGCTACATCTCATGAAAATTCTTTCATTGTTGAGGTCATGGGGCGTGATGCAGGGGATATTGCTTTATGGGCAGGACTTGCTGCAGGTGCTGAAACAGTCTTAATTCCAGAAGAGGATTATGACTTAGATGATATTGTGGCACGCTTAGATCGTGGTGCAGCACGTGGAAAGAAGCATAGTATCATTATTGTTGCTGAAGGTGTTATGTCTGGAAATGAATTAGCAAAGCTGATAAAAGAAAAGACTGGCAAAGAAACACGAGTTTCTGTGTTAGGTCATATTCAGCGTGGTGGTTCACCAACTGCACGTGATCGTGTATTGGCGAGTCAATTTGGCGCACATGCAGTGGAGTTACTAATGGAAGGCAAGTCTGGCCGTGCAGTAGGTATTCGCAATCATCAAGTTATTGATTATGATATGCCTGAGGCTTTTGAAAAGAATCATGAAGCAGATGTAAGTCTATACACACTAATGAAAGAACTATCAATATAATTTGTTATAAACGGAGTGGGCAAAAATGAGAAAAACAAAAATCGTATGTACAATCGGACCTGCAAGTGAGTCACCAGAAACATTAGAAAAATTAATGGAAGCAGGTATGAATGTAGCCCGCTTGAATTTTTCACATGGTTCTCATGAAGAGCATGCGGGGCGTATTCATTTAATTCGTGAAGTTGCACAAAAGTTAAATAAACCAGTAGGGATTTTATTAGACACGAAAGGTCCTGAAATTCGTACGCATAACATGAAAAATGGTGAGCTTCATTTAACAGCTGGCCAAGTGATTGATATTTCAATGACTGAAGTGGAAGGTACTGAGACAAGCTTTTCTGTCACTTATGAGCAATTAGTAGAAGATGTTGAGCAAAACTCAATTATATTACTTGATGATGGCCTTATCCAATTACGTGTTTTAGCCACAGATATTGAAAAAGGTTTAATCCATACGATTGTTGAAAATGCTGGCGTATTGAAAAATAAAAAAGGTGTCAACGTACCAGGTGTTTCTGTACAGCTACCAGGTATTACAGAAAAGGATGCACAGGATATTTTATTTGGTATTGAGCAAGGCGTTGATTTTATTGCTGCTTCATTCGTTCGTCGAGCAAAAGATGTGCTTGAAATTCGTGAATTGCTTGAGCAAAATGGCGGTGGGCATATCCAAATCATCCCGAAAATTGAAAACCAAGAAGGTGTCGATAATATCGATGAAATTATCCTTGTGTCTGATGGATTAATGGTAGCACGTGGAGATCTTGGTGTAGAAATTCCTGCAGAAGAAGTACCACTTGTACAAAAAAAATTAATTTTAAAATGTAATCAAGTGGGGAAACCAGTTATTACTGCCACACAAATGTTGGATTCTATGCAACGTAACCCCCGTCCAACACGTGCAGAAGCAAGTGATGTAGCGAACGCCATTATCGATGGAACAGATGCCATCATGTTGTCAGGAGAAACGGCTGCGGGTCTTTATCCAGTAGAGTCCGTACAAACAATGAACAAAATTGCTCAACGTACTGAAAATTCTTTAGACTATAAATCAATTGTTTCTACACGTAGTCGTGAAAAAGAAGCCAATATGACAGAGGCTATTTCACAAGCGGTAGCTTATACATCCATCAATTTAGGTGTCAAAGCCGTATTAGCACCAACAGAAAGTGGTAATACAGCTAGAATGATTGCCAAATACCGACCTGGTGTACCGATTGTAGCTGTAACAGGTTCCGAAAATACGGCTCATACATTAACTTTAGTATGGGGTGTACACCCAATTGTTTGTCAACGTGTTACGACAACTGATGAGATTTTAGAATTAGCTGTGGATGAAAGCTTGAAGCATGGTTTCGTCACACATGGAGATGCGGTTGTGATTACAGCAGGTGTACCAGTAGGAGAAGCAGGTACAACAAACCTAATGAAAGTACACATTATTGGCGATTTACTAGCTCGTGGTCAAGGGATTGGAAAAGCATCCGTTGTAGGTAAAACGGTTATTGCTAAAAATGCGGCGGAAGCACTTGCTTATGATACAGAAGGATGCATCCTTGTAACAGTTGGTTCAGACCGTGAAATGATGCCAGCAATTGAAAATTGTATTGGTCTAATTACTGAAGAAGGTGGATTAACGAGTCATGCAGCAGTTGTTGGATTAAGCCTTGGTATTCCAGTAATTGTTGGCGTAAAAGAAGCAACAACATTAATACGCCATGGTCAAGAAATTACAATGGACGCTGAAACAGGTGTTATCTATAAAGGACATGCAAGCGTTCTTTAATAATTAACAAAAAGCTCTAGTGCGATTTGTTGTACTAGAGCTTTTTAATAAGGGTTGTACAAATTAAACTATTTTTAGTGCTATATGGAATGCCACTTTTTATATCTCCATCATCGATAGGTAAGAGATTTGGTATTATTTGATTGGAGACATTCATTTTTTTATGAAACTAAATGGGCTATAATAACGTATAAAAGGTATACCTTTTCAAGTAGAGAGGAGAAAAATATGCGAAAGATTTTTCTTGGTTTTATTGTCTACGCATTAGCCGAATTGGCGTTATTAATAGTCATTGGACAAAATATTGGTGTTTTAAGTACATTATTACTCATTATTGCCACTAGCGTAATTGGGATTTATGTAATGAAAAATAAAGGTATGAATTCTGTTCAAAATGTAAAAAATACATTAGCACGTGGAGAGGCACCAGGATCTGCCTTGGTTGATGCATTATTAACTTTTAGTGGTGGTTCGCTTTTAGCATTACCAGGATTTTTAACAGATCTTGTTGGTTTATTACTTCTCATGCCTTTTTCAAGAAAAATGTTCCAACCAGTTGTCTATTACTGGATGCGTAAAAAAATGAAAAAAGGTCAATTTATCATCGTTCAAAGATAGAGTTTTCTTTTAACTTGACCGCTAAAAATAAAAAGATTGGGCTAAGTAATATTCCATAAAAGCCAAACAATAGAATAGAGGCGGCGCTGATGAAAAATGTATGGAATGTTCGTAATTGAAGCGTATTGGACCAAAGCATTGAGTCAGCTAGCTGCCTTGTTAATTGTACAAATAAATACAACAATAAAATGGCTACACATAAAAATGTATTACCATTAAAATAAAAATAAATGCTCATCGGAACAAGAAATACACCAATGCCGAAAAATGGCAGGACATCTGCAAATGCTACAATAAAAGCTTTTATGATAGCTTGTTCAAACTGAAGGATCATAAAACCTCCACAAAGAATAAGCAAGGTAATCGTGAACAATTGAAATTCCACGAATAAAAAATAATGAAAAAGCTGCATGATTTTCGCGAAATGTGATTGCCATTCATGACGATATTTCTTTGGGACGTATTGAAAAAACCAGTAACGTGATTTACGTGTCTCTAGTAGAGCGAAATAATAAGCAACCAGAAAAATGAATACCTCAATAACATGTTTCATTAATAATTGGAAAAGATCTGCTGTATATATAATGATCGAATCAAAAATTGATAATGATTTCTCCTTTAAAACTTGTACAAACATGGATTCATATTCACTGAAAAGTGGGAAGTTTTGTAACGTATCTCGAATCTCCGGAAAGATTACAATAACACTATTGATGGATATGACGACAAGCAAAAAAATACAAGTTAAAATGAATACCTCCACAATAATTGCTGCTATCCAATTGGCGATCCTACAATATTTATGTAAAAAATTTATGATAGGATACGTCGAAAATGATAAAAAAATTGCAAGTGATACTGGTAACACAAACCATAGTATGACTAAATAAAAAATAAAAAGCAAAATACTTGTAGTTCTTTCGTATGAAAAATACTTAAAATTCCTCATTTTTACAAATTCACCTCAAATCATAATGTCAAAATATACAAAAAAACCTCTTTGGAACAAATATATAGTCGTTCGGACGTCTTTTTCTTTATTTGGGGGATTTTCATTCACAAAGCTGTCAAAAATGATTATAATAGCAATGTAAGCGATTTACTTAATGGTTCATATGAGCAAAAACCGTAAATGTAGCAAAAAAACACATTTACAACAAAAATATAAATATGAGGGAGCGATAATTTATGTCAGCAACTAAAGGTTTAGAAGGTATCGTAGCAGCGGAATCTAAAATCAGTTCAATTATCGATGACACACTTACATATGTTGGTTACAACATTGATGATTTAGCAGAAAATGCGTCATTCGAAGAGGTAATTTACTTGTTATGGCATACTCGTTTACCAAAAGAGGACGAGCTAGCTGAATTAAAACAACAATTGGCAGACAACATGTCAATTCCGCAAGCGATTGTCGACCAATTCAAAGCATACCCACTTTCAACTGTACATCCAATGGCTGCACTACGTACTGCAGTATCTCTACTTGGTGTATTCGATGAAGAAGCGGATGTTATGGATCCAGAAGCAAACTATCGTAAAGCAATTCGTCTTCAAGCTAAAATTGCTACAGTAGTAACAGCATTTGCGCGTGTTCGTAAAGGTTTAGAACCAGTTTCACCAAAACCTGAACTAGGATATGCTGCAAACTTCTTATACATGCTAAAAGGCGAAGAGCCAGCAGATATTGAAATTGAAGCATTCGACAAAGCATTAGTATTACATGCTGACCATGAGTTAAATGCATCTACATTTACAGCACGTGTATGTGTAGCTACATTATCAGATGTTTATTCTGGTGTAACTGCAGCAATCGGTGCATTAAAAGGGCCACTTCATGGTGGAGCAAACGAGCAAGTTATGAAGATGTTATCTGAAATCGGCTCACTTGAAAATGTTGAATCTTACATTCAAAATAAATTAGACAACAAAGAAAAAATCATGGGCTTTGGTCACCGCGTATATCGCAAAGGCGACCCTCGTGCACCACATTTACGTGTAATGTCTAAAAAATTAACTGAACTAACTGGTAAACCAGAGCTTTATGAAATGTCAGTTAAAATTCATGACATGATCGTAGAACAAAAGAAATTACCTGCTAACGTAGATTTCTTCTCTGCGTCAGTGTATGATTCTTTAGGTATTGATCATGACCTGTTCACACCAATTTTCGCAGTATCACGTACTTCAGGTTGGGTGGCACACATCCTTGAGCAATATGCAAATAACCGCCTAATCCGTCCACGTGCTGAGTATGTTGGACCAGGCATGCAAAAATATGTTCCAATCAGCGAGCGCTAATTTGGAAAATATGCTAGAATGTTTGGGACTGTGTTATCACTAACACAGTCCTATGATTATGAATTTAGGAGGCAACAGAATGTCAAACAAAATAGTAGTTGAAAATGGCGTACTTAATGTACCAAATAATCCAGTAATTCCTTTCATCGAAGGTGATGGAATTGGTCCAGATATCTGGGCAGCAGCATCACGCGTAATCGACGCAGCAGTAGAAAAAGCTTATAACGGTGAAAAGAAAATTGAATGGTTAGAAGTTTTAGCTGGTGAAAAAGCATTTAACCAAACTGGTGAATGGTTACCACAAGAAACTTTAGACAAAATTAACGAATACTTAATTGCAATCAAAGGTCCTCTTACTACACCAATCGGTGGTGGTATCCGCTCTCTTAACGTAGCACTACGTCAACAACTTGACTTATATGTATGCTTACGTCCAGTACGTCACTTTGATGGAGTGCCTTCTCCAGTAAAACGCCCAGAAGACGTTGATATGGTTATCTTCCGTGAAAACACAGAAGACATCTACGCTGGTATTGAATTCGAATCTGGTTCAGAACAAGCTCAAAAAATCATCAACTTCCTACAATCTGAATTTGGTGTAAATCAAATCCGCTTCCCAGAAACATCTGGTATCGGTGTAAAACCTGTATCTAAAGAAGGTACTGAGCGTTTAGTACGTTCTGCTATCGAATATGCAATTAAACATAAACGCCCATCTGTTACTTTAGTTCATAAAGGTAACATCATGAAATTCACTGAAGGTGGATTCAAAAAATGGGGTTATGAATTAGCAGAAAAAGAATTTGCTGATCAAACTTTCACTTGGAACCAATACGATGCAATCAAAGCTGAACAAGGTGAAGAAGCAGCAAACAAAGCACAAACTGATGCTTTAGCAGCAGGTAAAATCTTGGTGAAAGATTCTATCGCTGATATCTTCTTACAACAAATCTTAACTCGTCCAACTGAGTTCGACGTAGTAGCTACAATGAACTTAAATGGTGACTATATTTCTGATGCACTAGCTGCACAAGTTGGTGGTATCGGTATCGCTCCAGGTGCGAACATTAACTATGTAACTGGACATGCGATCTTCGAAGCTACTCACGGTACAGCTCCAAAATATGCTGGTTTAGATAAAGTAAACCCATCTTCAGTATTACTTTCAGGTGTATTAATGCTTGAACACTTAGGATGGCAAGAAGCTGCTGACATGATCACTAAATCTGTTGAGAATACAATTTCTTCTAAAGTTGTAACTTATGACTTCGCTCGTTTAATGGATGGCGCTACAGAAGTGAAATGTTCAGAATTCGCAAATGAGTTAATCAAAAACTTATAATTCTCTATTCTAATATAGGGATTTTTACGAAAACGGATGCTTTATTATGCCGATATAATTAGGGTAAAAGTAAATTTTCGTTAAATAAAATATTTACGATGAACTTGTTTAATCGAGGGAGTGAGATGTATTTCTCCTCCCTCTTTTAAAATATATAACCCAATTTTAAAGGAGCGTATTCAAATGACTCTGAAACGTAAAAAATTATCAGTAATCGGTGGCGGATTCACAGGTGCTACCGCAGCATTTTTAGCAGCTCAGAAAGAACTTGGTGACGTCGTATTAGTGGATATCCCACAAGCAGAAAATCCTACAAAGGGAAAAGCCCTAGATATGTGGGAAGCAGCACCTATTCAAGGTTATGATGCTTATGTAAAAGGTACTTCAAATTATGCAGATACAGCTGATTCTGACGTAGTCATTATTACGGCTGGAGTTGCACGTAAACCAGGTATGAGTCGTGATGATCTTGTTCAAATCAATCAAGGTGTCATGAAAACTGTTTCCAAAGAGATTGCCACACATTCACCAAATGCCACAATTATCGTACTTACAAATCCTGTTGATGCCATGACATACACTGTTTATAAAGAAACTGGTTTCCCTAAAAATCGTGTTATCGGTCAATCTGGTGTTCTTGATACTGCTCGTTTCTGTGCATTTGTCGCAGAAGAACTGAATGTTTCAGTGAAAGATATTACTGGTTTTGTATTAGGTGGTCATGGTGATACGATGGTGCCTCTAACACGTTATTCATTTGCAGGTGGTATTCCATTAGAATCGTTAATCCCTGCTGAGCGCCTAGAAGCAATAGTAGATCGTACACGTAATGGTGGTGCTGAAATCGTTAACTTACTTGGCAACGGTTCAGCATACTATGCACCTGCTGCAGCATTGATTGAAATGGCTGAAGCCATTATAAAAGATCAAAAGCGTATTCTGCCATCTATCGCTTATTTAGAAGGAGAATATGGCTATAGCGATTTATATCTAGGTGTTCCTACCTTACTTGGCGAAAATGGTATAGAAAAAATCTTTGAGCTTGAGTTAACAGACAAAGAAAAAGCAGCTTTAGACCAATCGGCAGATGCAGTCCGCAATGTGATGAAAATTTTAGTGTAAACCAATTATGCCCCGATAAAATGGCGTCTAGATTTTTTAGAGTTTGACCGAAAAGCTACTTAAAAATCTGTGACATTTGCTGGGGGCTTTGGGACAACATGACTATTGCAGTGTACATTTGAACACTGCTGAAAAAACTAAATAAGCAGCTTCATTCTATATCGGACGTATCAGATTCGGTACAATAACATTTGTTAGATTAAAAAAAACGAGTAGGTAACTGAACTGCACCCCAATTGTTAGACACATCTAACAATTGGAGGTGTAGTTTTTTTATGACGAAATTTACAAATGAACAAAAACTTGATGCCGTTATGCACTATCAAAATTCATCAGAGAGTATAAAAGAAATCGCAGAATCTATCAGTACTTACGAATCTGTTATGCATAACTGGATTAAGCAATTTGAATACCATGG
>Ga0256779_1000153_pt1 | contig 18968 bp, 24 predicted proteins | sample MC6MC0930MT_FD_186048 | JGI IMG/M metagenome (GOLD analysis project Ga0256779, IMG submission 186048) | Metatranscriptome of enriched soil aggregate microbial communities from Iowa State University, Ames, United States - MC6-MC0930-MT... | ecosystem: Environmental > Terrestrial > Soil >...
ATGAATAATACGCTAGCTTGCCACAGATTGTGGTGGGCTAGTATTATAAAATAGACACAGACCACGGAACAGCTTACCGTGAATCCTCAGATGGATAATCCTAGAGTGGCAACTAGGCTGTGTCTCCTTCTAATTAGAAAACTTATGGAGAGTTGACCCCTAATTTAGAAATATAGCTTTCTTCTATTATATAGAAGCTACTAGAGATTCGTCTAGTCAACAATGAGTCTTAGACTCCAAAACGTATTATATCGCTCATACCATAAAGATTAGTGAGCAAATGGCTACCTCTGGTCTTCGATAGGCTGTAAACCCAAGTAGACTTAAATGAAACGACTGTTCGACAGTTGGCTACTCACTGATTAATCTCAGTGCTTAGTTAGTTTACTAGCACATATCTTCGGATGTGTGCTTTTTATTTATTTTTCTAAACGATGAATTGAGAAAAGGATGGGGATATATTGGTACAAATTATTGGTGGACAATTAGAACTAGCCTTAAAATTTTATGACATTAAAGCAGATAAGAAATATGAATCAGAACCTGATATTCTAGATATTTCATTGCAAGTATGGGAATTGTCTGATGAAGAGTTTGGCAAGCTTACTTCAATAGAAGATGATTGGTTTGAGCAATCTTTTGCGTACACTTCATGGTGGATTAATGGAGGATGTAATCATTCAAAAGACCAAACTGCTGTAACAGAAATTAATAATAATATGTTGACAGTATTTACAGAAGAGTTTTCTGGAGAAGAAATTGTATGGGGTTATGTTAATTTAAATGATTATTTTGAATCCCATCTTGGAATCAGTAAGTATAATAATATGGCATATTACATTCATAGTTTAGCAGAATTAAATAATATGACTAAAGCAGATTTTATGAAGAAGTATTGGTAATTATGTAGATTTTTTACATCCAACAATCGTCACTCAAACTATATCAATGAAGATTGTTGGATAAAACAAATATCGTAACAGTGGCATTAAAATTACTCCCCCACTGTTATTAGTAAAGGGAGCGCACATTATGAAGGTTAAAACAAAGTATCAAGACAAAGATATTCGTTGGAGTTGGCTTGCTGAAAAAGGATATAATGTACTATCAGACCGTCACCAGTACGCATATATGCAGTCATTATGGGCTCCTACAGATATAGTACAATCAGTATTTGTAGATGCAAAAGCAGGAACTGGTAAAACTAGTTTAGCAGTTGCGGCAGGAGTTTATGCAGTAGAAAATCAAGAATATGACAAAATTATCTATATTCGTAATGCAGTAGCTGTAAGAGACCAAGGTTTTTTACCGGGAAGTGTTGCGGAAAAAGAATATATCTATTATAGTCCACTGTTTGATGCACTTGATGGTCTATCTCCAGATGGTTATGAGAGCTGGTACGGCACTGATGAAGGTCATAAGAAAATTGAAATGGTATCTACGTCTTATTTACGTGGAGTTAATTTTAAAAATGCATTTGTCATTATTGATGAAGCACAAAATTTAGACCTAACAGAATTAAGAACAGTGCTAACGAGAATACATCAATCATGTAAAGTAGTGGTGATAGGCTCTACAATGCAAATTGACAATACAAAACTTAAACGATATGGGACAGATAAAATAACTCCTTTTGAATTATACATCAAGCATTTTGAAGGAATGCAGAGTGCACATCATAGGTTAATAACAAATTACCGAGGGTGGTTTAGCGAGCATAGTGACAATATTGAAAACACTATAAAAGAATTAAAATAGCAAAACCGTGGCGTAGGACTGTTTTTCCTATAGCCTATACATAGATTATAGACTGTTTATCTATTAATCCTATTTTGATATTGATAAAGTAGGAGAACGTTTTATGACCAGAAAAAATAATATTCATAATATCAGAGAGCAATTTGTAAAGTTTAATTGTGTTTTACACACAGAAGAAGAAGACTATAAAAATAATAAAAGCAAATTATCTTTCACATGTAATAAGCATAAAGAAGAAATTCAAACAAGAGCGTGGATAAATATTAAAACTAGTATAAATACTGTCAATAATATATGCTCTTTCTGTGCAAAAGAAGATAAATTTAATAAACAGAAAGCATCAATTAAAGACATAGAAACAGTCTTTCATAAACATAATGCTATATTAATAGATGTTACTAGCTATAGGAACGCTAAAGCAAAACTTCCATTTAGATGCAATAAGCATATGGATACTATACAATATATATCATATGATGCAGCAAAATATTATAATAATATATGTAGCCAATGTCAAACTGATTCCATATCTGGAGAAAATGCAGTGTTTTGGAATGGTGGAGTATCATCTAAAAATAAAGTACAAAGGAATTCTACTGAGTATAAAAAATGGAGACTTGATATTTTTGAAAGAGATGAGTATAAATGTCAATGTTGCAACAAGCTAGGCGGCAAGTTAAATTCTCACCACATAAATAATTTTTCAAGTAATGAAAGTGTTAGATTTGATACAGAAAATGGGATAACCTTATGTGAAAATTGTCATATGCCAAATAAAACAGGCTCATTCCATAATATCTATGGTAGCTATAATAATAATATTTTCCAACTTCAAGAATACTTTGACGACATTCGCTATCATTTAAAATTACCCTTAGTAAAAATAGAAGATATTATTTATCAATAATTAATAGAAATAGCTAATCTATTAATTCAAGCTTTATTGAAGAGCTATTATTTAATCAATTTTAGCTCTTCTTTTACTATGCCCTGTTAGCCAAACTGGAGAAGGCATTCGGTTTCTACCCGAAAGATTTGCGAGTTCGAATCTTGCACAGGGCGTATCCCCACCATTTTACATATCAAAATTGTCCCAAGAGTTTATTTTTCATTCGAACACCTCCTAGTTCATTGGAATATCTCCCTTTCTATGTTCATAATATCATAATACTCTCTCCTGCTCTTGGGACAATTTGGATATATAAATATCTTATCGGTGGCTCCGATAGGTTTGCTTAGTTCCATTAATACTAAGAAAATGTGTAACATAGCCATACAACTTAATATACAATTGAATATAATTTACAGGTGACACCTAAATAGTCAAAGGAGAATATGTATGTATAATACAGAAAAGATTGAAGAAATGTTAGCCGCTACTATCAATAGCATGACACCAGAATTAATTGAGAATGCACCAAAAGAAGTTTCAGGCTTGGTAAAAAACTACTCTATGATTCTTGACAATGGCTTATTGGGTGATGTGTTGTCTCTAAAAGCGATTCAAAAAGACATACAAAAATATGAAAAAGAAAAACATAATTATAGTAATCAAAGAGATATTTTAAATCATACGTATAATGGCGTGAGCTCGATGGATACTGACACAAAAACAAACTATTTACATTACTGTACTTGTATCACAAATCGCGAACGTTTTATAGAAAAGCGCAAGCAAGATATTGAAAAAGATTATAGTCACGTTATTAATTTATCTATTATGGTGGATGCAAATATCAGCTTTTTACAAGCAACTATAAATACTATGCACGACTTATATATTAAAGCAATTCAAGATAACAATATTGCTCATAGTACATCGATTTTAAATGCAATAAAAAATATAGAAGAATTGTTAAAACGATTCTAAAGGAGAAAAGGGCATGGCTAAACCAAAAGCAAAACGTACAAACTCTGCAAGTTTCCAAGGTGAGCTTAGCGTTGGAGTAAACGAAATTGAAATCACAGAAATTACAGGCGAAGAAGAGTTAACTTATGATTTCTTAGAAATTTTACGCGAATTTGACGGCAAACATATTACTATTGCTATTAGAGAAGAGTTCTCAGTAGACCCAATCGAAGAGTAGTATTCTTATAGACATGGGGATATGTCTTACGTAGACGTGATGACACGTCTTTCTTTTAAGTGTTAAAAAGTACTACTCTCACAGGAGGAACATAGACATGGTTGGAAATCATGTCTTCCTCACTTTTTAATATTATAAAACAAAAGACGAATTGATAAAAGGAGAAATATATGACAGGACAAAAGGAGCAAGCTTTAGCATTAGTACAAGATGCAGTTTCTAGAGCTAAATTAGAACATAAAAAATGTTGGTTAGAAATGAAAGATGAGCATGGTTTTGAACACAGTGGAGAGCACCTGCGTAAATTTGGTTCTGCATTCAAATGGCTGGAAGAGAATGATTTAGTAGACTTCTCACAAATTAAAGTATCAGATTACGATAAACCAAACTATAAAGAAACTACTGAAATTACAAAAGACGGCTCACATAAATCAGACAAGCTAATCGAAATGAATGAAGCACAAGGGAAAGATGAAACTTTCTTATTGGAGGCACACGGTTTTGATGCAGATATATGGGAAATAACAGGAGCTCGCAATAGTATTTTTAATGTTAATGCTAAAGGCGGTATCACTAAGACACTTTACTCTAGTAAAATCACAGTAAAGAAAAAAATAGATGGCTTTAATATTGATAAGTTAATAGAGAAATTCAATTCTATTAAGCCTATAAAAGTAAAGAGACCAACTAAATCTAGTAAACGTATGTTGTCCGTTGCATTTGTAGACCAGCATTTTGGAATTAACACCTTCTCTCACTATGAAAGAAAATTAAGTGAAACTCTAGAAATCTTTGAATCACGAGAGTGGGATACTATTTACATTCCAATTGGCAATGATTTATTGCATAATAATAATCATAAAGGGCAAACAGCAAATGGAACACAAATAGAATCTGTAGATATGGATTTTGCCACAGAAGAGGCTTATAAGTTCTATACTACATTGATAGATAGTGCATTGACTAATTCGGTGAATGTTATAGCAGATTACATTCCCGGCAACCACGACTCAGACATAACATGGATGTTTACTAAAATGTTAGCAAAGCTTTACCCTCAAGTCAAGTGGAATACCTCAATAGACGCAAAAAAAATGTTCCGCTGGGAAAATATTTTGCTAGTTAATCTTCATGGTGACAAGGGGCTTAATCGTGTAGCAGAATCTCTAATAAAAGAATATCGAGATATGATGGTTAATGCAAATACTGTAGAAATTCATAGTGGTCATCTTCATAGTGAAAAAGTAATAGATAAATACGGGATTTTGGTACGCACACTTCCAACTGACGCACTAACAGACCAATGGCATAAAGATAATACATTTGAAGGCGCAGTAAAAGTCAGCCAAATTTTTGAATATAATGAGAACATGTTAAAAAATATACATTACGTTTAAGAGAAAAGGAGCTTGCTTATGAATAATGAAACTTTTGAAATTACCGAAGAGGAACTTGCAGAAGTACTAGAATTAGCACAGCAAGAGCCGTTTGAATCAATTGGCACGGAATTAGAAAAGCATATGTATCAAAATCGCACATTATATCTTAATGAAGAAGTCACTCCAGAAACAGTGTCACATATTATTATGCTTATTCATAAATATAATCATGACGATGGAGATATGCCAGTAGACCAACGTATTCCAATTATATTATATATCAACACTCCCGGAGGAGATGTATATTTTGGAATGTCTCTTATTTCTGCAATCGAGAACAGTATTACTCCAGTTGTAGGGTACGTAGATGGTGGAATCTGCATGAGTATGGGCATGCCATTGCTATTATCATGTCACTATCGTATTGTAACAAGACACTCTACATTATTATATCACGAAATACGAGCAAATTCAGATGTTGCTACACTTAGAGAAATCCGTAATACAGCACAGCATTATGAGCATATTCAAAATAAAATTGATGAATATATCGTAGAAAATACTAAAGTGCCACTAGAATTATTGCATGAAAAGCGTGAACGTAATTTAGATTGGTATTTAACTATTGAAGAAGTAGAAAAATATGGATTTGCACACGAAATCCTATAAGGAGATTATAACATGGAATTTGGTTATGCACTAGAAGAAATTAAAAACTCTACTAGCAAAGGTATGCGTTTACCTCAGTGGGGTACAGATGTTGTTATTTTAGTACAACGTCCAGATGAGAATAGTAAAATGACCGCACCATATTTATATGTAAAAAGTCGTTTTGGTAATGTCCCTTGGAAAGGGACTATGATTGAAATGTTCGCTAACAATTGGGAGGTAGTAGATGTTAAATAAATCACACCTACTAGGCATGTTTGCAGCAGCAAAAGAAGCAAACTCTCCTTTTGTCTTTATTAATATCGAAGCAGAAGGAATCAAAGAAACTATTCTAATTCCAAAAGAATCGTTTGTGGCAAAAGAAGCATTTTATACACAAGCATACACATATGAATTAGTTCATTCTATGAATAGTAGAGTTAAAATCACTAGTTTTACTTATGGAGATATTGAAGACTTATATGCACTAATTTAATAATTACTAGGGAACGCGACATGGAGATGTAGTTGATTTTATGCCTACAGGGAGTCGCATACTATTCAGACTGGTTTTCTGAAATGTAACTTCATTACACACCTCATTAAAAACTCTTCTGTCATGTGGGATTGGCAGAAGAATACATATTAATAATTGTCACATAGCCATTGACTTTTGTCAATGGTTTTATGATGCTTATTAATCGCATCGATAAAAGGATGTGAAACAAAATGGAAAAATTGACAAAAGAATGTATAGATTGTCATAAGTCTACTGTTTCTATAGATAAAAGGTATTATAGTACAACAAACACTCTGTACTTTAAAGATAAACGTCTGCCAATTTGCAAGGTTTGTGTTTGGAAACAGTGGGAAGAACATGGATTCGACGCATTCGTACAAACATTAATGATGATGGATTTACCTCTATTAATGGATAGATTTGAAAATGTACAAAATAAATTTACTAGTCCTGAAAATGGTTATGATGAAATTGGATGTTATAAAGAATATATGAAAAATATGACATCAATTTGGGCTAGAGAAAAAGAATGGCATTTTGTTGAATCAACAATGTTTGAAGAAAATAAAAAAGTTATAGAGCAAAAAAATAAAGAGATACACAATCTTGAAGAACTTACAGAAGAAGAGCTCAAAGAATTCCAAGAATATTGGGGCTCTGGTAAAACAGAAGAACAATATATTTGGTTAACATCTGAGTTTTCCAAGTATGTTCCAGACCAAGAAAAAATAAGTCCTACTATGGAAGACTTAATAGCAGAGATTTGTTTAACTCGATTAGAAATGCGAATTAAACGAGATAAAGGTCAAGATGTTGATAAACAAATTAAAACATTAAATGATTTAATGACCGCAGCAGGTATCAAGCCTACTCAAGAAAGTGGAACAGGTAACGCAGAATTAGATGCTTTTTCTAAGCTTGTAGATAAGCTAGAAAACACTCGTCCTGTTAGTGACCCTAAACCAGAATGGAAAGATGTAGATGGAATAAGAAAGATGATTGTATCATTCTTCTTGCATCCTTGGGCTCGCCTGTGGAATAGAGAAAAAGAAAGTCCTTATTATGAAGAGGCAAAAGAAACATTGGATAAATACACTGTTAAGCCTCGTGATTACGGGAACGGTAAATAATTATGACTAGAAGAAAATCTATAACAGAAACAGCAGCGTATGAAAGATTATCTAAAAGACGTAAAAAATTTACCAGTAAAGAAGACAGATTAATGGCTGGTGTGGATGCTTGGGCGTCGTATTGGAGAGCAAATCCGCACCGTTTTGCTGAAGACTTTTTAGGGATAAAACTAAAATTATTCCAACAAATACTAATCTATATCATGATGCATTTTGATTATTTTACCTATATAGCAGCAAGGGGTTTTTGAATGGAGGATAAAAATGGTAAAAAGTATTTTTAATTCAGAACAAATAGATTTTATTAAAAACAATTACTCTAATGTCACTTATCAACAAATGAGCGATATGGAGCTATTCAATGGCTTGGATAGTAAACAAATAAGAAGTAAGGCTAGAGCATTGGGCTTATCTAAAACTAGAAAGTTTAACAGTGACTATTTTAATTTAATTGATACTGAAAACAAAGCCTATTGGCTAGGTTTTATTTATGCAGATGGTTATATAGTATATAATAAAAATAATAGAAACTATGAAACTGGAATAGAGATTCATACCAATGATAAGTATATGTTAGATAAATTAAATCAAGAGCTTGGCAATCAGCATAAAATTACAAGTAGAAAAAGAAATATAGAATTTAATGGCTATGAATATATATCTTCTTGTAGTAGACTAAGAATTTATAGTAAAGATATTTGTGATGCTTTAATAGAACATGGAGTAGATATAAATAAAACTAATTCATCAATATATCCAAAAGTACAACATAATTTATTTATGCATTTTTTACGAGGATTTTTAGATGGAGACGGTTGTATCTATGCTCCAGAAGATAAACTAAAAGCTATACATTTTACTAATGCTAATAAAGAATTTCTTGAATATATTCAACAGCAACTATTGTCTATTAATATTGATTCTAACATACACAAAGAAAAAGACAAGAAATATCGCTTATATATTTCTATGAAACAAGCCAAAGAGTTTTTAGATAAAATTTATGAAGACTGTTCTATTAAATTAGAAAGAAAATATCAAATTTATAACTCCTTATAAATGGCTCTCCTTATTGGAAACTTTAGGGTAATTAAATTGGGGAAAATCGGTAGACGCTGAAACGCCAATACCGAGACTGCTTGTATCGCAAGTGGTTGTAGAGCATAGAGATTGAGCGACATGATAGCAAAAATATCTCCACGAGTCTCCAACATCTAAGTCTATTCATAGATATGATGAAAATGTATGCCGAGCTATAGAGAATAACAATCTATAGAACTAAAGGATAAAAAGCCTTTAGGATAACAAATTGCAAGGTAAAACCATGCTTACAGCTATATATGCAGTAACAAGAATGATTCTTTACCCTAATACATGGGTAGTAGTTGCTGCAGGGCAGAAATCTCAGGGTAGAGAGACCGTCACCAAGATAAAAGATTTGGCACTCAAATCTTCACTTCTTAGAAATGAATTATTGGGCGGAATGAAGGGTATCAGTGACTCCGTAAATGAGCCTAAAGTAGAGCTTAAATCTGGTAGTTGGCTGCGAGTAGTGGCTGCTGCGGACGGTTCACGTGGGGCTCGCGCCAATCTCTTAATAGTTGATGAATTCCGACTAGTGCCCAATGAAATAGTAGATACTGTACTTCGTAAGATGCAAGCAGCACCTAGACATCCGGGCTTCATGGATTTACCTGAGTATAAAGGTGTAGAGAAATATGAAGAAATAAACAAACAAATATTTTTATCTTCAGCTTGGTTCAAAGCTCATGAATCTTGGGATAAAGTCCAATCATACAATGATAATATGACGGATGGGCAGCCATATTTTGGTTGTGCTATACCATATCAAGTTTCCGTTTTAGAAGGCTTAAAATCCAGACGAGAAATTGAAAATGAAATGTCTGAGCGTACCTTCAATGAAATCATGTTCGCCATTGAGATGGAAGCTATATTCTGGGGAGAAAATTTAAGCAGTTTCTTTAAATATGAAGAAATCCAGAAAAACAGAACATTATTAAAAGCTTTTTATCCTCTTGAAATAAGAGAGATGTTAGGAGAAACAGTTTTAAGCCTGCCTAAAAAAGTAGACGGTGAAATACGTGTCATCTCTGGAGATATAGCAGTCATGGGCGGTGCGGATAATGATGCTACCATTTTAACTGTAGCTAGATGCATCCCTGTTGCTTCAGGATATGAGCGTCAAGTCATGTATATGGAATCTATAGAAGGTGGACATACTGCTTCTCAAGCCAATCGTATTAAACAATTATTTGCTGATTTCGAATGTGATTATCTAGTATTAGATGGTCGTAATAATGGTATTGGTATTTATGATAGCCTAAATCAACCGTCTACCGACCCAGAGCGTGGAACAGAGTACGACCCATGGACTTGTATTAATAACGAAGAATGGGCGAATCGCTGTGTATATCCAAATGGAATTCCAGTGGTCTATGTAATACTCGGTAACTCTCAATTGAACTCAACAATTGCAGCAGGATTTAAAGATACTTTACGTAAAGGGAAAATTAAATTCCCTATTCCAGAAGAGGAAGCAAATGACACCTTAGAAAAATATCAAGGCTATAAACATTTGGATAAAATGGATAGACTTTTATTAAAAATGCCTTACATTGAAACAACTCTAATGACTACAGAAATACTAGGATTAGAAAATGAAAACGCAGGTAAAAGTGAAATAATTAAAATGAAAGAAAGTCGCAGTGACCGTAAAGATAGATACTCTAGTGTATCTTACTTAGACTATTTTGTGACTGAGTACTTGGAACTTAACAACCGTCCTATGACTAGTAGTGCTAATGCTGCAACTATGTTTATGGCTAGAGGAGCAAAAAGGTCACGCTCAAGACAAGGTAGTGCTATGTTCTAGTTTAAAGAAAGGAGTGATTATTTGATTAACGAACAAACTGGCAATTCTTATCCTAAAGATTTTCAAAAACAGGTGGATTATTTCTTTAATAGCCCAACCAATGCATATAAAAAGAAAAAACAAGATTCTATTAAAGTGTACAGGGAAACTAAAAGAAATGCAACAACAAAATTTAGACCGGAAGAAGTACAACGCTGGTTGCAAAATCCTGAATCAAATGAAAAACAATTAAGAGAATTGTCCAATTATTTATTTAGAGTGAATTCTTTATATAGATGGTTTGTATCAATAATTGCCAATATGCCTACATGGTCATGGACATTATCTATGGATGTATTCAACAATAAAAAAAGCAAAGACATGAAGAATAAATTGTATCGACAGGGTGCTATATATGGGGATAAAAAATTTAATTTACATGAACTGGATAAAATGTTTCAGTATGTCATTATAGATGACTGGTTTTATGGATATGAGATTGAATCAGAAGATTCATATTTTATCCTTAGATTAGACCCGAACTACTGTAGAGTATCTAGTATAGTAGACAATGGTATTAAAGCATTCCAATTTGATATGTCGTATTTTGATGATAAACAAGATATTAATGATAAGAAGAATAATCTTGTGAATTCGTATCCAGAAGAATTTATTAAAGGCTATGCCAAATATTTACGCACAGGTAAGAAGTGGGTAGCTTTAGACCCCCTTAATACATTTTGTGTTAAAATGCAAGACACTTTAACTTATGGCATGCCATATTTTATTAACTTGTTCTTCGCTCTTAGCGATATTGGGTTCTTTAAAGATGTAGAAAAAGCAAAAGCAGAGATTGATAGCTTTTTACTATTGCATCAACATATACCATTAGATGAAAAGAAAATGAATAAGTTTGCAATCGACTTGCCTTTAGCTGCTGACTTTGATGGTATGGCACAAGACCATCTGCCAGACGGAGTGGCAATGTTTACATCTCCTATGAAAATAACTCCAGTTAAAACGGAGCGCAGCAATACAGATAAAGACAATATTAAAAATGCCACATCTCAAACTTACACTGGCGCAGGCTTACCGGAGCAATTAGGTAACTCTACTACAGCAGTAGGATTGGCAAAAGCAATTATGGCTAATGAACAAATAGTATATCATTTCTATAGACAAGTGGAGCAAATTATGAATTTTAAAATAAAGTATAAGTTTTCTAATGCTAGCTTTAGATTCAGAATTCTAGATTTCACCCATTTCAGCAGAGATGAAAAAGTTAAAGAATTGCTATCTGGCGCACAAAATGGTCTAGTCCCCCCCTCTTATGTAGCATCTGCTCAAGGAATTAACCCTTATGAATTCTTAAACAATGTAGATTTAGAAACAGATGTATTAGATATTACTTCTAGATTAAAACCTCTACAAACATCTTACACGTTATCTAAAGATGAAGAAAAAGCAGGAGCTCCAACTAAAGGAGACGGACAATTAACAGATAGTGGAATTGCAGCAAGAGAAAACGATTCCAATAATAAACGAGCATAAACAAAAAATCCCCTGTAAAGGAGGTGAGAGACAACGACAATGAAGAAAAAAATACCTTTTAATATGTCAGTATTGGAGTCTAAGCCTGCTGTTACAAACCCCGGTTTCACTGCAGCAAAAATTAGAATTCTATATACAGGAAACAATAGAAACAACTCTCACATCACTAGAGAATCTGTAGATACAGCAATTACAACATTATACAATGTTCCTATTATTGGAGAGTATCTAGAAGATGTTAATAACTTCGGAGGGCATGGTGGTAAGCTAGAAATTACTGACCAAGAAATCAAGTTTGTACAAACTACTATTCCTTATGGAGTAGTCCCATCTGATGCAAATATTTATTGGGAAGAAGTTCCTGATAAGGATGGCGTAACTAGAAATTATTTAGTTGCAGATGGATGTTTATTATGGACAGGTCGTTATCCTGAGTTAAACACCGTTTTAACAGAAGGTAAATATAATCAATCTATGGAAATAGAAGTTGACAGTGGTGTTTTTGCTGTTATAGATGGTATGGAAACTTTCCGTATTGATAAATTCAACTTTACTGGGCTATGCATTCTAGGAGTTGACACAGAAAACGACCCTGACGGACATGTTGAACCATGTTTTGAAGGTGCTTCTATTATGACTTATGGATTAGATAAAGATATGTTTAAATCTAATTTTAATGAAATGATGGAAGAATTGCAATTTTCACAAAAACCAGAAGGAGGTTCACCAATGGAAGAACCAAAGAAAACAGAAATTACAGTGGAAGAAGTCAAAGCTCATGCTGAATATAAGTTATTAGAAGCCGAACTTGAAAAATTCCAAAAAACAGTAGAAGAGAAAACAGCAGAATTAGATAAAAAAGAAGCCGTTTTCACTGAAACTATGGAAGCAAAAAATGCTGAGCTGGCAGAAAAAACTAAACAAATCCTTGACTTTGAATCACAAGTAGAAGAAAAGGATGCTGCATTAGCTAGTAAAACTGTAGAGTTTGATACTAAAGTAGCAGAATTTAATGCTCAAGCAACAGAACTAGAGGAATTACGTGCATTCAAAGCTACAACTGAAACAGAATCTATTAAAGAGAAATTCTCTACACAGCTTGAAGCAGATATCATTACTTCTGTTTTAGAAGCAAATACAGATAAAACTGTAGCAGAAATTGAAGGTTTACTATTTGCTGAGATTGGTAAGCAAAACTTCTCACAAAAGAAACCTGCAAAAGATATTCAGCATTTTGGTGTCAACTTAGAAGAACCTGTAACACCAAATCCAACACAAGGCGCATACAATGGTCTATTCGACATTCACGGTGCTAATAAACAATAATCGGAGGAATTAATAATTATGGCAAAAGCAAATTTAGACAAAGTACATGCAAGTAACTATGGTAACATCGAAACGGTAATCGCAACTGTTGATTTACCAAACGGCTCAGTAGTAGCTCTTGGTGATGACGTAGATGGCAACCGTGAGGCAATGCATGCTGTAGCTCCTGCAGCAGACAAAGAATTACTATTAGTAGTAGCTCCAGAGGTAGAATATGACAACAAAGTAAACTGGGATGAATATGACCGCGTAAACAAAGCAGAGGTTCCAGTACGTGCATATCACTTAACACAAGGAGATAAATTCCAAGTGGAATTAGCTCTATTTGATGTAGAGCCAGCTAAAAACGCAATCGTTACAGGTGCTGCCAATTATGGTTACACAGCAGCGACTGGTACAGAACAAACTAAATTTATCGTAGAACGCTTAACTCGTTTTGGTTGGGATTCTCGCAAAATGGCTCTATTACGAGTACTATAATCGGAAATTAGAAATCGGAGGAATATTAACTTATGAACATGAATCAACCAGTACGTAAAAATTATACAGAATTAGCCGTAGATTTAGCAGCAGGTCGAGTAACAAACTTCTCTGCTCAAGAATCAGAAGACGTGCTACGCAAAGCATTCCTAGCTGAAATTGGCGTAGAAAAAATTGAGACTTTTGCTCAATATCGTCGTTATAAAGATATTATTTTCGAAATTATTGAAGAAACTTTATCACCAATTATCAATGACCAACTTGAAGCTCAAATGGGTTCATTCGCAGAAGTTCGTAACATTGCTTGGGGCGACACTATCCAATTTGACATGGAAAACCCAGACTTATTCGAAGTTGCTATTATTGCTGATGGTACTGGTAACTTACGTCGTCAACGTCTAGATAATGGTAAATTACCAATGACTATGCATACTTACGGTATCAAAGTCTATGATGAATTCTACCGTTTCTTAGCAGGTCGTGTACGTTGGGCAGAAGTGATGAACAAAGTGGCTCGCTCTTACACTCGTAAGATTGCAGAAGAAGTTTCTAATGCTTTATTCAACTCTTACAACGCAATTGACCCTATGTTCAAATACACTGGTACTTATGATGAAAACCAAATTTTACGTGTATGTGCTAACGTTGAGACTCTTTATGGTTCTGCAATTATCGTTGGTACTAAAACAGCATTACGTCCATTAAAACCAACTTATGTAGGTGACGCATCTAAAGATGGTTACAACCAACTTGGTTATATGGGTCGTTTCAATGGTTATGACACAGTAGCATTAACTCAATCATTCAAAGCTGGTACTTATGATTTCAACCTTTCTGAAACAGACTTACTTGTTTTACCTGCACTTTCTAACAAGTTCGTTAAAATTGCAACAGAAGGTACACCAATCATCCATGATAACCAAAACATGAATGGCGATATGTCTATTGAGCATTACTTCATTCAAAAAGCAGGCGTAGCTGTATCTTACACTGATAAATACGGTATGATTCGCTTATCATAATAGTAAACTTAGGCATGGTATAATTATATCATGCCTTTCTTTTAGAAACAAGGAGGAAATAATAAATGGCTAGAGCAACAACAGTAAAAAAAGATGCAGAAGTGGTAACACCGCAAGAAAGCACAGTAGAACAAGCTACAGTAACAGATGAGAAAAAAGAAGAGGTAAAAATGACTGAACCACGCATCATTCAAGACACAGACAAAATTGAAATTATGAATAACACAACAGGATTATATGGTTACATTAGTCGTAATGGTTACTCGTTTGATTTAGAAGAATACGGTGATGTTGTTCGAATCCCTATGTCTGAATTGCGTATTATGTTCACAAGTCAAAAAGCACATTTGAAAAAAGCTTGGATTATTATTTTAGATGAAGATGTAGTTGAAGAATTTAATTTAACTCGTGATTATCAGTATATTTTCACAGAAGAAGAAGTTAATAACTTGCTACAACATCCAGATAAAATTCGCGACCTATTCCCAAAAATGGCTACAGCAATGCAAACTATTATCATGTCAACAGCTAAGCGTAAAGTTAAAGCAGGTCAGCTATATGATTTACGAGTAGTTCAAGCATTAAAAGATGTATCTGGAATTGATATTACACAATAAAATAATAGGAAAGGTGTGATTTAATGGGAACACCATTTTCTAATATTTATACTATCTTTTTTGCTAATATTCACTCATATAAGCTCGCTCTTTTAGACCAGACTAGTTTAGAAGAGGAGCTTTCCCAATGGCTTGTTAATGGTATAGCACATTTTACAATGGCTAGAACAAATCTTTATAGTTTTAATCAGCAAGCACAAGAATTTTCGTGTACATTAGAATACCTAGAACAGCAAATATTGGGAAAATGCATGACTTTAGAATACATGAACACTCATTTATTCGATGAAAAAAACTTGTCTTCCGCATTAAACTCTAGAGACTATCGTACCTACAGTCCTGCAAAGCAATTAGACACATTAATTAAGTTACATCAAAAACTGAGTGAAGATTTAGACGTAATGATGAGTAAATATTCTTATAATGGCGAAAACATTAGAGCACTATTTAAGAGGGAACCAAAAAATGAGAGAATTACAAATCAAGGAATATAAAGATTATTTAGAAGTTATTCAAGATTCCATCTTTAAAATATTGCCGCTGTACGAGGAAGAAAATAATTTTTTAGAAAGTTATGTATCTGACTTACATTATGAAGTTAAGCATGTTCTCAATATTATTGATATAATGCCCAATGGAGCATGGTATCCAACAACTTTAACAGGTTTAGAGTATTTAAAAGAGATAGTTGCACAAGAGAACAGACATAAAGCAGTACGTAAAAAGGTTCTATATTTAACAAATCTTATAGCAAATCATCTTAATGCTATTAAGGAGTGATAATCTATGAGTCTAGAATCTTACAGAAAACGTGTTTTATCAGAAGGTAAAAATATTCAAGAGGCTACAATTTTCGAGACAAAGAAACAACAAGTTGATTATATACTAGATTCTCCCTCTAGAAAAAATGTTATTATTAATATGGATGAGAGAAACGCAATACCATCTATACCAAGTGATATCGACACATTTGAGATACGTAAATTCTTATTTATGCCAGATATTAAAGTATATATGGGAGACTATATATGTCACGATGGTTTTGTATACTTGGCAATGAATCAGACAACTGATGTAATGTTCCCACAAGTGATTGCACGAAATTGTAACTTTGACTTCCCTATTGGTATTAAGGAAGAAAGTGTTCAAACTGGCACGAAACCAAATGGAGAGCCTATCATGCAAACAAAAATTACACATATGGTAAAACCTTGTGTAATGACATCGAAAATTTATGATATTGTAAGTAACTCTCAAGTTAACTTACCTGCAGGCTCCATGTCTGTGTATTTACCTTATGTAGAAGGCGAAGAGCTACCAATTTTAAACCAAGCTATAGACTATAAACATGCTCAATATAAAGTTACTGATTTAAATTTTGAAAAAGTAATCCTATTTAATGGAGTTTGTGAAAAAGGCTATGTAGAAATTCGTTTACAAAGGGTGATGAATACTCATGACAAATAAAAATGTTTTACAACCCGGGACTTTATTTAATTTTATGAATAATCTTGAAGTGGTTTTAATTAATGATGAAATCCTATTACGGCTACTAACTTACAAACCATTAGGATATGATATTGAAAAACAAGAAGATATTCTTGAACCATTATCAGACAAATTACCAAATTTAGTAGACAATTCTCCAGAGTACTGGCTGTTGGTAAAAGACCGTATTAGAAAAGGTGACAAAAGGACAGATATTAATGATGACTCTAAATGCATTATTTATGTGCAAGAAGGTAGAGATAGAAGTATTTTTGGCAACGCCTATTTTGTAGAGCAAGAAGTCATACTTAGTATTTTAGTACATGAAGATTATGAAGATGATTTTCGTATGAGCAGAATACGAGACAGAGTATTTGAATTATTGATTCATCAACAGAATATGGCAGGCTTCGGTAAGTTTGAATCTGTTGGTAGTGACCCTAGGGAAGCTCCAAAAGGATTCAGAAGAATTGATTATAGATTCAAATTTACTAATAATAAAAAACCTACTGGTCGCAAATGATAGAAATAAAAGATAGTCAATTCATCTTTAAACATCCTGTGACCTCCCCTTTCGGTCTTATGCGTTTTTTAACGTATGAGGAATACATGGATAATCAAGCAGAGCTTAGCATTATATCACAAAATGTCCTACACCTATTTTATATTTTTCGTAAATCAATTCCAGTTCATAGAAAACAAGAATTGAAAGAGTTTGATAGTTTTAAAACTAGAGAACTGCACGATATTGTATATGAGCATCCAGAACTAAGGGCTGCTTATATGAAAATATTTATATTAATGTTAGACCAAAATGAATTCATGCGCTCATCAGAAGATGCTTTAATGGTTCTACAAGATATTTTTGAGAACAAAGATGCATTCTTAATGATGAGAGATTTAATTATGAAAATGAATTTATTGAAAGAAGAAAAAGTTAGTCCACAACCAAGATTACAGCAAATATTTGAAAACGATAAAAAGATAAAAGCAGAAAGAGATAAAAATGCTCCTACTCACATGGATATTCTAACATCTATTGCAAACTTAGGGATAGGTTTTGAAACACTTGCGAAAGAGTCTCCATTTCAAATCCAAATGAGGTTTGCAAAAATAGCTGCAAAAGAAGATTATCGTAGAAATATATTGTTTGCTACAGTATCTAATGAAGTAACAATTGAATCATGGGCTAGAAAAATTGATTTATTCGAAGTTAAGGATACATCAGCTATTTCTAAAGCAGAATTTGACCAGAAATATGCAGGGATGTTCAAATAATAAAGTAATATATTATAATTGGAGGAATTTACACATGACTAAAGATTTAGTTATCCACGACACATGTGAAGTTATTATCGAGGATTTAGTAACAAAAGACGTAATCGGTATTGGCTACGCTCAAATCGCAGGATTAGAACAAACATTAACAGAGGACGAACTACGTGGTGGTATTGGTAACAAATTAGCATACATGATTCGTTCTGCAAAAGACATTTCTTTAAATGTAACTTCTGCAACATTTAAACCTGAATTCCTTGCTTTAATGTCAGGTGAAAAAATGAAAACTTTCACAGAAGAAGTAACACGTATTGTTTATCTTACTGTAAAAGACGGAGCTTCAGGCACAAAAGAAATCGAACTTCCTACTAAACTAACAGCATTAACAGCTATTCGTGTAGAAGATACTGATGGTAAACAACATAATCTTGTTCCTTCTGCTGGCGTGATTGACGCATCCACTCTTAAAGCAACTGCAGGTACAGAATTAGAGGCTTATTACTTAGAATCAGTTACTGGTGAAGGCGTTGCGTTCAAAACGAACAAATTCCCTAACAAATTCAAAGTAACATATCGTACTGTAACTTATGACCGTGAATTAGCTATGATTGATAAAAACCTATGGTTCGTATTTGATGAAGCTATTCCATCTGGTGCGTTCACTCTATCTCTAGAAAATGGTTCTCCATATATTCCAGAGTTAAACTTCCGAGTAACTGCTCCAAAAGGCTGTAACACTCTTGGTCGTACTTTCACTACTGAGTACACTGAAGAAGAAACAGATTGCTAATTTATAAATAGTTCTTTGACAA
>Ga0256779_1000171_pt1 | contig 17686 bp, 18 predicted proteins | sample MC6MC0930MT_FD_186048 | JGI IMG/M metagenome (GOLD analysis project Ga0256779, IMG submission 186048) | Metatranscriptome of enriched soil aggregate microbial communities from Iowa State University, Ames, United States - MC6-MC0930-MT... | ecosystem: Environmental > Terrestrial > Soil >...
CGTTGTTCAGCATTTACTTTTGCCATAAAAAAAACCCCCGTAAAAGTTAGATTGATGTCTAACTTTTACGGGGCAGTTCAATTCAACGTAAGGTGTTTTATTTGTCTCATATTTTAAGTCAGTCCAAAAAGATCAGTTATGACAGTCGTTTCTAAATTGAACTACTTTTAATACTAGTACAAAATAGTCTAAAATTATTTATTGAATCTTACTAGGCGATCAATTGGAAGACGTGAAGAACCATAGGCTGGTGCTGCTGCTTCACCAATTGCTAATAATAATATAGGTATTTCATTTGCAGGTAATTCCATGTACTCAGCAAACTTAGTTTTATCAAAACCACCCATCGGAACTGTATCATAACCCATTTCTTTCGCCAATAACATTATTTGCATAGACACTAAGCCTGCATCAAAATGTACTATGTTTTCTAATGTTTTTGCCGAAGCTGAACCATACATTGCTAATGCATCTTGGGCAAGCTTTTTGGCAATTTCTTCAGGCATATAGCCTAGCTCCGCATTTTTTGCATAGATCTCCTCAGCATTTACATACATCTCAATATCTCCAATGACAGCGATAATGGCAGAGGCTGTTTCTATTTGCTCTTGATTAAATGAAAAGAAATTAATATTCTTTTGAATTTCCTTATCATCAATGACGATAAATCGCCATGGTTGCATATTACTCGAAGAAGGAGCTGAAATAGCATCTTGTAGTAACTGTCCTATTGTTTCACGAGATATTTTAGTTTTAGCATTGTATTTACGAACCGATTTACGCTCCTGCATAATCTGTTTTACTGGTGTAGTTGATGACATGTAATCTCCCTCTTTTTCGAAAAAAATTTAAACTGCTTTAATTGTTACATTGATATTTCCCATTGTTGCTTTTGAATATGGACAAACAGTATGAGTTAACTCTAATAATTCCTGTGCTTCTTCCAATGCTAATCCTTCAATATGGCCTTCGATAACAACCGCAAGCACATAGTCAAAAGCAGCTTGTTCCATTAATTTAACTGTTACTTTAATTGTTGATTCGCTTTTAAGCTTTTTTTGGCGTTTAATTAAATCTAATGCACTATTAAAGCAGGCACTATAACCTGCAGCAAATAATTGTTCTGGGTTTGTCACATTGTCTAATTTTGAGCCGGGTGGTGCAATTTTTAAAGATAGTGATTGATCCTCTGCATATGATGTGCCACTACGCCCACCATTATTAATCATTGTAGTTGAGTATAATTCTTTCATCATCGAAAACCCCATATCTATATTAGTATTTTAAATTGCGCACAATTTAATTTTTACAAATTGAATTGTACACAATTTAATTGTGTTTGACAAGTAGGAACTTTATTTTTAATATAAATGTTAGTAGAAGAACTTTAAGAGGGGATTTTTATGCCTAATCATTTAGATAATCAACTATGTTTTCTTTTGTATGCAACATCAAAAGAAATCATTCGACATTACACATTATTATTGAAGCCATATGATTTAACTTATACAGGTTATATCACCGTATTAGCTTTAGAGGAAAACGAACAAATAACCGTGAAAGAATTAGGTCAACGTTTATTTTTAGATTCAGGTACATTAACACCGTTACTAAAAAAATTAGAGACAAAGGGTTATATTTGTCGTGAACGTTCCAAGGATGACGAGCGGCAAATGCAAATATATTTAACAAAGGAAGGCAATAATGTTCGTCGTAAGTTACCTGAAGTATCTCGTCAAGTAATGAAACAATCGAATATCTCAGAGCAGCAATTTATACAACTGAAAAACGTTCTTCAAGATATCATACACAACAATTGGACAATTAAAGATAAAAATTAGGACCTCTCCATTTAATAGTATTTTGGGAAAGAATACAGGATACTATTCAACATCTGAGTGTGACACTACTCGTACCCTTATCTTTACTCTTGTATCGGTTTTGCCGACGAATTTCGGAAACTCAGGAATGGGATGAATTTGCCATCTCCATCGAACAGGAGGACTTTTTCAACTAAGAGGCATTCACTACCATCATGAAGGTCACAAACTGTAATTTTAGACTCATTACCGGTTTTACTCAACTTGAACATCCATTAAAACGGAAGCCGTAGAAGCTACACGAAATAGCTTAGTGATTGGACGTAAATAATTAAGAAACCCAGCTAATCTTCTCATTTGAAGGTAGCTGGGTTTTAAAGTTTGATAGGTAAAATAACACTTAAAATATAAATTATCGGGGGGAAATGAAATGATAACCTTTATTTGGAATGTCGATTTTTTTCACTGAAATAGATACCTATTATTATTATCGACTGTATCGTACTTCAAACATTACGCAACCATCCGTTGACTTCCACGGACCATGTTTCATTCCAGGGGGACGTGAAGCCACCATCCCCGCAGTGAAAACCTTATTTAAAGTTAAATCTATGACAGACCCCTCAACGACATATAGCTCTTCCCAATAATGATGTATTTGAACTCCATTAGGCGTCGTGTCTGTACCCGGGGCGAACTCCAAAATGCGAACCATTTCCTGTGTAGACGAATTCTCTGAAATAACCCTTTGTGACAGCCCTTTTACCAACCCATCAATTGGTTCAAGTTTAAAATTCTTATAGTCTGTGAATTCAATTTCAGGTCTCGATATTTTCTCCATCTCGTCTAAGAAGTATCTTTGGTTGGACCGATAAAGTGATGGTACACGACTACTAAAGATCGGCACATCATTTCTGACTTGCGGGACTATCTCTAAATTTAAAGTTGCTTTTAATTCGCCAACTTCTTGATCTAATTTTTGAACAATGTCTCCCCAAGGGTCTATAATTTGAGAGCAACCTGCGAATTCTACACCTAACTTTGTCCCAGTTACATTTGATGCAACAACATACATTTGGTTCTCAATTGCACGTGCACGAAGTAAGGTATTCCAATGTGTTTCTCTTACTAATGGCCACTCTGCTACGATGTGGAGTACTTGAATACCTTGTAATGCTAAATCACGTATAATTTCAGAAAATCTTAGATCGTAGCAAATTATTACGCCCATCTTCACACCTTCAAGCTCAAATACTTCAACTTGATTAAGCCCACCTGTTAAAAACTCTGGCTCATCTAACATTGGAACAAGGTGCATCTTGTCATATGTATGAACAATCTCACCCAGTCGATTTACAATAATCGCTCGATTAAAGATATCTTGATCTTCTAAAAAAGCAATCGAGCCACCCACCAAATTTACATTAAACTTTTTAGCAAGTAATTGTAAAAATTCAATAGATTGATTGCCATCCACTCTGCATATTTCTTTTAATTCTTTCAATGCATAGCCCGTCGACCACATTTCTGGTAGAACTACAATATCTAAGTCATCATAGTAGTTAGCTTCTAACCACTGTTCAATGATATTTCTATTCTTTTCTGGGTTTCCTACTTCAAGTTCCATTTGAAATACTAAGTAATTCATATTGCTCACTCCTCAAGTGTATTTAGTAATGAAGTATCTGGTTTCACTAACAACCATAAGATAGCTGCAATGAATACAGGAATTACAGTCACCCCTAATGTGATATTCCAGCCAAACTTTTCTGCTAACCAACCACATAACAATGGTGATACAAATGCTCCTAAATTTCCCCACAAATTCATCCAACCCGACACAGAGCCTGAAAAGTTTCTTCCTAGGTCTGTAGCGGACGCCCATGAACACACTACTGTAAATCCTAGTGAACCCAAGCATAATGATAGCCAAAAAACATTCATATAAGGCGATACTGTCATAACAGCAAAGTACATTGAAATAATAAATACAATTAAACCTGATATAGCTAAGGAGGATCTTGATATTTGCTTTGAAAAACCTTTACGTACTAAGTAGTCAGAAAGAATACCACCAGTCATTACAGTTATCAATATCGCTAGCCAAGGTAGGCTCGCAGCAAATCCCATTTTACTTAATGAAAATCCTCTATCTTCTAATAAGTAGGTAGGTAACCAAACTAAAAAGAACGTAATGATATACAAAACAACAAAATATTGCAAACCTATTGCCCAAAATCTATAATTTTTCAAAAATATATTCCAAGGTGCTCTAGCTTTAGTCGTATTAACAATTTCTCTGCCTTCTAGTATATATTCTTTTTCCTTTTCGTTAACTAATTTATGAATTTCAGGATAGTCTCTAGCTATAACCCACCATACAGCTGCTATAATAATTCCTAACAACCCAAAAATGTAAAATACAGCTTGCCAACCAAAATATTGATAGATATAAACCGTGACGATAGGGGCTATAACGGGTCCAAAATAGGAACCTGCTAATAAAGCACTAGATGCTCTTGCCTTTTCATCTCGTCTAAACCAATTTGTATTGAATACGGCGTTTGCCGGAAACATTGGTCCTTCTCCTACTCCAAATAAGAATCTCACTGCATACAACAGACCGTGAGATTTAACTAACCCAGTCAGACCAGTAAATACTGACCACCATATTAGAGCAAAAGTGATCATTTTTCTTGGGCCAAATTTTTCTGCCAAAAGGCCTGCTGGAATTTGTACTAATGCATATCCTAAAGAGAATAATGATGCAAGCATCCCAAACTGAACTTTATCTAAACCTAAATCGTCCATCATTGGTTTTGCTATTATTGATATGTTTGATCTATCCATGTAAGCGATTACACCGATGATAAAGAAAAAGAATGCTAGTCCCCATCTAACCTTTGTTGGTTTTTCTTTCAAAAAAGCTCCCCCCTTACTTAATTGACAATAGAATAATGATGTTTTATTTTCCTGTTTAGCTTCGGCTGTTCGACTTCATATTCAAATTTTTCACCAAAAACAAAACCATTTTTTGTAGGTACAGTACCTGAATAAATAACTGTATTTTCTAAATCTATCTCCCCTAACTTGTTCAGTTTTTCTAATAAAGTATCCACTTCTAAAAGTGCTTCTAAAGTGTCTTCTTGATATAAAAGCCTTTCACTATTAGAAGTAACATAGGAACGTAAAATAATAGTATCCCAGTCTTCTATTAAATCCTTCAGTCTCCAAAAATCGGATGCTAGTGGTTTATCACATATTAATTTAGACTTTAAAATATTTTCTTTTTCTACTTCTCTATCAGTATGATCACTGCCTAGGGTAAACAACCATTCTTGTCCATCATGAAATAATACATATTCAGCCTCTCCAGAAGAAAATTTGCTACCGTGACATTCATTAGAAAAGTTAAGTTGTTCAATGTTTTGTGGATATATCATAGGAACACTTGGTGGAGGTGCAATTCCCAATTCTTTTAATTCATCTATGTGTTCTTGGATTTTATCGATATTTCTTCCACCATAACCCACAACAATTACTTTATTAATTTCAATTTCATGTTTTCTCACCTCACCATTGATAAGGTGTAAATTAATTATTTTCTTCATTTAAATTGCTCCTTAATTGATTAATAACTTCTTTTTTCGTATTTTCCACATGGCTATTTGATGCTAATAAAAGTTGATTTATATCTTGTGATTTTAAAGCTTTTATAATTTCTTTATGTTCACTAATTGTTTCTTCAATGCGTGATTTTTCAGTTATAGCTTTTAACCCAAACCATCTTATCTTATCTCCAATTTCCTCAAACCACTTTTCTATTTGCTCATTTTTAGTTAATGAAACGATTTGAGCATGGAACTCCTTATCCAACTCAATAAATTTTTGCTGATCTGTTCTATTATTTTCTTGTTCTTTGACATACTCCTCTAAAACATTTATTTGTTCTAAAGTAATAGTTCCACATATTTTCTCAAGTGCAAAACGGTCAAAAATCATCCTTATTTCCATTACTTCAATGACATCTTCTTCTGTAATTTCTTTAATAAACGTACCAACTCGTGGTTTTGAAACTATCCATTTTTCCCTTTCTAGCAACGACAGAGATTCTCTTATAGGAGTTCTACTTATTCCTAATTTTTCACTTAGTTCTCTCTCATAGATTGCTTGTCCTGGCAAGAGTTCATAGTTCAAAATGGATTTCTTAATTTCCTTAAAAGCTATATCTCTAAGTGCCATACCTGTTTCTATTTTTTTCATTGGCTACCTCCCTGGTATGTGGTATACCAGAGATTTTACAACAATTATAAAATTCAGTCAATTATAAATTGAAATTTTATTAAATATGCTTGTATAGAAACTATAAACAAATCAAATTTATAAAGAATGATATTTTTTTACCATAACATATCAAAAATATACTATTAATGAGTTACATGTCATAAATTCTAGGTGAAATTACGAAAACTATATTTCTAAGAGGAAGGATGGACGATGATCAATCTGGAGATAATTTCAAGAGCCTCTCAGACTGTCGATAACATCTAGAGAATCTCAAATTATTTACCTTTAAATTAAGATCTTGTTAATGTAGAAAATGAAAATAGATCAAGACAGCTAACAAATGTTGTCTTGATCTTTCGCATCTAAGAACAGCGGGTTATTTTCATGCAGCATGCCTACACGTCGTTTCTTGAAGGTTCACATTCTTTGGTAACAATTATAGTTTAGCTAGCACCAACATTCCCCCTCCTTTTTACGTGTGCTAAATTTATCTATTGCATTAAACTATCCAATTCCGGTTGTAATTTGTTCCGCAAAACATACAGTATGACGGCACCAACAAGGAATGCGACCACATCCGCAATAACAAGTGACCAGATGACCCCATGGAAGCCGTACATTTGATTGGCAATAAACAACACAGGAATTAGCGTCACTCCTTGAATAATTGACATAATAAATGCGGCAGTTCCTTGCGCTGTTGCTTGGAAAATTCCCATAAACAATGTGGTCATTCCAGAAATGAATAAGGATAGGAATGTCACATGTAGAATGTAGCTACCCATCTCAATTAATTGCGGATCATTCGCAAATAAACCGATTAGATGGCCGGAAATTAGATAGACGATAAAGCCGAACACAATTGCCAATGCTACAATCGTATTGACTGTAAATCTAATTGTATGCTTCATGCGTAATTTATTCGCTGTAAAAGAGAAGGCAATCAATGGCACAACACCTTCGCATAAGCCCATGAGAATAAATTCAGGAAATTGCAATAAACGTGATGAAATTCCGTAAGCCGCTACTGCCTGATCCCCATACTCGATAAGAAAACGATTCAAGATGAGCGACATTGCCCCCAAAAAGATGCTCATAATAAAGATAGGAACGCCGATTTTGAATACATTGATCAAAATGTCTTTAGAAGCTTTGAACCATTTTATGGAGATAGTTAGGAATTGACTCTTATATCCCAGATGGAAGGCATAGAATACACTTGCTATCATGTTAGAAATAACAGTAGCAGATGCAACGCCGATTACTTCCCAATGAAATACGAAAATGACTAATGCATCAAGAATAATATTTATAACAACACTGAGAATCATGCCAATCATCGACGTGATAGCCGCTCCCTCCGAGCGCACGATATTCTCCAGTGTGAAAAATAATATGACAAATGGAGAACCAATTAGCATAATCATGACATAGTCCCTCGTGAATCCAAAAGAGTCAGGTGTTGCCCCCAGACCTAGAACGATTGCATCAATCAATGGAAGCCCTACGGCCATCACGATTACACCGAGAACTAAACTGCTATAAAAAGCGAACGAAGACACATGCTTTACATCATCGTATTTTTTCTCCCCTAATAAGCGAGAGATGAATGTACCGCTGCCCATGCCGATCAAGTTGCCGAGCGCCATAATGAGTGCGAATAAAGGCAAAGTTAGTGCGAGTGCAGTTAACATGGCCGTATTGCCCAGAGTACCAAGGAAATAGGCATTCAGGATGGAATAAATGACACTCATTGATGTGCCTAGCATCATGGGCACAGCGAAATGAGCTACGGCTTTTGCGATGGGTGCTTTTTCAAAGTAATAGAGGTTTTCTGCATTCATGTGGGTCACTACTTTCTTTGTTTTTATCTAACAGTGTTAGGTTGAACCTTACAGTGTTAGATGTTATCATGAGATTATCAATCTGTAAAGCATAAACTTACACTGTTAGATAAAAGGATGGATAACGATGAAAAAAAAGCAACCTCAAATTTCCGAAGAGAAGATTTTAGAGGCCTCGTGGGAGCTTCTTGGGGAGGATGGCATCGAGAAATTTAGCATGAGACGATTGGCTGATCGACTAGGAATTCAGGCCCCTTCTCTTTACTGGCACTTTAAGAGTAAGCAGGTTCTCTATCAAGGTCTGGCCAACCAAGTATCGAAAATCATCTTGGAAGAACTACATTCCGAGGGGGACTGGAAGGAGCAATTGACAGCGCTAGCTATGACTGTAAGAAATGTGCTCGGTCGGTACCCTTGCTCTACACAGCTCATGATGCTGACACTACCTCACGAGCCAGACTATATTCGATTCACTAACCGTACTTTGCTCTGTATGGAATCGACGCCATTTGAGCAAGAACAGAAATTTCAAGCGATTCTTACGCTTTTAAACTATGTCTTCTACTTTGTACTGGACGATTATCAACATCAGCGCACTGTGGCTGCTATCATTGAAGAGCAGGGAGAGCTTCCGAACGAGGAGATGATTCGCCTTCTGGACTCCATGAGTGAGTCGGAAGCGGGATTATTTCGAAAGTTGTATAAGAGTGGGATTCCCGAGTTGATGGGAACTGACAGGGCGTTTGAGTTCGGTTTGAAGATTATTCTGTTGGGGATTGAGCAATTAATAAAGGAGCAGGAGCAATAGAATGTAATAGCCTCTCATTCGGTTGGCTTATTCAATATATTTTTTTATTATCATTTCACATCAATAAAAGCCCCTTCCACATTACTGTAGAGAGGGGCTTTTTTAATGAATGAGTAACATATAATTAGTCTGCAAGATAGTAGATAGCATTTGGATACCTTTTATAAAAAAATTCACCTATTAGAAATCTAATTAAAATAGTATTTTTTCAGCTTCAGCAATTATATTTTTAATTAATGTTTCAACAGTTTGGTTTTTCGCTAGTCTTGGACTTTGGCCAGACCAAAGAGACATGAAATCTTGTTGGCCTTGTGTAGCAGACGCTTTTCTAATATCTTGAGTTAATATATTCTGAACAGGAAAATCAGGTAAACTTGCTTCATGTTTTCTCATTTCTAAGATAAATTCATTTTTAATTCCTCTTGCCCATTTACCTGAAAATGAACGCGTTAATACAGTCTGGTCTTCTTTAGCATTAAGAACTGCTTCTTTATATACGTGATGTGCCCCACTTTCAACACAGGTCAAGAATGCTGTCCCCATTTGTACACCTTTCGCCCCAAGGCAAATGGAAGCCATTAAGCCCCTTCCATCCATAATTCCTCCAGCAGCAATAACAGGAATCCTTACATTATCAACAACCTGTGGGATAAGAGACATTAGGCCAATTAGACTCTCCTGATAACCATCCATAAAGTTCCCTCGATGACCCCCAGCTTCACTTCCTTGAAGAACTACAATATCCATTCCAACTTTTTCATTTTCCATTGCTTCACTAACAGTTGTTGCTGTCCCTACAAGAATAATGTTATGTTGTTTCAATTCAGTAATAACATCTTTAGAAGGAATACCGAAAGTAAAAGAACAAATAGATACCTTTTCTTCTATTACAATCTTAATTTGATCATTAAATGTTTCATGCGCATTATTAATTGCAAAAATGTCAAAGTCATTTTTATGAGGTAAATTTAGTTGATCACGTATAGGGTTTAAGAGCTGGTTAGCTGCTTTAGATTTCACCTTATTCTCTACAACATTAAATTCGGTAGGAACGAATAGATTAATACCAAAAGGTCTCGATGTTACTAGCTTAATTTCTCTAATTTGTTCTCTCATTTGATTAGGTGTCATATATCCGGCACCAATCATCCCTAGACCTCCAGCCTTTGAAACCTCGGCTACTAATGTTGAAGTTGTTATTCCACCAGCCATTGGTGCTTGTATAATTGGATACTCAATTTGTAAAAATTCTGTTATTTCATTCGTTAACATATTCACACCCCTCTTATTCCATGTTTCGTTTCAATTCAATTAAGAAAGCATTCGATATAAAAGTAAACCTAACTATAGTGAACCTGTCAGAAACTGTGCTTCTCCGAGTCCAAAGCTCCAATCAGCATCCGTATTCTCTGTTATAGAAACAATTAAATCCTGTGGAGAAATTCTACAATCAGCCTCAAGTTTATGTGCTAAAAGGGTGTATAGTTTTTCTTTTTGTTTTACAGTTCTTTTTTTACTAACAATACTAATTATTACAAGATTTTCACTTCTCTTAAATCCTAGTCCTGTATCCTCGATTTCCAACTCATGTAAAGGGTGCTGATGAACTATTTGATAACGATCACTTTCAGATACTTGGAAAGCTTCCACCATCGCACTGTGAGCTGAATCCAATAATTTTTTTAGCGTTTCTTCGTCTCTTCCTTCAACTAAATCAAAACGCAATAATGGCATTTTGTGTCTCTCCTCTTGTATTCAAAAATTGCTTGTTTTTATAGTATTTTTAGAAGTGACTGCGTTTAATTATTATCACCTCCAATTAAATCTTGAATACTTAAAGTATATCCCTCTTTTGTTATATGAAATAATATAGAAAAATGATATTTGGTATCAATATTATTGATGGCTAAGAGTTATTTCGCATAAGGAGCGATTGATATGGATTTGCTAAAATTAAAGTTTTTCAGACCGTTGCAAAATTGGGAAGTATCTCGCAAGCCCCATTCACCCTATCCAGTTTCAAACAAAAAGCAGCATACGCTTGGCATGCTGCAGATCTTCTTTTAATTTAGACAAAGCTAAGTTGGGCTTAAAGTCATAGTAACTCTAAAGCTTTTAGTCAAACGTGTTCACTTGATTTAGCACTAAAATACCTGTACGGTCTTCGAGGATAGATGTCGAATTTCTAATCAATTCTTTTTATAAAATTGTTATTTAAATTTGATTGGGCTTATGGGCATAATCAAGTATCATAGTAATACTATTAAATTTTTTAAAGGAAGATTTAAAATGAAGAATAGATTTTCAATTGGAGAAATGGCTAAGCTTCATAATACAACCATAAAAACCCTTAGATATTATGATGAAATTGATTTATTAAAACCTCTTTTTACAGATAGAAACAACGGCTATAGATACTATTCAACTGAACAATTTGAACAATTGAATACTATAAATTATTTAAAAGAATTAGGTTTTTCATTAAAGGAAATCAAGGGACATCTGGATCACAGGGATATCGACGGTTTTTTACATCTCTTAGAAGAACAGAAACGATTAACGGAAGAAAAGATTAAAGAATTGGAACGAATTAATCGCAGGTTCCAAGATCGAATCCAGGATATTAAATTAGCACGAGAGATACAGGCATTGGAAGTCCCATTCATAATGGAAAAGCAAGAGAGAAGAATAGTAAGATTAAAAGAAAAAATCTGTTCAGAACCTCAACTAGAAGTTTCTCTGCGACAATTAGAGAATTTGTCTAATATGAATTCTTCTATATTTATTGGAGGCGTGGGTCTAACAGTAAGTATGCGCAATATATTTAATAACAAGTTCAATGAATATAACTCGATATTTATTTTAGTCGAGGAAGATGATATTCAAAGTCCTTTAGTGACAACTCTTCCAGAAGGAAAGTATGCATGTATTTATTATAATGGAAATCATAACCATTCTCCCGAACATTATAAATCTCTGCTGAATTTTATTAAAGAGAACGGTTTCCAAGTTATCGGAGACTCCATTGAAAGAACAATAATTGACCATTATATTTCTGGGAGTAAAGAAGACTATTTGACAGAAATACAAATCCCAATAAAGTATTGACCCTCCCCTTACCGGAGGGTTTATTTTTTTACTAAAGAACAATTTTTAAAAGGAGAAATAATAATGTTAGGAACAATATTTAATACAATGATGATAATAGCCGGAAGCATTGTTGGAAGCATTTTTAAAAATGGGATTAAGGATGAATATCATCATATCCTCATGCAGGCTATGGGATTAGCAGCTATGGGACTAGGAATAAATGCATTAGTTCAACATTTACCTTCCAGTAAATATCCGGTACTTTTTATTGTAAGTTTAGCCATAGGCGGATTGCTTGGTCAAAAACTTAATTTGGAGTCAAAATTTAATGCGCTCGTTAATAAATATTCTAAGGGTAATTTAGCTGAAGGATTATCGACTGCTATCTTATTATTTTGCATTGGTTCATTATCTATATTAGGCCCTATAGAGGCTGCGTTAAATAAAGATTATACGTATCTGCTTACAAATGGCATATTGGATGGAATTACTTCGATTGTTTTAGCTACTACTTTTGGTATTGGGATCGCTATTTCAGGGATAGTGTTATTTGTATGGCAAGGTTCCATCTATTTAGTTGCTAGTTTAATGGAGCATTCCATAAATAATGACCTTCTAAATGAATTGACGATTATAGGAGGTATATTAATATTAGCGTCTGGTTTAAGTATTCTGGGCATTAAAAAATGTAATACCTTAAATCTTTTGCCATCATTAATGATTCCTATTATTGTATTTTTGTTTATACATTAATTCGATTTATAAAAATAGCCATACGTGTATTTCATTTAAGAAAGCAATGAGAAAAATTTTATGGACTATCAAGAAATAATTTAGTTTAAAGGCGATATGTCTATGGTTTTCTGCGAATTGCCACAAGAGTGTTTAATACAGCACCCACCTACTAATTTCTTAGGTGAAAATAAGTATATCTTACAAAGTAACTGCCCAAGCACAAGATAATTGCGTGCTTGGGCTTTCCCTTTTCTTAAGAAATCTTCATAAATATTCTCTCTAATTATTAATAATTTCCATTTATAATGATGAAGGTAAACATTACTGAAAATTTTCTTATAACATGTAGCGTTTGAAAATATCATCAGAAAAAAGGAGTATCACACCTTGGGAATTACAGAAATCATTAGTAATATTAAATTTTTGATGCTGCCAGTAATTATTATTATTGGCATTGAATTTTTACTGATCGCACTCTATTTCTTTTATTATCGAGAACGACAATCAGATCACCAAAAACAGCTTCCTCTAAAGCAGCTTCTTCTTGGCGCAATCTTTATCGGATATATTGTTTTTGTGTTGGAGCTAACGGTTATTGGACGCGGTACTTCACATTACATGCAGATGAATCTTCAACCATTCAGTGGCTATATTGACGCATGGAAAAAATACTCTTTACGTGATCTCCAAAATTGCCTATTTAATATATTAATGTTTGTGCCACTAGGAATGTTCTTGCCTCTACTTATCGCTAAATTTAAAGAGTTTAAGTGGCTTCTTCTAGTAGTTGTAGGTGCGACAATGTCTATTGAAACGTATCAGACATTGTCAGGAGCTGGGATTTTTGAGCTTGATGATTTAATCAATAACTCACTTGGTGGCATTATTGGCTACCAGTTATACAGACTAGCAACTTCTATTGCACATAACAAAAAGGTAAAGCTGAAAAGTCTGATTGGAAACCTTGCTATCCCTCTATTAATGGGCTTCATTTTTATTGGTATGAATATTGTCTACGCCCAACAGGAGTTTGGTCATCTGGCAATAAATGCTTATACAAAATCGAAGATGTCAGATGTTGATGTATTCACTTCATTAGAATTAAGCTCAGCACCAACAGTTGCGCCTATATATAAGAAAATGATTAAAAATGATGACGTAGAAGACCTATTACAACAGAAATTAGGATTATCAGAGAGGAATGCACAGAATGATAAAAGCCATGGTGAGACCTTAGTCAAAGATAAAGATGGGGTACTATTTACATTGGTTAAAAATGATGCAGAGGGACAATGGTGGTTAACAGAGAATAATTATAAGCCAGAGCAAACTTCAGTTGCTGGGCAAGAAGAAAAAGCAAAGTCATTAATGGACGAACTTTCTATACTACCTCAAGATGCAGAATTTACTGTACTGGAGAATGGCGAATTTGAATGGCAATTACCAGATCGCCCTGATTTAAACAGAGATTATTGGACTGGGGATATCGGGCTTGGTCTTAAACAAGATGGCCGTGTTTATTCATTAGCCTATAGCCTTCATAAAAATCAGTTTATACGAGAAGTAAACATATTGTCCCCATCAGAAGTGTATGAACGAATAAAAAGGGGCGAATTTCCTCAAATAAAATATAATGCACTCGTTCAGGAGGAAGATCTTATTATAAAAAAAGGAGACCAAATTGAGATAGAATCAATCGAACTTTCACATATGTATGATACAAAAGGATACTATCAGCCAATATACGAAGTTTCTGGAAAGTTCAACGGTAACGAGTGGTTTACTTTAATTCAGGCAAGAAAGGAATAGCTCTTTCCCAAAATTATTAAAAGCCTGGTCTAAATTAAAGAACTGCCCCCCTACTGTTAGAAACTAACTAACAATTGGCGGGGCAGTTCTTTAGCTTTGCTGGTATTTGTGTGATGAAATTTAGGCTTTCTTTTTTGTCGGGTATCCGATGAGAATGGCCATAATACCACAAATTCCAATAAGGATTGGATAGAAAGAATATGGCAAGATACTCACTGGCGATATTTTTGCTACGCTGGCAGCTGCCAGGAATTGGGCTCCATAGGGTAGCAGACCTTGGATCGTACAGGAGAAAATATCTAAAATACTCGCGGACTTTCTCGGCTCAATGTCATACTGTTCAGCAATATTTTTGGCAAGTGGTCCAGCAATTAAAATAGCAATTGTATTATTGGCCGTAGATAAATTAGTTAGGCCCACAAGACCAGCTATACCAAATTCAGCACCCTTCTTCGATTTAATCCTCCGTGTCGCAAGGTGAAGCAAAAAGTCAATTCCTCCGTTAAACTTAATAACCTCCACCATTCCAGCTATTAAAATAGCAAGAAAGGCGATTTCATACATGCCTGCCATTCCTTCGCCAATCTTTTGTATAAGGCTCATTACCTGATAGCTGCCATCTGCTAAGCCAACAGCACCGGCCAGAACAATCCCTAATGCAAGAACAAGGAAAACATTCATTCCAGATAACGCCAAAATAATAACCAAAACATAGGGAACGATTTTTACCCAACTGTAGCTTAATTGCTCCGCTACTTGTCCCGTTCCACCAGTTGAAATAAACCCTAAAATAATACTTGTGACAATAGCTGCCGGCAATACAATCCAAAAATTGACCTTAAATTTGTCCTTCATTTGTGCACCTTGTGAACGAACAGCAGTAATTGTGGTATCTGAAATAAAGGATAAATTATCACCAAACATGGAACCGCCAACAACTGCTGCCATCACTAAAGCTATGGAGAGTTCTGTAAGATCGCTTATTCCAACTCCAATTGGCGCTAGTGCAACAATCGTTCCCACTGATGTACCCATAGACAGGGAGATAAAGCAGGCAATGATGAACAAGCCTACGACAAGCAGGTTTTGTGGAATAACTGATAAAGCAAAGTTCACTGTGGAATCTACTGCCCCCATGCCCTTTGCTACTTCTGAAAATGCCCCAGCTAAGAGAAAAATAATAACCATCAGCATGACATTTAAATTTCCTGCGCCTTTGCAAAAAATATCAACTTTATGCGAAAACGATTCTTTTCGATTCATCGCTAGAGCCACAGCCCCTGAAATGCTAATGGCTACAATGACAGGAAAGGCATAAAAATCACCTGTAATAACCCCTGAACCAATAAATAAGATCATAAAAACAACAAATGGGATTAGCGCCCATGGATTCTCTTTCTTCATAACTACCTCCAAAAATTAAAAATCGGCCTCGTCTTTTTCTATACACCACAAAAAAGGCCTCATCTTGAAATAACAAGAAGAGGCCTTATATTTAAAACGCTCCTCTTATCTATCAAGGACATTACTTGCTGGATTTGGCACAGTAACTTCATAAGTTCCGCTGCCGAGATTTCATCGGGCCAGTCCCTCCATCTCTCTTGATAAGAAGATAAAATATTTATTATTTTTTTGACACAATATTAAAATAGTAAAATAAAACATCAATAATTGCAACATATTTTTAATTGGAAAGAGGTTTTTATCAATCAAGCGGTTCCCTTAATAATTCATGATCATAACTTTAGATTAATACGAAGCTTTGGATGGACACATATACTGAAAATACAAATACCCCTATTAGGAACCAACCAACCATTTTTCTCTCTCTCTTAAATTCACTAATCCCTAACGTTAACATAAATAAACCTAGAAGGAGTATCATTAAGAAATTTAGCTGATGATTATGGGTGATAAGTCCGTAAACGGAGAGCGAGATTCCTAAGATTGAAAAAATAATTTGTAATGTTTTTAACAAAACTATCTCCTCCCTTTAATATATAACTTAGAACAAACACTAGCTGTTATCTAAACCTTCTTGAATAAATAAATTCGATGATAGGTGTTATGACAAATGTAAGACCAACAACTAAAAGCAAGGGGTAATTTTTCATGCTATTTAAATTAGAAATACCCTCTGAAACAAGTAAAATTAGACAAGCTAAGATCATTAAAACATAATAGCCTATCTTCGCACTTTGTGCTTCAATATGCTTGTCAATTTCATCTTTATCTTCTTTCATACCGTTATGGTTACCGGTATTCAGCCAATTGAACAAAAAGGATAAGGAAATAAAGCTAATAATGATCGAACCCCCATCAATTATTCCAAAACGAATCCATCTATATAAGGTAAAGCTTACAAATGCAACGAAAAACACAATGACTATAAGACCGATTAATTTTTTTGATTAATCCATTCTTTTTCTCGCCTCCATAGTGACCTCACATCTCAAAATATACTCTACGACGCTCCCAAAAAAACCAATAATAACCATATAATAAATAATCTGTAAATTTAATTTTACACGACAAAATGAAAAAGGCGATGCATTTATTTGAGCATCCCCCTCGTAATTTATTTTAGTTCCATCACTGCATAGTAGTTATTTTCATTGTCTGCAAATTAAATACTCTGCCTGATAAAATATTAGGATTTAATTCAGGTTGCATTTAGTAATTAGTTCTTTATCATGGAGAACTATTCATGTTAGATATATATGGAGCAGGAATTGGTGGAAGTATAGTAGATTCAATTATTGGACATTCAGTTACCAAAGCTTGCTCGAATTAATTAATAAAACAAAAAACCAGGTGCTCTTCTTAGAAGAGCGCCTGGTTTTATTGTGAAAGTGAATCTTACTAACTTACTTAGTTTTGATTCGTATTAATACTACGCTAAGTTGAGGCTTTGAACAAGTTAAAATATTTTCCAATCAAATTATGGGAAAAATTTATGTTTTTTCGAGCATATGAATTCTATTAAATTTTATAGTACTCATGATTTTCATTAAAGTAGGAAATAATAAAGTCTCGTAATTGTTTAACAGCGGCACATGAACATGACTAATTTCGAGGAGAACATATAATACTTTTCAGCGCTTCACAACTCCTAACAAACAAAAAAGACTAGATCCCTACAACATGTAAGTTCTAGCCTTTTAAGTGAAAGTGAATCTTACTAATAATATTGCTTAGCTTTAGATTCAACTATGAATACGAATAAATAGCTAAAAGGTTTCATTATTTTTCATGTTTTTTCGAAAAAAATACAATTTCCAACACAAAAGGAC
>Ga0256779_1000178_pt1 | contig 17207 bp, 11 predicted proteins | sample MC6MC0930MT_FD_186048 | JGI IMG/M metagenome (GOLD analysis project Ga0256779, IMG submission 186048) | Metatranscriptome of enriched soil aggregate microbial communities from Iowa State University, Ames, United States - MC6-MC0930-MT... | ecosystem: Environmental > Terrestrial > Soil >...
ATATCAGAAAAAACTAGAATCTTTACAAGGTCAATTTGAAAGTTTAACTGATGCTGCAACAAAATTGCGAGATAATATTCAAAATGAAGAACAAATACTAAGCACACATGAAGCTAAACAGCGCGACTTATTAAATCAGCGTGATGTTATTAATTACACATACGGAGAAGATGCTCCTAATCATAGAGAATGGCAAGATGTTATTGCTCAACTAAATGAAACGCAAGGAAAAATTGATGAGCAAAATAGAATTATTGCTTCATTTAACACTCAACTAGATGGCGTAAACGGAGACCTTAAAACACTACATGAGCAAGTTCGTACAGAAAACAATTTTACTTCTGCTCAGATACTGGAATGGGTTGATTATCAAAATGAAAAAGAATATTATAATGATTCTATCATAAGCGATGAAGATTTACTAAAAGAAGCCAAGATTGCCTTCAAAGAATCTCAGCAACCTCCTGTTACATTAGATTTATCACTAGAGAATTTTTTATTGAATTTTGATGTTGGTTTCGATAAAAAGAAATTAGAGCTTGGAGATGAAATAGAATTAAATTCTAAAGAGCTTAATGTTTATGTACGCGCAAAAATAACAGAAATAAATATGAACTATGAAACAGGCGGAGTTAATATTATGGTATCTAACACTACCTATATTGACGATGATTTTAAAAACTTCATTAAAGATTTAAATCTAGCATCTAATACCTCTACAACAGTAAATATTGATAAGATTAAATGGAATGAAGGACGCGAAGCCAAAGATGAGGTTACAGAATATCTGAATAATGCTCTGGATGCAGCTAAACAGCTAATCCAAGGCGGATTAAATGGCTCGGTAACATTAAGTGAACGCGGCTTAGTAGCAGTAGATTTAAAGAATCCTAATGCTTGGCTCATGATTCAAAATGGACAATTATTTATAACACCGGACAATGGCAACACTGTTTCAGTCGCCATAAATAAGGATGGAGTGTTTGCGGAACGGCTAGTTGGTAGGATTATTCTTGGTAATAAGCTTCACATTGAGGATGAGGCAGGAGTAGTAACTATTTATAATGCAGTCATGACAGTCTATGATTTACAAAAAAAGAAACGTGTCGAACTTGGTAGATACGCAGACCCTAGTAATCCAAATCAATTTAAATATGGCTTACGTATTTATGACGGTGCGATAGACATAAGAACATCAGATGGCATAGGAGGAATACAATTTGACAAAGAAGGCTTCAGAGCATATAATAACAATGGAGTCAAAACTTTCAGTGTTAATGCTAGAACTGGCGAAGTAGAAATTGCAGGCTCTCTAAAAATTAAAACACATCCAGACGACAATCGTGGAGTAGTTATTGACGGGAACGGATTAAGAGGCTATAATGCTAGTGGTAAGATAGTTTTCCAGATTGATAACTATGGCAACGCTTGGTTTGCTGGAAGATTAGAATCTGCTTATGGCTCCGTTTCTGACTTAGAAGGTAATTTTCATGGTAAATTTGCAGGTATTACAACAGGAACACTCAACGCTGTAGACGGTACGTTTACCGGCACACTACGAGGGGTTGACGGAGACTTCTCGGGATATTTACGTGCAGCCACTGGGGAATTTCAAGGTCTGGTTACAGGCAGTTTATCTTTCCAAACTATGCAAGGTATTTCTATCGACGCTCAGCAAATTACATCAGGATTTATTAGAGCAGATAAGATTCAAGTTGACTCATTAAGTGCTATTAGTGCAAATTTAGGTACTATTTATACAGGATATCTACGTGGTGTAAATATTGACACAGATAACAATATTCGTATTGGTAATATGTTATCATTCAATGGCACAGGTAGAAATGAAATTAATTTTGGTAACGGCATGTTTGAGGCTGCTACAATTAATGGTTTTGCAGGTTTAAGTTTAGAAGCTTCATTAGGTTCAATTAACATTACATCACCACAAATATATTTAAACGGTTCTGTATATGTGAACGGCAGACCAATTTAACCAACAAGGGAGAGAAGAAATATGATTATTGAATTTAAAAATGGACATTTACAAGGTTTGTTGAAAGTTTTATCTTCTTTAGAATTAAGTTTAAAAGACTCTAGAATGAGAACACGTTTTAAAAATATGTTAATTCGGCACGGCACAGAAGTTATTGAACCTGAGGTTCACTTGATTGTTCGAGAATTCGCAATACTAGATGAAAATAATCAACCAGTCATTGCAGATGAAGAAACTGGACGTATCTTATTCGATAATGAAGAAGATGAATTAAAAGCCTATGAAGCTCGCAAAGATTTGGATGAGGAAGTGTTCCCAATCAAATTGGACGAGTACAATAAAAAGATGATTTTATCGGTAGGTAACGCTTTATTAAATGACGAGAATCTCCTTGTAAATGGGGATTTAGCGGATGCTGTAGATGAATGGTGTTTAGAGTTTGAAAAAGCCATTGAATACTATGAAAATCCAGAATTGGAATCAGATTCAAATGAAAAGGATACCAAAAAGAAAAAGAAAAAATAAGGGTGATATATGTGAAGAATGTTTGGGACTTAAATCTGGACATAAAATTTAGATACTCTGGTGAAATACCTTTGTTTAGACGTAAGGACTCTGCTGTTCTAAACATGTATCTATATGATGCTAAAGTTAAAAAAGATATTAGCAATTTTTCTAAAGCGACTCTAAACATGAAATTTCCTAGTGGAGACATTAAGGACGCTACATGTAAGCTAATGGGAACTGGTATTGATACTTATGTGCAATATCAGTTCACAGAGGCTTATATGTTAGAAGAAGGAGTATATGATTTACTATTGACAGTAGAGAAAGACAGAGGATTAGTATCTACTCAAAAATTTAAAGTGGCGTTCTTTGATGCTGTAGGGAAGCCAGAGTATGCATTTGTTGAAATGATTCAAGATTTGCAGAATCAAATTAACTATATGTACAGTATCATAGATAATTTAGTTTTAAGAGATTTAATTGACCAATCTAATGGACTTATTCCAATAGGAACAGATGGTAAAATAGATATTAAATACATGCCAGAATTTTTAGACGAACACATTAAAACTAATATCTATTTACAAATGGTGCACGGTTTCATGGTTGACAAAGATTTGAAACTTATCTACGAAACTAAATCTGGAGGAACTGAGTATGTAGGTCATAAAGAAGGCTCCGGAAATGCTCAAAAATTAAATTTAACTACTACTGTGACTTCAGGAATAGTTAAATTATTATATTCTGGACGTGGCTCTGCAGTTGAGCAGCGTTGGCTAGAAGGAAATAAATCTATAGAAGAAATGAAAACATCAGGAACAGCGTTTACGGGCTTAGAGTTTAAGATTAAAAATACAGGTGTTCACACTATTTACTATAAAGATAATTATGGTAATGAATATTTATATAAATTCTCAGTTGCAGTAAGTCAATTAGAACCATTGGAATTCAATCCCATTGTAAAAGATGGTAATTTAGACTTAGATTCTAACACTACTGTGGCTTTGATTAAACTGGCAAAAGCAGTACAAACTTTAGAATGGATGCGTAGAGATGGTAATGGTATGATTATTACTATGCCTTATGTTTTTACTGAAATTGGTACTTACACTATTTATATTAAAGACAAATATAATCGAGAATCTATTAAAGTCATTACGATTACTCAAGACATGCTCAAGCCGGTAGTGGACAGCAGACCGTTAGAGATTCGCATCTATACAAATGGACTATTTGATTATCCCAACGATTCTCCAAATAAAATACCAGTTGGAGCAGTCTCTGCCACTTATGTGATATATGATGCAGATGGAAAAAGAGCAGGAGATAAGGTTGACTATGTAATAAGACCTGACAGCACAGCAGTGCATAGCGATAATGACAATGGCATAAATTTATACCAAAATAGAACATACACTTGGAAATGTTATAATAAAGCAGGAATAGAATCTACAGCCTCTATTACAGTAGCGAATATTGGGGTGGAGAAGAATTTAAAGGATATGAAAATAGGAGATAGATTTTATCTATTCCAAAAAGAATGTGTTCTAATTAAAAAAGATGGATTGAATTCTTTAATATCCATACCATACAGTTATAGTCATCCTTTTTATAGTCAATATGCAACTCCCATTTCTAATAGTAATTTATACCCAAATTCCACTATTCAAAACGCATTGTTTAATACTAATTTTACTGACAACGAAGGACAGCTTCCAAATGCAGTAAAAGGTAAGTTTAACTATCAGTATGGAGAAATAGCACAGTCATATCCTTATGATGTGACATTAGTTGGCTCTCCTGTGTATTATGAGGCAGAAAGAGGAATATTCGACTATGCAACTCTGAAAGAATTTCAAAGTAAAGGCTACAGAGAGCTTGGTTATGACTGTATGACTAGCACTCCGATATTAAATACTCAAGATTTTGTTGCTACAATTACAGGTCGTTCCAGTTCAGTTGAGGGAGATATGAGACAAGTAAAAGAAATACTGCCTGTTGATAATATAGGCATGTGGTTTGGTGAGAGAACAAAAGTATGGGTGAAAGGATGGTAACATGTTAGAAAATTCATATTTATTGGATGTAGATATCAAGCATGGGACATCTACAAACACTCCCATGTTTAGACGCGGAGATACAGCAGTATTAAGATTCAGAGTGCATGATAAAAGCAGCAATACCAACATGCGACAATTTGATGACGCAATGATTACAATCGAGATGCCAAGTGGTATTGTTCTAACAGAAAAATGTTTAAAAGAATCAATCAGTGGTGTAAATATAGCTCGATTTGAGTTTAAGAAGATACACACAATTGAAGTTGGTATATATCAAATTTATTTAACATTAATAAAAGGAGCAGATAGAGTGTCTGTTCCTCCTATTCCAGTGGAATTCGAAGACAATGTTTCCGATGCCAATTATCCGTTCATAGAAGTTATTAATGAGTTAGAACAACAATTGGTAGATTTACAAAATAAAATTAATCAAGGCATCTCAATCTCAGAAATTAACCAACCAAACGGTATTGCTGGGTTAGACTCTATGAAAAAAATACCGAAAGTATTGCTCAACAGCTATTTTGAAGACCATATTGCTACATCCATGTATAAAGATGGAGCTCATGGATTTAAAATAGATGAAAATGGCGACCCTTGGGTTCTAGTGAATGGAAATTGGCAAAAAGCTCAAATTAGCGAGTATCCAATAGGTGGAGGCGACCCTGACCCAACTCCTCCTATAATTGATATTGATAATGGGAGAGTAGTTATTAAATTTCCAGAGCCAATAGATTTATCATTGCGTAAATGGGATAAAGGAGTTAGAGATATTGCCTATTTCCAAAATAATGGCAATGTAATTACTTCTAATGAATTTACAGTGACTGAAATAGGCAACTATACTTTCTACTATAAACTAACAGATAACAGAGAATATGTAGTGGTGTTTCAAGTTAAAGAAGATGACTTGATTAAGGATACAAAAACTCCTATAGAAGACATTCCCAATGGTTCCATTGTAGAATTTGGAAACATAGAATGGATTGTAGTTGATAATGTAAAAAGATACTTGCTTAGTAAAAACAGTGTAACAGAAAGAGCCTACAGCATAGACTCTAACAGTAATTTTAATCTCGCCAGCCAAGAAAGTATAGCTTATTGGTTAAACGGAGAGTTCTTGGAACGTTTTAATACTGTAGAAAAAAGCCAAATAGAAGTAAAAACTTGGAATACAGGGTCGGAATTATTAGAGTCTGCGTCATCAGTTGATTGTAAAATTGGCATGTTTTCATTATCAGAATTAGATAGATATCAGACAATAATTGATAAACATATGAACAATTCATCTTTCTTTTCTTTGATAACTCAGGATAGCTCATCTGCTTTGTCTTCTAATCCATCTGTATATTTAAACATATGGTATGCTAAAAAAGAAAACAATATTATTTCTTCTGGCAGCATTCCAAAGCAAACTTCAAGCAGAGTTAGGGCAGCTCTATATCTAGCAGAAGGTACAAAATTAGATATTTATGAAGAGGACGAAAATGTTCCATTGTCTCAATTTAATAATGGAGATGTAATTGCATTTTCTAATAAACGTTGGGTACTATTAGATAAAGATGAAGGATTGCTGATGTACCATGATGATAATATCTATAGAACAGGAAAACAAATAATGAAATGGTTGAGTTCTGATTTTTATTATTCATTAACATCTCAAGCCCGTACTTTTATTCAAAATAATAAATGGAATACCAATAGATTAGGAGAACCATTAACAAAATTTGAAGATGGGATGATAGGACTATTGGCAGAAAATCTCATCAATAAATATAAAACTATTATTGATGAGAAACTAAACAATACAAATATAGTATTGACTACAAACAGAACAGCTATGGCAGAAGACGTATCATGGCAAGCTTACAATCCAAAGGTGCATCCTGCTTCTACAGATTATATAATGTGGGATTTAAACGGAGAAATACGCATTGTTCCAATTGTCAAGGTTGCAAAAAACACCACTGTTGGAGCCTTGAAAACCATTACAAAATATGCATCAGATGTTAGTCTATATGAGGAAATTTCATTCGGTGGTTACACATGGTTTAAAGGGGTCGGAGAAGTTTTCATATTAAAGACAAGATTCCAATACGACCAGCAATCTAAAATATTACCATATAATACAGACATTAATGAAATAACTTATTCTACTAAAGATGGAAATATTGGTAATTTTGCCAATAAAAAATTTTTAGGTGAAATGCTGTTTGCAAAAGACCGTGATAGTTTAGAGGATATCAACTTAAAAATAGGTTTTGTGAATGATGAATCTTCTCAGATTGGTGCATTTAAAGTTGGATTAATACCCACTAATAGATGGGCTAGTGACTATTCATTGTCTTCTTATGAAAAACTTGGTTTTATAGAAGATTTTTGGCTACTCAATAAAAAAGATAAGAGCAATGGCTCCTATGTAGATGTGAAAACTGGTATAGTAAAAAGCACTGATTCAACAAATGATAGCAAATTATTCAAACCTGTAATCATGCTAGATATTAATAAAGAAGTTACAGTCTATGAGCAAGAGAAAAGTGTATATGCGAATGTGCCAGACCCAGAATTACGAAAAATTATGAATTTTGCAATAGACGAAAGTAGAGACAATATTAATCCTATATTACTAGAAGATGTTAAAAAAATAACATTTTTTGATACAGTTACTCTTGGTATGGTAAAAGACCTAACAGGCATGGAATTGCTAACAAATTGCACAATGATGCGTATTGCTCCTTTCTCCAGAACCGGACAAACTGTACAATATACAGATATGTCTCCATTAATAGAGTTAGCAAAAGGTACGAACTTAGTAGATTTCTATTGTTACGGATTTGAAGACCCAGCCTCTTTACAAATTATGAAACAGCTAATAGGTAAGATGCCAAACCTAGTTCGTGGAGGAGTATATTCAAACGCATTCAATGAAATTTTGATTAGTCTTGGGGAATTAAAAGGTGTCGCAGAAAGAATTTGGATAGATGGAGCAAGAGATATTGTTTCGGTAATTGGACAAAATGGGGTTCAATTGGGATATGTCCCATATATTACAGCAAGAACTTATAGTAAAAATTACATTACAAAAATAAAAAGACCATCAGACAGCTCTTGGGTGGAAATATCTCCTGTATCAGATTATAGAATATGGTCATCAGATATGGATTTGATGCCGAGTCTTTATTCTGGAACAGATGTAAAAACTTACACTTTCTCATTTATGGACTCAGCCGGAGGAATAGAAGAGTTTAATGTCTTTTTTGACGCTAATTTTATTTACACATGGACTAAACATGAACAGCGAGCTACTATAGCGTCTCTAAGAAAAGCCTCAGCAGAAGCAAAAACGCTAATTCTCCCATTGAAGGCTAGTGGTGTTAACATTAAAGAAATTGGTTCGCTAGGAGATACTGTTTTCGACGGTGCTGCATTAGAGCAAATCACGATACCTGCCAGCTATGAAATAATTAGAAGTGCTTTTTATCGCTGTGAAAAATTGCACACCGTTACTGTGCAAAATGATAATATACAATACACTGATAAAAAACTTGTCTTCAAAAGAAGTGATAGCTCTCAGGTTGCAACAACTTTAAAAGCAGGACAAAACTCTACCACATTTGATTTATATAATTATAAAATAAGTTCAGAAAATAGTGAGTCAGATTATTTAAAAACTCTATATAAATTTGCAATTAGATAAGGGGGTATACCCCCTTATACATATTAGAAAGGAGGAATTGTTTTGGCTAACGAAAAAATATTCAACTTAGATTTAGATTTAGAATTCCCAATTAGTGATTATGGCTTTTCTAATAGCTTTCCTGCAATATTGTATTTTAGACCATCTAAAAATTATTATGTATCCACTTGGGACAGTATTAACAAAGTTTATTTCAAATTCATAGATAGTTTTACTCCAACAAGAATATTTGAATACACTTTAGACAAAACTGACATTGTTGATTTAAATGGTGAGAAATTGCTGAAACTGACATTGGATACCAATATGATTAATGTTAGTTCTTACTATAAAGTCGTAGTGCAGCTCAACGATAAAGAAAAAGCCAACTATATGAATATTTCTATTTTCGATATATCTACTTTAGAAATGTCAACTCTATTAAAGGTAATCGATAAGGGAGAAGTAGAACTATTACGCTATTTACAATCAATCAAAAAAGATATGTTAAATGTTCCAAATGGTGTTGCAGTACTTAACGCTAATAAGAAAATAGAAGAAATTTACTTGCCAAAAGAATATAGAGAACATATCAACACTAAATTAATCCATGGTGAAGCACATAAGACTTATATAGACCCAGATGGATTAATGTGGTTTTATAATGCAGATACTAGTGCATGGCAAAAAGTTTCTAATCAAAAAACTCCACCGGGAGACTTGCCGCCTGTCATTACAGTCAAGGACGGTATTGTTACTATTAAGTATAATCCTGCAACAGTTGTTGCACAGCAAAAATGGACTATTGGAGAACAAGATGTTCCATATTTTAAAACTGGAGGCACTATATTCTCTGGAACTTCGTTTAAAGTTACTAAGAGTGGCAAGCATACTCTTTACTATAAAAATGGTTCTAACAAGGAGTTTGCAGTAGTGTTTGATGTTCTCGAAACTGATATTCCTTTCCTACTTCCTACTTTTACTAAGAAAAATGGTATTGTCACTATAAACCATAAGGAACCAGAAAAGGTTGACTATCAAAAATTTGCAGCAGGTACACAAAGCAAAGAGTACTTCCAATTAAATGGAACATTAATCAATGATAATACTTTTATTGTAACACAATCTGGTATTTATACTGTTTATTATAAATTAAAAGATGGAAGAGAAATAACTCAACAATTAATTATTAATGAAAGTGACTTGCCACAAGATGAACCTCCACAACTATCCATTAAAGACAGTGTTGTAACGTTAACTTTCGTTGACCATATGAATATTCTAAATGTAAAATGGACTTACGGTAAAGAATCTAAAGAGTATTTTCAGACAAATGGAAGCGTAGTAATTAATAATGTATTTGAAGTATATGCCGTAGGCGAGCACACACTCTACTATCAAACAGACAAAGGTGAATATATCATGTCATTCACCATTAGCAGTGGACAATTAAAACCAGACCCTACTGTGTCAGTCATTATTAACAAAGGTATGGTAACTGTTGCTTATCCACAGGGGATTACAGTATCGTTGAGCAAATGGGACAAAGGCAAAAAAGATATTATTTGGTTTAGAACAAATGGTAATACTTTCACAGAAAATAAATTCTTAGTAACAGAAATCGGAGAATACACTCTGTATTATAAGACTGTCGACAATAAAGAATATGTTAAATTATTTACTGTTAGCAATGACCAATTACCTCCACAGATTGTGCCTCGTTATAATAAAACAGGTACTAATATTGATATATTGGTAGCAGATAAGACAATTTATACTCATAGCTTGTATGCAATAGGACACTACACTGTTGGCGATTTTACAAGTGGAGCTTTAGGTCAAACAGTAACAGACTGGAAAATACCTTATGACAAAAAAGAAGAGTTTACACACTATTATAAAGTGGAAGATGGCAGAGAGGGCGTTGGCTATATTGTCATTCTAGACGAAGATTTATTGCATAGCGACCCCGATATAACAGTTCAGAATGGTTTGGCAAAAGTTAAGCATGAGCAGTCTACTGGAATTACTGTAGTGCAACAAAAATGGGCTTACGGCAGTCAACCCATGAGATTCTTCACAGAGCAAAATCAGGGTGTTATAATTGTTGATAATAAATTCTATGTAACTCAAGCCGGAACTCATACATTATACTACGAATTATCTAATGGTGGTAGATATGTTATGAATTTTAATGTTCTACAGTCGCAGTTAGAAAAACCTCTCATTCCTCCTACAATTAGCATAGTAAACGGACTAGTTACGGTGACATTTGACCAAACAACTAATACGTTGCTAAGAAAATGGGATGTTCTATCTAGGGATATAATGCATTTCCAAACAAAAGGAAATACATTTACAGGCAATACGTTTACAGTTCCGAGTGCAGGACTGTATACTCTATACTACAAGCTAGATAATGAAAAAGAACATGTGCAAGAGTTTACTGTTACAGAAGACCAAATGAAGCCAAAATTCATTCCTCCAAGAATCGATATTGTTAGAGGAGTAGCAAAATTAACTTATGACCCATCTATGAATGTAACATTAAATAAATGGGAGTATGGCGAGAATACGGAGACATATTTTAAAACCAATGGACAGGTAATTACTAATAGCACTTTTAATGTTACAAAATCAGGTCGCCATTCTTTGTATACTGTATTAGATAATAAATACGGATATGTTATTTTCTTTGAAGTTTCTAGTGACCAATTATACGTACCTGACAAACCTCCTATAATACAAGTTAGTAATGGTGTAGTAACAATTACTCATGATGCCAATACCAAGGTAGCAACAAGTAAATGGGACTCAGGAGTTAGAGATGTGGCACACTTCCAATCCAGTGGTAAAAATATTTTAGGCAATAAATTTACAGTAGAGTTGGCAGGAGATTATACCTACTACTATAAGAATATTTATGGCGAAGAATTTGTATATACTTTTACAGTAACAGAGAATCAATTGCCATACTATCAACCAGTTTACTCTATAGTAGATGGATTAATGATTATTGATTTTAGAAATCCTGATGATGATGTTGTATTAACTAAAATTGCAGAAGGAAATCAAACTAAAGATTATTTTAAAGATAATGGTATCATTTTTACGAATAATCAATATCAATTTACTAAAGCAGGAACCTATACACTATACTGGAAGTTAGATGGTGGACGCGATTTTATTATACCTATTACAGTTACTCAAAATCAAATAGATAAACATGTTCCTCCTGCCATTCAGGAAGATGGAGCTACCATTACAATAGTATACACTCCAGAAACTGAACAATATGTTACAGAAAAAAAATGGGATACAGGCTCTAGAACAATTAATTATTTTGAAGACAAAGGAAATGTATTAACATCCAATAATTTTACATCAAATGGAGGACTTTGTACATACTACTATATGTATAAAGGCAGAGGATTCACAATTGAGTTTGGAGAAAACTTTACACCACCAACATTTATTGTAAAATATGGAGTAGTGAAAGTGGTGAATACTACACAATGATTGTAGAACAAAAATGGGCAAGAGGAAAACAAACAATAGACTTCTTTCAAACTGGAGGAAGTCTCATTGTGGATGATAAATTTATAGTAACTGTAGCAGATGAGTATACAGTGTATACTAAAACACAATCTGGACGAGAATATGTAACACCATTGGTAGTAGTACCAGAGCAAACTTATATTCCAGTTCCAAGTGTGAGTGTGGTTGATAGTGTGGCAACAGTAGTATACCCAGAAAATACAAAGTTAACATTGCAGAAATGGGCTACAGGAACTCAAACCGTGGAATGGTTCAATAATAATGGTGCAACTATCATTGATAGTACATTCACTGTCAATGAGACAGGAGACCATACTCTTTACTATGTACTAGAAAATGATTATCCTTTTATATTGAGTTTCAATGTGGATGAAAGTCAACTGACTCCTTCATATAGACCAAAAACAGTAATTAAAGACAATGTTATAACATTAACATTCCCTTCTGGTAAAAGAGTTGTGTCAAATAGATATTTATATGGCACAAAACAAGTAGCTGACTTTGTAGATGGTAGTCCACTTGGTTTAGGCTATCCTACTCATAGAGAAAGAATATTTGTTGATTCTAATAGACCATCTAATGATATCACTATTTACTATAAATATGATGATAATTTTGAAGAAGCGTATGTATATAATATACAACCAGATGAATTATTTACAGAGCAAAATGTACAACTATCTACCTTAGTAAATGGTGAAACTCTAGAGTTTAATGGCAAGCAATTTATGGTTCTAGACACTTATAACGGTATGGTTGCTCAAGCAGAATTAGAGGAAGAAAGACTATTTGATAGTTCTCAATATATAAAATTCAATCCAGATAGAAACACTAACATCGGATATGCTTTGAATGTAACATACTATAACACCCTAACAACAGCAGAAAAAGATATTATTATCAATAGGAATTATAATACTAGCACTAGTCCATCAACATATGAAATGGTAAATGCCAAGATAGGTTTATTAGATGTGTTCCAAGGAACATTAGATAATAGATTATTATATCCAGCAATCAAATTTGTTCCTTCTTCTAGTGATAACACAAGATACAGCAGAGGCATGACATTGACTCCAAATGAAAACAAAGATAGAATTCAGGTTATTGAGCAAAGTGGCTCTACAAACTCTATAGACCCGGATACAGATGTGGCAATGCCTCTTAAATATATGCAATTAGATAGGACTGCTATAGTAAAAGCTAGACGTAATACCAAGTCCGATAACATGACTAGCACAAATGTCAATGTTGTAAACGGAGCTGTTACTGTGAATTATTCTGGTGTATATGTACGTATATTAGAACAAAAATGGGATAGTGGTACACACGATGTGTCATACTTCTCTGTAAATGGCACATCATTTACGAAAACAGCGAGATTTGAAGTTGTCACTATTGGCGATTATACAATTTACACGAAACTAGAAAATGGGACAGAATATGTTAAAACATTTACTGTAACAGAAGACCAGCTACCAAAGCCTTATCCTAAAGTAATTTGGGGTCTGGATAGAGTATTGACGTTTACATGGGATGATACCGCAGAGCTTCCTCCAACAGTCAAATATGCAGCAGGAGAAAAAGATATTGCTTACTTCATGGGAGGTCAAATTGGCAATGCGGTAAACCAACCAGATGCAACTAATTATCCAAAAACTTATGTGTCAGCGTCGACACTATATACTCAAGTTGGTAAAATGACTCTATATATCAAAGATATTATGGGTAAAGAATACGTACAAATATTTGATGTTACACAAGAGATGTATGACCCTCCTGTAACACCAGTATTCGCTGATAATGAAACTACCCAATCAGTAGAGTTTAGTGGTTTGAGCAGTCCCGATATGATTGTGTGGAAGAAATGGGATTATGGTCAGTGGGAAGCTAGTTACTTTGATACCAATGGCACTCAGATTTATGACAACAGTTTCGTAGTAAATAGGAATGGATGGGTAACTTTAGGAATTAGATATGCTAACTTTAAATCATATGCATGGAAGCATAATGCCGCTGTTATGCCTGTTGTGATAGGTAACTTAGTTTCTGGTGATTTATTCTCACTAGGAGGCAAAAAGTTCATCAATATCGGTAGCAACTATGTGATCGAAAGAAATACGATAGGTACTATGAAGATGGACGAGGTTAGAAATGCTACTACTAAATACATGGACAAGAATAGAACTACTAGCGTGGCTTACTATCTGAATGGTGCATACTATAATGGCTTGCATAGCGATATAAAGAATGCAATAGTTACTAATGTATGGGCTCTAGACTATGTAGCACCATATGATGCTAATACTACGAGTATGGAAGTGGGATTATTAACAGTAGACATCTTGGACAACAAGACCGACAACAAAACTGCATTTATTGAAGCCATGAAGAAATATGCAAGTGCTCCTACTACTAGGATATGGTCAGGATGCGGTGAGACTGGCACTGGTAGTCGAGGTATATACTTCTACCTTGCCACATTTGGAACTACTGGCGCATTTTTAACAAACTTAAATGATATCTTGCCTGTATATCTAATGAAACCAGAAACAAAAGTAGTACAAGAATTTGAATAATTAGATGTCAAAAATAGAAAGGAGGTGAATTTAGCCTATGATTACTGTTCAATATCCTGATTTCAATAAAGTAATTGGTAAGGCTCAAATTGATTTAGGTTTAGGAGTATGCATGACTTTGGCTCCCAAAGAAGAAAAAACTCAAGTAGAAGGTAAAGATGTAATCACTAAATATATTGAATTCACTTATATGGATGAGCGTATCAATTACTCTTACACTTTTAAAATGTATAAAGATGAGTATCGTAGATTTACAGCTCTAATTAATACTCTTAATGCTCAATTAACTCTTCAGCCAGCAGATGATAATAACAATGGCACAGGAGATGCAAGCTGTTCACGTAAAGTAAATATTAAATAATATAAAAGGTGGAAATTATTTATGAAATTAAAAGTAACTCAAAAATTAGAAAAAGCAGTATACACATCAAAATTTGAATTAACAGAAATTAACACATTTGACCAAGAAATGCTTGATGACCGAGAAGGATTCATCGAGTTAAATATTGGCGGAGATGTGGTTGTTAAAAAAATGGTGGACGATGGTCAAGGTGGTCAAGTTGAAAAAGATGTAGTTCTTTTAAAACAAGGCGATAAGTTTATTAAATTTGCAGGTGATATGCCAATTGAAAAAGCATGGATGATTGCTCAACATGGCGAGCCTTTGACACAAGAGATTGCCGAAGCAGAAACTGCACAGATTGAAAAGCGTATTCAAGAGATTATTGTAAAAATGGTAGCAAATAAAGACACATTCTCTAATGTTAAGGAAATCATCTTAACTCCATAGTACCATACAATGAAATCCCGATTTTATCGGATATAACAGGCTCTGAAATTCCAATGTTTATAGGGAATATCAGGGTCTCTATTTTTGATTTCTTGATTTTTTATTTTATTGGACGCTAAATAACATTAGAAAAGGTTGGTGAAAGTATGATAGAGGACAAAGAGCGTTTCATAACGGTTGAGCAAAGAGGGATTAAAAACGAAAGTGCCATTGTAGAATATTCTCAGCGTACAAAAAGTAACACACATAGAATAGATAGGTTAGAAGATGAGGTTAAAGAATTGCAAAAAGAAACCTCCAACATCGGAGAGCTAAAAACTATTTTACGAGTGCAAACAGAGGTGAGTGTTAATCAGGCTAAGCAAATGGAAAAATTGGATGCTGTATTAACGTCTACTAATCAAAACCTAACAGAATTAAATTTTATCACAAAACATTTACAAGAGAAACAAAATGTTTTAGAAGAGGAAGCTAAACAGGGAAGATTTACATCAAGTGGGGTTGTTAAAACAATTATTATGGGTATTGTAGCTATTCCTGCAGCATTATTTCTCGCATGGCTTTCAAAGCAATTAGGATTAAAATAAGGAGGAAATATTATGAAAATTAACTGGAAAGTAAGATTACAAAATAAAGTATTTTTGGCTTCGCTATTCTCTCTTTTATTATTGTTAGCTAATCAAGTGGCAGCAATTTTTGGTATGGATATCACTATTTACAATGACCAAATTACAGCATTATTCTCTACAGTATTAGCTATTCTCAGTTTGATTGGAGTTGTACACGACCCTACAACACCGGCTATGAATGATAGTGAAAGAGCAATGCAATATGGTAAAACATTAGAAGAAATTGAAGAAATAACAAAACCAAAGAAAAAAGGAATGTGATATTTATGGGTTTATTTAATTGTCCAGTTGTGCAAGCTAGACTAACATGTAAGTTCGGATGGAGACCAGACCCTTTTGGAAAGACTAATGGAACTTATTTTCATCAAGGAGTAGATTTAGCTTCTCCAACTCCGGGTAAAAAAGTTCCTGTCTATGCTTCTGCTGATGGAAAAATAAAAAAAGCTGGAGTTCTTAGCACTTATGGTAAAAGAGTATTAATTAATCATACTATTAATGGGAAGACAATGGAAACTTTATATGCACATTTAGATTCTATTTGTGTAGAAGAAGGTCAATATGTAAAACAGGGGCAGCAAATTGGAGTTATGGGTATGACAGGTTCATCAACAGCCGTTCATTTACATTTCGAAATTCATAATGGACTATGGGCTCCGGGGCAGCCTAATGCTATTGACCCACAACGCTACATCCAATTGGATACTTGTATTCCACTAGGCTCTTCTACGACAAAAAAACAAGAGTCACACAATTGGGAACAACATGTCGGCTATAATGCCCCAAAAGAAACATCAAAAGCATTCCGTATTCACACAGATAAGTATCAAACTAAAGTCAAGGCTCAAGCTGCAGCCATTAACTTAGTAGAAGAGGGATTCCTGTCCTACGCTGAAGTGTTTGGCAATGAAAAAGATGGATATAGATTACAATCAGGAAAATATAAAACACAAAAAGATGCAGAGCAAGCAAGCAAACATCTATTAGAAGCTAAGAAAGTTGGCTACTGTTCTATTATTGGTAGTCCAGAATAAGGAGGTATAATATGTCAGGAGCAATTCGAGATAGTTACTTAAGACCATTTTCTCCGGGCAGTGCTTGGATGACTTCTACAGCAGACGAGGAATTAGTCACAGGATTCCCTCCAGATTGGAATAGCCCATCTTTTAGAACAATTTCTTTTACATGCAAAACAGCTTGTACAGTAGAAGTAGTATTAGGTATGGGCTCCAAAGCTAAAACTCATACATTAAGCATTAATCCAGATTATGGTTTAGAATTAGACGAAAGATTTGACCAGATTTATTCTTTTAAAATAAAAGATGCTGGCATTGAGTATTACTATTTAGCAAGCTATTAATATATAGCAAGAAAAGGAGGTGCAATAATGGCAAGCAACTCAATGTTCAACCCGG
>Ga0256779_1000185_pt1 | contig 17036 bp, 16 predicted proteins | sample MC6MC0930MT_FD_186048 | JGI IMG/M metagenome (GOLD analysis project Ga0256779, IMG submission 186048) | Metatranscriptome of enriched soil aggregate microbial communities from Iowa State University, Ames, United States - MC6-MC0930-MT... | ecosystem: Environmental > Terrestrial > Soil >...
CGAGCCACCCATGGACAGATTTCAGGAAATGCAGGTCTTCATCGCCGTGTGCGAGGAGCGCAGCTTCGCCACGGCGGCGCGGCGCTTGAACATGTCGGCCCCCAGCGTCACCCGGGCGGTGGCGGCGCTGGAGAAGCGCATCGGCACGCTGCTGTTGTCGCGCACCACCCGCAGCGTGCACCTGAGCGAAGCGGGGCAGCGTTACCTCACCGATTGCCGACGCATCCTCAGCGAACTCGAAGAAGCCGAAGACTCGGCCGGCGGCAGCATCGCCGCGCCGGTCGGGCAACTGACGGTTACCGCCTCGCTGCTGTTCGGCGAGCTGTTTGTCATGCCGCTGGTGGTGGGCTACCTGCAGCAATACCCTGGCGTCAGCGTCAATGCGCTGCTGCTCGATCGCGTCACGCACATGGTCGAAGAGGGCATCGATGTCGCCGTGCGTATCGGCCATTTGATGGACAGCAGTCAGCACGGTGTGAAGGTCGGTGAAGTGCGGCGGGTGCTATGTGCCTCGCCAGCCTATATCGCCGCCCATGGCAGGCCCCGGCATCCGCTGGACTTGAAGGAACACCGGTTGATCGTCTCGGCGGCCAGCGTACTGGTGCGGCGTTGGGAGTTCATGGAAGGCGGCAAACCGCTGCAGGTCGATCTGCAATCGCGCCTGACCGTTTCCGCCAACCAGGCGGCGATCACCGCTGCGAAAATGGGTTGGGGCGTGACGCGGGTCCTGTCTTATCAGGTCGCCAGCGCGGTGGCGAACGGCGAACTGGAGCTGATTCTGGAGGATTTCGAAGAGCCGCCGCTGCCCGTTCACGTCTGCTATCAGGCCGAGCGCAAGGTCTCGGCCAAGGTGCGCACCTTCGTCGATTATTGCGTCGAGCGCATGACCCAGGATCCCGCGATCAAGGCGGCCGGGCGGAGCCGCGGCTGATGGACCGTCATCAGCAGATGCTGATTTTCGACAGTGTAGCCAGCGAGCAAGGGCTGGCGGCGGCGTCCCGGCGTCTGGGCATCTCCGAGGCCACGGTCAGCCGTTCCCTCGCCGCGCTGGAGAAGCGTCTGGGCACAGTCTTGCTGGAGCGCAGCACCCGCGGTGTCACCCTGACCGACGTGGGAAGGGTGTTCGCCAGCGATTGCGCACGTTTGCTGCGCGCCGTCGATGAGGCTGACGCGTCGGCCAACGGGCTGCACAGCGAGCCGCGGGGGATGCTCAATCTGGTCACGCCGCTGATGTTCGGCGAACGCTTGCTGCTGCCCGTGGCGCTCGACTTTCTAGACATCTGGCCAGGCATCGAGATGTCGATGGTCTATCAGGACCGCTTCCCCAACCTTCACGAAGAGGGTGTCGATGTCGCCGTGCTGATCGGCCCCTTGCCGGACGGCTACATGGTTGCGCGCAAGCTCGGCAGCGCGCGGCAGATGATCTGCGCCAGCCCGGACTACCTGCGCCGTCACCCGGCACCCCAGGCGTTGAGCGATCTGGGCACCCATGCCCTGGTGTTCTGCAGCGCCGACAACCCGGTGCTGGAGTGGCGTTTTCAGCGCGACGGCTCACCGCGCAGCGTCGCCTTGCGGCCAACCCTGCGCTGCACCACCCAGGCGGCCACGGTTGAAGCCGCGCTCAGCGGCGCGGGGCTGGCCTCGTGCCTGAGCTATCAGGTGCACGAGCATCTGCAAACGGGGCGGTTGCAACCGGTGCTCGAGGCGTTTGAGCCTGCGCCGCTGGCCGTGCATCTGGTCTATCGTGAAGGCCGCCGGGCCTCGGCGCGGGTGCGCAGCTTTATCGACTTTGTCGTCGAGCGTCTGCGCAATCATCCAAGGCTCAACCCCTGATCCGATCCGTCCAGTCGGGCAATTATTTCATGCTATGAAAGGCTGGATTGCTTTTTGTGGTGATTCTGTTTGTGGGCGTCGAGGTTCACTCTTCATCCCATCAGCGCGGTGACTCACTCCCTCAACCTTAACCCCGCTGACACTCATTCACGACAGCCCAGGAGCCACCACCATGAACCCGATCAAGCTCTATCACTTCCCGTTGTCCGGCCACTCCCACCGCGCACAGCTGATGCTGTCGCTGCTGGGCATCGATCCGCAGATCGAGTTCGTTGACCTGGCCAAGGGCGCGCAGAACACCCCTGAGTATCGCGCCGTCAACGTCTTCGGCCAGGTGCCGGTGATCGACGACAACGGCACGATCGTCGCCGATTCCACGGCTATTCTGGTGTACCTGGCGAAAAAGTACGACGCCTCGGGCAAATGGCTGCCGCAAGACGCCGATGGTGCTGCGCAGGTTCAGCGCTGGCTGGCGGTGGCGGCAGGGCAGATCAACAACGGCCCGGCCCGTGCGCGTCTGATCACTGTGTTTGGCGCAGGTTTCGACCCGAAAGACACCATCGACCGCGCCCATGCCGTCCTGAAAGTGATCGACCAGCACCTGGAAGGCCGCGACTTCCTCGCCGCCGACCACGCCACCATCGCTGATGTCGCCGGTTACAGCTACATCGCTCATGCGCCGGAGGGCAACGTTTCGCTGGACGGCTATCCGAACGTACGGGCGTGGCTGGCGCGCATCGAAGGCCTGAAAGGCTTTGTACCGATGCCGCGTACCAAGGCCGGTCTGGTGGTTTGACCAGAGAAAAACGCTGACGGCCCGCTTTTGATTCTGGCCGCAGGCCGTAGGAGTCCAGCTTGCTGACGATCTGCCGGGCACCGGCAGTAGACCCGGTGCACACGGTGAATCAGGCATACCGAATTGTCCGGTTTTGCTGCCGGTTCCCGGCAGATCGCTGGCAAGGTGGAACGCCACCCCGGCAGCTCCTACGCCCTCCGGGCAGAAGCGGTGAGTCGGTGTCCCTTGCCTTCACTGTCTGGGAGCTTGCGCCATGAACGATATCCCGTCCGAAAAAAACTCTCCCTGGCACGCCGGGGAGCTGCAGGTGCAAATCCATGCCGGTGTTGTCGAGCGCATGGACGTGGTCGGTCGCAAGTTCGTCCGCGACTTCATGCCCGATCAGCATCGCGATTTCTATGAGCAGATTCCCTACCTGATCGTCGGCGCCGTTGACGCCGAGGGCTGGCCATGGGCGAGCATGATGGATGCCTATGAGGGGTTCATCAGCACCTCGGATTCCCGTCAGCTGGACATCGACTGGCTGCCGGATGCCACCGACCCGGTGAGCGCGGCCTTCAAGCCTGGCGCGGCCTTGGGGCTGCTGGGCATCGACCTGAACACCCGTCGGCGCAACCGCCTCAACGGGCATATCGACACACTGGGTGAGTCCGGGTTTTCCCTGGCTGTCGAGCAGTCGTACGGCAACTGCCCGCAGTACATCCAGTTGCGCCCGCTGGAGCGCGCCGATGGCGCGGCCGTGACCGAGCGCCCACCGGTTCAGTATCTGGACGCACTGGACGACGCAGCGGTCGCGGCGATTCGCGCTGCCGACACGTTTTTCGTCGCCAGCTATGTCGACCAGAAAGGTGACTGGCCAGGGGAGGAGTCCCATCGTTCGGTGGATGTCTCTCACCGTGGCGGTCGTGCAGGGTTTGTCAGGGTCGAAGGCGATGTCCTCACGATCCCCGACTTTTCCGGCAATCTGTTCTTCAACACCTTGGGCAATTTGTTGGTCAACCCGAGGGCGGGCCTGGTGTTCATCGACTTCGCCAGCGGCGACATGCTGCATGTTGCGGGGCTCGCCACGGTGATTCTGGACAGCCCGGAAATCGCGGCCTTTCAAGGCGCCGAGCGGCTCTGGCAGGTTAAGGTCGAGAAGGTGCTGCGGCGCCCTGCGGCCCTGCGTTCGCGCTGGGGGTTCGAGGGTTTCTCACCCAACAGCCTGATGACCGGCGACTGGGAGCAGACCGCCGCGCGCCTGCAGGCCGAGGCCCTGCGCGACCAATGGCGGCCGCTGCGGGTGATGCGTGTCGAGGATGAAAGCCAGGGGATTCGCTCGTTCTATTTCGAAGCCGCCGATGGCGCTGGCATGTCCGGGTTCAAGGCCGGGCAACACCTGCCGCTGCGGGTTTCTCTAGACGGTCAGTCTAAACCGGTGATCCGCACTTACAGCCTGTCCAGTGCGCCGTCCGATGATTTTTTCCGCATCAGCGTCAAACGCGACGGGCGGGTCTCCGGGCACCTGCACGACACCCTCACGGTGGGGGACCTGATCGAGGCGCGCACGCCGCAAGGCGGGTTCTTCGTCGACCCCTTGGAGCGTCGGCCGTTGGTGCTGCTGGGGGCCGGTATTGGCGTCACGCCGATGCTGTCGATGCTGCGCGAGGTCCTTTATCAGAACAAACGCAAGCGTCGGAACCGGCCTGTGTGGTTCGTTCAGAGTGCACGTCGTCTGGTGGATCTGGCTTTTCGCGAAGAATTGGACACACTGGTTGCCAGTGCCGGAAATGAATTGACGGTCGTCCGTCTGCTGAGCCAGCCCGAGAGCGAGGCCCGCGCAGGACAGGACTTTCACCTTGCAGGTCGCATTGACCTGACGCTGCTCAAGACGCTGTTGCCGTTCGACGACTTCGATTTTTATGTCTGCGGACCGGCAAGCTTCACACAAGGGCTGTATGACGAACTTCGGGCCATGCACATCCGTGACGAGCGGATTCATGCCGAAACCTTCGGGCCGTCGACCCTCAAGCGCACCCGCGACGAACAGTCCGCCGGGGTGCAACAGCCGCCTGCCGCCACCACCTCGGTGCCTGTGGTGTTCGAACGCTCGGCCAAGGAGGCGCGTTGGCAACCCGATGGCGGCACCTTGCTGGAGCTGGCCGAGAGTCGCGGCCTTGAACCCGAATACAGCTGCCGCAGCGGTTCATGCGGCACTTGCAAGACCCGGCTGATCAAAGGCCAGGTGCATTACCCGGTCCCGCCTGTCGACATGCCGGCGGCCGACCACGTGCTGATCTGCTGCGCAGTCCCGGCCGAAGGGCCGCTGGTGCTCGATCTGTAAACATCCATGCGTGTGCAGGAATGCGTCAGAGGAGTGGTTGAGATGAGTGAATGGCCAGCGTTCGAGAAAGAAGACGATCCCAATCTGATGCACGTGACCGAGCAGGAAGTGTCCTGGCTGTTGCCGCAATCTCTGGCCTCACTGGCCGGAGAACTGGCGGCCGAGCATGAAGAACACGCGAACCCTGCGACCTTTCGGCTGATCAGCTGGGTGCGCTCAGTGTCCACGTTCAGTCGTCACCGGTGACTGGAAGTGCAGGCGATCTGCAACTGCCGATGAAGGGTTGAATCTGACGCTGTCTGGTCCGATGATGTGCGCAGATTTCAGTCGATCAGCATTGTGCAACGACCGCCGTGGCAGACGGCGGTCGTTTCGGTGATAATGGCGTTTCATCTGCCACGACAAGGACGTGTATGTTGATCTCTCGCAGAACCCTGCTCGGCGCATCGCTACTGGCGATTCCCGCGCTGTACAGCCTCACGGCTCAGGCGGCAGGTGCCGCGCCATCTTCCAATCCCTCCCTTGAGCAACGACTGGCCGAACTGGAGCGTCGTCACGGCGGGCGTCTGGGCGTGGCCATTCTCGACACCGGCAGCCAGCGCCTGATCACCCATCGTGGGGACGAGCGCTTCGCCATGTGCAGCACGTTCAAGGCTTTGGCCGTTGCTCACGTGCTGGCGCGGGTCGATCGCAAGGAAGAGGACCTGTCGCGGCTGATCGTCTATGGCAAGGAACAGCTGGTGCCGTACTCGCCGACCACGGAAAAACACACGGGCGAGGGCGGGTTGAGCGTCGGATCGATCTGCGAAGCGGCGGTGACCTTGAGCGACAACACCGCAGCCAACCTGCTGCTCGACAGCTCTGGCGGGCCCCAGGGATTGACCGACTGGCTGCGTCTGACCGGTGATCAGGTCACGCGGCTGGATCGTCGCGAACCCGACCTCAACGAAAACCGCCCGGGCGATCTGCAGGACACCACCACGCCGATTGCGATGGCTCAGACCTTGCGTACGCTGATCTTCACCGAGGTGCTGTCCGACCCTTCGCGGGATCAACTCATTGCCTGGCTGGTCAGCAACACCACGGGGGATCAGAAGCTGCGGGCGGGTTTGCCGAAACGCTGGCGAGTGGGGGACAAGACCGGTTCCGGCGCCAACAACGCCAGCAACGACGTGGCCGTGATCTGGCCCACCAACCGCGCGCCGCTGATCGTCACGGTTTACTACACCGATTCGAAGGCCACGGGTGAGCAGATCAATGCCGTGATCGCCGAGGTCGGACGGTGGGCGGCGTCGGTTTAGATGGTTACAGCGATTCGGTCGCGAAACTCCCCTCTGTAGCAGTCCGGCCGGACTGCTACAGAGGCTCGCGTCACGTCACGGAATCAACCGGCGCGCCCGCAACTCATCAAACACATCGAAAAACGCCTGATCGCTGGCCTTGTACTCCTTGAATCCCAAGGCGCGGCTCTTCGACATGTCGGTCACCACTTCAATCGGCCGCCCCAAGTCGGCATCGGTGTGCCAGGGCGAGATCAGTCGATTGATATCCGCTTCCTGCAAACCCTGCTCGCGCACGATGTCCGTCCAGACCGCCTGATCGTCGGCCATCTGGGTTTCCAGCGGCGATACGCTTGGCGGGAAGGCGGCGGGGTGCAGGCCGAAATAATCGGCGATCCGGCCCCACATCCACTTCCAGCGAAACACGTCGCCGTTGGTGATGTTGAACGCCTGATTGGCTGCCGCCGGTGTCGTCGCTGCCCACAGCTGCTGTTTGGCCAGCTGACGGGCGTCGGTCATGTCGGTGAGGCTGTCCCATTGCACTTGCGAGCCGGGGAACACGAACGGCCGCCCCGTCGCCTTGCAGATCGATGCGTAGACCGCAAGCGTGGTGGCCATGTTCATCGCGTTGCCCACCGCCACGCCTGTGATGGTGTGAGGGCGATGTACGCTCCAGGTGAAGCCGTCGCGTTTGGCGGCGGCAAACACTTCATCTTCCTGGGCGTAGTAGAAGTTCTCGATGTCCAGACGCCCCTGACTTTCACGAAACGGCGTCTGCGGCAGCGTGCCCTTGCCGTAGGCTTCGAACGGGCCCAGGTAATGCTTGAGGCCAGTGACCAGCGCCACGTGCTGCACGCTTTTGCCCGGGCTGAGCGCATCGAGCACATTGCGCACCATGGCTGCGTTGACCTTGATGTTCTCGGCCTCGGTGGCCTGACGCGACCAGGTGGTGATGAACACGTGCGTGGGCTTGAGCCCGTCCAGCGCCTGTTTCACGCTGGCCGGGTCTTGCAGGTCGGCGGCAACGGGGATGATGCCATCGGCTTTTGCAGCGTGGCGGGAGAGGGCGGCGACTTGCCAGCCGTTCTCGAGCAGCAGTTCGGTAATGGCGCTACCAACGATGCCGCTGGCACCGACGACCAGTGCGGTCTGGGTCATGAGGGTCTCCTATATGGGGAATGATCAGCCGTTTCGGCCCTGAAGACTCAGAGCCCCAGGCGCGTGCAGAGGTTCAGCCGGATACGCTCAGCCCACCAGCAGCGCTGCCCCGTACATGCCAACGGCAAACACCACGTGACCGACGACATTTTGCAGCCGCGCCACCGGCGAGTTCGGCGCCTTGTTGCAGGCAACGCCCACGCCCATGCCCGGTTGCAGGATGAACCAGCCCGCGCCGACGGTGACCAGCCCGACCACCAGCGCCGGGAAAAATGTCGGCGAATGCGCCCACTGCACACCCCAAATCAGCAGCAACACAGCCGCGAACAACACGCCGACCGCATAGTGCATGGTCCAGCCGATCTTCAGTTCATTGGGTACTTCGGGGAGTTGCCGATGCCGTTGCGATGCACGAAGCGGCCCTCGCGCATGCCGGCGAACCAGCGGCCCACCAGGTGCCAGGGCGGGGTGGGCAAGCCCAAAGTGGCCTTAAGCAGTTGGGCCCACAGGTCGAGCAATGCGGTACCGCCGATGCCGATGAGTAATGCGTAGAAAATGAAGGCGAACATGGCTTTCCTTGGGTCTGTCGGGAGGTGTGGTCGGTGTTCAAGGCTGCTCGGCGCTACACGTTAGCAGCTTTGCGCCGGGCCTGGCATGAGCCAGCGTAGGTGTGGAGCAGGCGAGAGGCCACTGTTTTTGAAATATTCTGAAACATTCAGCCGGGGCCACAGGTCAACACTGCACGTCCCTGCCAAGAAGCCTTCATGAAACTGCCTCGTCCCTCCGCTCGCCACGAACCTCTGACCCAACTGCGAAACCTGAAAATGGCCCGATCTGCCCACGCCTATGTGCGCGGCAGCACAGTGCAGTTCTATGAATGGCTACATAGTCTGCCCGGTCGGCGCCTGCCCAGCGGGCCGCCCGTGTGGATCTGCGGCGATTGTCACGCGGGCAATCTCGGGCCGACCGGAGACTTGAAGGGCAAGATCGACATTCACATCCGCGATCTGGACCAGACCGTCATCGGCAACCCGGCCCATGACTTGGTACGGCTGGCGTTGTCGCTGGCCACCGCAGCCCGAGGCTCAGACCTGCCGGGGGTGGCGACCGCGCGCATGCTCGAAGAAATGATGATCGGCTACGAGCAGGCCTTCGAGAGCACCGATGACGAAGAGCCGCCGCGCCCAACGCAAGTGAAAGCGGGCATGCGCAGCGCGGTTCAGCGCACCTGGAAGCACCTGGCCGAAGAACGCATCGAAGACATGCGCCCGACCATTCCGCTGGGCAAGCATTTCTGGCCGCTGGCCAAGGACGAACGCCAGGCCCTCAAGGCTCTGTGCGCCACCGATGAAATCCACGCCTTGGTCACCGCACTCAAGGGCCGCTCCAGGGATGACAGCGTCGAGCTGCTCGACTCGGCCTATTGGGTCAAGGGCTGCAGCTCGTTGGGGCTGTTGCGCTACGCGGTGTTGCTCGGCGTGGGCGATGACGACGATCAGGAGTTCTGCCTGCTCGACATTAAGGAAGCCGTGGCCGCCGCCGCACCGCGCACCTCCAGGGCTGGCATGCCGCGCGACAATGGCAGGCGAGTGGTGGAGGGCGCGCGGCATCTGTCCCCAGGCTTGGGCAATCGCATGGTTGCCACGCGTCTGCTCGATCATGGCTTCTTCATTCGCGAGCTGCTGCCGCAGGACATGAAGCTGGAACTCGACCAGCTCAGCCAGGCCGAAGCCATGCGCGCGGCGGGGTATCTGGCCAAGGTCGTCGGCATCGCCCACGCGCGGCAGATGGACCTGACCACCCGCGCTTCTTGGATTCGCGAGCTGCAGGCCAATCGCTCGCAGACCCTGGATGCGCCGTCGTGGCTGTGGTCAAGCGTCGTGCAACTGGTGGGCAGCCATGAGCAGGGCTATCTGGAACATTGCCGACGTTACGCGTTGCAGCACTGACCGAGGCGCGCTGTGCCATAACAATAGTTATCGGTTGCCTTGAAAAAAAGTCGGTTCAGCCAAGCCCTTGCGTGCGCTTACACTTTGCCTACGCGGGGCTGGGCCCACGGCAAAAAAACAAGGAAAAGCCATGCCATATCGATCTGCACGGAACGCCTTCATGCAGGGCGTTCGTACGCTGATGCCACTGACGCCGGGGGTGATTCCGTTCGGTCTGGTGACCGGGGTGATGGCGATCGAAATGGGCATGTCGCCGACCACGGCCATGGGCATGACCCTGATCTTCTATTCCGGCTCCGCGCAGATGGTCGCCCTGCAATTGCTGCACAGTGGCGCTTTGCCGCTGGCCATCGTGCTGACCGCGCTGATCATCAACCTGCGGTTCGTCATGTACAGCGCGTCCCTTGCGCCGCATCTGCATCACTTGCCCCGGCGCTGGACGTGGCCGGTGTCCTACATGCTCTCCGATCAGTCCTATGCCCTGTGCACCCTGAGGTTTGCCTCGGGTGAACTGACAGGCCCGTTCGCTCACTGGTTCTACGCCGGAACCGCGTTCGCGATGTGGCTGGCCTGGCAGCTGTCGGTGCTGGCCGGGGTGTGTCTGGGCGCGAGCATTCCTGACACCTGGTCCCTGAGTTTCGCCATTCCGCTGTCGTTCCTCGCGCTGCTGATTCCCGGCCTGCGCAACGTGCCGAGCCTGGCGGCGGCCACCGTGGGCGGGCTGATCGCCGTACTGGCGGTGAAGATGCCCTACAACCTCGGGCTGGTGACGGCGTCCATCGGCGGCGTGGTGGCCGGGGTGGTCACCGAGAGCCTGCGCAAGAAACCGGCGAGCCATGAATGCGCGTCTGCGGCAGAAGGAGACGCGCAATGAGCGACCTGATGCTGTGGGGGATCTTTTTGGCGGCAGGGCTAGGCACCTTTGCCATGCGCGTGTCGTTCATAGAACTCTATGGCCGCTGGCGTATGCCTGCGCTGCTCAGCCGCGCGCTGATTTACGTGCCGGCGAGCGTGCTGGCGGCGCTGGTATTGCCGGCGGTGGTCTACCCGAACGGGCAGGGCGCTTTCGTGCTGAACAACCCGCAGATTCCAGCGGCGATCATCGCGACCTTCGTCGCCTGGAAGACACGCAACACCTTGCTCACCCTGGGGCTGGGGATGGCGGCCTTGTGGGCGTTCAAGTTCATCGGGGCCTGATGCCACCTGCCTTCAGATCTGCTCCAGTAACCACGCCCGAAAGGCCTGCAAGGAGGGCAGCATTTCGTTGCGTGGCGGGTAGGTCAGGTAATAGCTGCGCTGGCTGGGGAAGGGCAGGTCGAGGTTGATCAGTTCGACATTTGCCAGCTCGTCGGCCACCAGAATGCGTGGCACCAGGCCGATGCCGATCCCCGCTTTCACGGCCTGAATCAAGTGCGAGGTCAGCTCGAAGCTTGGGCCCAGGCGCATCATGGGGTGGGGCAGGCGGTGATGGCTGAACCAGTCGCCCCAGACGTTGGGGTTGTTGGCGACGTTGAGCAGCATCTGCCCGGCGATCTTCTCCGGCGTCCACTCCTGATGATTACCCGCAACCTGCGGGGAGATGATCACCACCAGTTCTTCAGCCAGCAGGCGATGGCTGATCAGCCCCGGCAATCCGGCGTGGCCGACCACGATGGCGGCGTCGATGCCGCTGGTCTCGAAATCCACCGCGTCGATGCGTGAATTGATGTGCACCAGCATGCCGGGGTGTTGCTGGTAGAAGTCATGCAGGCGCGGCAGCAGCCATTTGGAGCCGAAGGTCGGCAGGGTCGCCAGGCGCAGACTGCCGCCCCCGGACTGATAGGCCATGGCCTGCAAGGTGGCGCTGCGAATGCGCCCGAGGGCTTCGCTCATCTCCCGCTGATACAGGCGCCCGACGTCGGTCAGTTGCACCTGACGGCCTTCGCGGCGGAACAGCGTCAGCCCCAATTGCTGCTCCAGCGCCTGCACCTGACGGCTGACCGCGCTCTGGGTCAGGGACAGTTCGACGGCCGCGCGGGTGTAGCTTTCATGACGGGCTGCGGCTTCGAATGCCAGCAGCAGGGACATGGACGGCGTGAGGTGGCGGTAATTCATTCAGAAAAGTCATCGATAGCGGCAGGAATATCTGTTTGTGTCGCGCCGGACCCTGCGGGATCATTGGCGCAAACAACGACCTGCAGCTTAACGATTAATGCTCAGGCGACAAGTATTTTGCTGTTTCCCGTGATCAGACCGACAAGAGGCCATCCCCCAATGATCGCCCAACTGCCTGCTGCCGCACCTGCGGCCCAGTACCCCGAATTTCTCGACGCGCTGCGTGCCAGCGGTTTCCGCGGCCAGATCAGCGCTGACTACGCCACCCGCACGGTGCTGGCGACCGACAACTCCATCTACCAGCGCCTGCCACAGGCTGCGGTGTTCCCGCTGGACGCCGATGACGTCGCCCGCGTTGCCACACTCATGGCTGAGCCGCGCTTTCGTCAGATCAAGCTGACCCCGCGCGGCGGCGGTACTGGTACCAACGGCCAGTAGCTGACTGACGGCATCGTGGTCGACCTCTCGCGGCACATGAACACCATTCTGGAAATCAACACCCAAGAGCGTTGGGTGCGGGTGCAGGCGGGCGTGGTCAAGGACCAGCTCAACGCTGCGCTCAAGCCCCACGGGCTGTTTTTCGCGCCGGAGCTGTCCACCTCCAACCGCGCCACCGTCGGCGGCATGATCAACACCGACGCCAGCGGCCAGGGCAGCTGCACCTACGGCAAGACCCGCGACCACGTGCTGGAGCTGCACAGCGTGCTGCTCGGCGGCGAACGTCTGCACAGCCAGCCGATCTCTGACGACGAACTGGAAACCGCCTGCGCCCGGCCCGGCCGCATCGGCGAGGTCTACCGCACGGCGCGGCAGATTCAGGAGACACAGGCCGATCTGATCGAGTCGATCTTCCCCAAGCTCAACCGCTGCCTGACCGGCTACGACCTGGCGCACCTGCGTGACGACGCCGGGCGTTTCAACCTCAACAGCGTGCTGTGCGGCGCTGAAGGCTCCCTGGGTTACATCGTCGAAGCCAAGCTCAACGTGCTGCCGATTCCGAAGTATTCGGTGCTGGTCAACGTGCGTTACGCCAGCTTCATGGACGCCCTGCGCGATGCCAACGCCTTGCTGGCCCACAACCCGCTGTCCATCGAAACCGTCGACTCCAAGGTGCTGATGCTGGCGATGAAAGACATCGTCTGGCACAGCGTGGCCGAGTATTTCCCTGCCGATGCGGCGCGTCCGACCCTGGGCATCAACCTGGTGGAGTTCAGCGGCGATGGGACCGATGAAGTGAATGCGCGGGTCGAGGCCTTTGTTCGCCATTTGCAGACCGACACCAGCGTCGAGCGTCTGGGGCATACCCTGGCTGAAGGCGCGGCGGCGGTGAACAAGGTCTACACGATGCGCAAACGCTCGGTGGGCCTGCTGGGCAACGTCGAGGGCGAGATCCGTCCGCACCCGTTCGTGGAAGACACCGCAGTGCCGCCGGAGTGTCTGGCCGATTACATCGCCGAGTTTCGCGCGTTGCTCGATGGCCACGGCCTGGCCTACGGCATGTTCGGCCATGTCGATGCCGGCGTGCTCCACGTGCGTCCGGCGCTGGACATGAAAGACCCGGTCCAGGCGGCCTTGGTCAAGCCGATTTCCGATGCCGTCGCCGAGCTGACCCAACGCTACGGCGGTCTGCTCTGGGGCGAGCATGGCAAGGGCCTGCGCTCCGAGTACGTACCGGCGTTTTTCGGCGAACTGTACCCGGCGCTGCAATCGCTCAAGGGCGCGTTCGACCCGCACAACCAGCTCAATCCCGGCAAGATCTGCACCCCGCTGGACGCCGCCGAAGGCCTGCTCAAGGTCAACGAAGTGACCCTGCGTGGCGACCTTGATCGGCAGATCGACGAGCGCGTCTGGCAGAGTTTCGGCAGCGCCGTGCACTGCAACGGCAACGGCGCCTGCTACAACTTCGACCCGAACGACGCCATGTGCCCGTCGTGGAAAGCGACCCGCGAACGGCAGCATTCGCCCAAGGGCCGGGCGTCGTTGATTCGCGAGTGGCTGCGGCTGCAAGGCGCGGCCAATATCGACGTGCTGCAAGTCGCCAAAGGCCGGGCCAACTGGATCAAGGGCCTGCCCGCGCGGCTGAGCAATAACTTCAAGCGCTCCCGGGGGCAGGCGGATTTCTCTCACGAGGTCTACGACGCCATGGCCGGTTGCCTGGCCTGTAAATCGTGCGCGGGGCAGTGCCCGATCAAGGTCAACGTGCCGGAATTCCGCTCGCGGTTCCTTGAGCTGTACCACGGTCGCTATCAGCGTCCGCTGCGTGATTACCTGATCGGCTCGCTGGAGTTCACCATCCCGTACATGGCCTACGCGCCGGGGTTGTACAACGCGGTGATGGGGTCCAAATGGGTGAGCGGCCTGCTGGAGCGCCACGTCGGCATGCTCGACAGTCCGTTGATCCATCGCTACAACCTGCAAAGCACATTGACCCGCTGCAACGTCGCGGTGGCCAGCGTGCCGGCCCTGCGTGAGCTGAGCGAGGAGCAGCGTCAGCGCAGCGTGGTGCTGGTGCAGGATGCCTTCACCCGTTATTTCGAAACGCCACTGCTGGCGTCGCTGATTCAACTGGTGCACCAGCTCGGTTATCGCGTGTTCCTCGCGCCCTACAGCGCCAACGGCAAGCCGCTGCACGTTCAGGGCTTTCTCGGCGCGTTCGCCAAAGCCGCGATTCGCAACGCCACCCAGCTCAAGGCCCTGGCCGACTGCGGCGTGCCGCTGGTAGGCCTGGACCCGGCCATGACCCTGGTCTATCGCCAGGAGTACCAGAAAGTGGCAGGGCTGGAAGGCAGCCCGAACGTGTTGCTGCCACAGGAATGGTTGGTTGACGTCTTGCCTGAATCGACAGGTGATCAGTCGGCGCAATCGTTCCGCCTGATGGCCCACTGCACCGAAAAAACCAACGTCCCGGCCAGCACCTCGCAATGGGAAAAGGTCTTCGCTCGCATCGGCCTGAAACTGGTTACCGAAGCCACCGGCTGCTGCGGGATGTCCGGCACCTATGGCCACGAAGCGCGCAATCAGCAAACCTCGAAGACCATCTTCGAGCAGTCCTGGGCCACCAAACTGGACAAGGAAGGCGAAGCCCTGGCCACCGGCTATTCCTGCCGCAGCCAGGTCAAACGCCAGGCCGATCGTCAGCTGCGTCATCCGCTGGAGGTCGTGTTGGAGCGGTTGTTGGTGAAGTGAGGCAAAACGGTTTGTGTTTGCTCAAGCGCTCGGCACGCGATAGACAGACAGCACCCTTCGCCACCTGAGTACACAATCACCGCCCAAAAAAAGACCCGCCTGAAAAGGCGGGTCTTTTTGACAACTTCAGCGTCAGTCGTGCATCACAGCTCTTTAACGGTTCGCACCTGATCCTTGTTGATGCGCGTCTCCTTGCCATCCAGCTGTTTGAACTCATAGAAGCCCGACTCTTCATCGTACTTCGGTGCGTCCGTGGCCTGGATTTCACGACCATCATTCAGGGTGATCACAGTGGGCGAAGAGCAACCGGCCAGGGTGGCCAGGCCGAGTGCGAGCAAGAAGGCTGCGGGGATAGTCCGTTGTTTCATTACTGTGTCTCCGAGGGTAATTCTTTGTGTAGTGATGTTTCTGACGCAGCGATTATCCGCAAAGTTCCATGAAACCTGATCTGGCGGCGTCACGGCTTGATGCCGGTCAATAGATCCGGCGTGTTCAGGTTCGCCAGTCGCGGGTCGTTCGCGTCGCATTGCAATGCCACGGCGCCGAGCTCGGCCATGGTCAGGCGCGGGCTGCGCTGGCCTTGCTGCCAGTGCTGCTCGAACACATCGGCATGGACGGTGGGAATGCAGCACAACAGCGGCTCCCATTGCTCGCCCTGACGCACCATCACCGGTTGGCCGGGATGCGCGGCGGCCGTGCGTCGCAGGCCGTTCAGCAACGCGTTATCGAGCAGTGGCGAGTCGCACGGCATCACCAGCAGAAACTCGTGCCGGGCCACGGCAAGCCCTGCGCGAATGCCGGCGTAGGGGCCGGGGAAACCGCTCTCGTCGTCCTGCACCAGCCGGTCGGCGAAGGCCGCGTACAGCGCCTGGTTGCGGTTGCAGGAGATGATCAGATCGTCCGTCATGGGGCGGGCCAGGCGTTGCAGATGCTGAATCATCGGTTCTCCGTGCCATTCGATCAGACCCTTGTCGCGGCCGCCCATGCGCCGGCCCTGACCACCGGCGAGCAGCAGGATCGAACAGGGGGGCAGGGTGTCGGCAGCAGTCATGGGGCACTCGTTCAGCACAGAAAAAAAGGGGCCTTGTGATATAACACCGGTCTGTTTTCCCTACAACTGGACCAAGCCGATGAAAGCCAAGGCTGACACCCCATTCGTGCCGCTGAACATTGCCGTTCTCACCGTCAGCGACACCCGTACCTTTGAAAACGACACCTCCGGGCAGATGTTCGTCGATCGCCTGACCGCTGCCGGTCATGGCTTGATTGAACGCGTGCTGCTCAAGGACGACCTCTACAAGATCCGCGCTCAGGTCGCCACCTGGATTGCCAACGACGATGTTCAGGTCGTGCTCATCACTGGCGGCACGGGTTTCACCGGTCGCGACAGCACACCTGAAGCCGTGGCCTGCCTGCTGGACAAACAAGTCGACGGTTTCGGCGAGCTGTTCCGGCAGATTTCCGTGCCGGACATCGGCAGCTCCACCATTCAGTCCCGCGCTCTGGCCGGACTTGCCAACGGCACGCTGGTCTGCTGCCTGCCGGGCTCGACCAACGCAGTGCGTACCGGTTGGGATGGCATCCTTGCCGATCAACTGAACAACAGCTTTCGCCCGTGCAATTTCGTGCCGCACCTGAAAAAGGCCGAGCCGTGCGCAACCCGTGGGTGATCTGCCATGAGCCAACCTGAAGTGCGTGGCCTGATTCCCGTGGAAGAGGCCATGGAGCGGCTGATGAGCCTGGCCGAAGCGGCGCCCATTCGTGAGCGGGAAACCGTGGCACTGGCCGACGCTCAAGGCCGCATCCTCGCCGATGACCTGATCTCCACCCTGGACCTGCCGCCATGGCCCAACAGCGCCATGGACGGCTACGCCTTGCGCGTGTCCGACTGGACCGGAGAGCCTTTGCCGGTCAGCCAGCGGATCTTCGCAGGCATGGCGCCGGAGCCCTTGCAGCCCGGCACCTGCGCGCGAATCTTCACCGGCGCTCCTGTGCCGGAAGGCGCCGACTGCGTAGAAATGCAGGAAAACGCCGAAGTGCAGGCCGATGAGCGCGTGCGCTTTCTCGAAGCCCTGAGCATCGACCAGAACATTCGCCCCAAAGGCCAGGAAACCACGGTCGGCGACAAGGTGCTGGACGCTGGCACCGTGATGACGCCGATCGAACTGGGTCTGGCCGCAACACTGGGGCTGGGGCAATTGCAGGTGGTGCGTCGCGCACGGATCGCCGTGCTGTCCACGGGCGATGAGTTGATCGAGCCGGGCCAGCCACTGGGGCCGGGGCAGATCTACAACAGCAACCGGGTGCTGCTGTGCAGCTGGCTCAAGCGTCTGGGCTGCGACGTGGTGGATGCCGGAATCCTGCCGGACAACCTGGAAAAAACCCGTGCTGCCTTGGGCGTGCTGGGCGATGTCGAC